>Ga0247742_10000099_pt1 | contig 74695 bp, 52 predicted proteins | sample UWRJL208509C2_FD_180944 | JGI IMG/M metagenome (GOLD analysis project Ga0247742, IMG submission 180944) | Plant litter microbial communities from Arlington Agricultural Research Station in Wisconsin, United States - UWRJ-L208-509C-2 | ecosystem: Environmental > Terrestrial > Plant litter >...
CTTAAAATCATTAAGAAAAGCAAATAAATAATTGATAATCAGATAGTTAAATGAAAAAAGAAATCCCCGTAAATAAAAAAGTCGGAAGAAATATTCTTCCGACCATTCGTGCTCATTCAGGGCCTTTTTTATTTTACATGTGGTGATGGCGGTGAACCATGTGGTGATGACGGTGATGTATACGATGATGACGATGTGTTTGAGCATTTGCAGCAGTACACGCAAATATTGCAACTATGGCAACAGCTATTACTTTTAGAGCTTTCATAAAATAGTTATTTAAAATTATATTATAGTTTGTTATTTGATAGACTAATCATTGATGCCCGGGTTTAGTTGGCAGGAGTATTTAAATTGTGCTATAAAACTGATCTTATTCACATAGCAATATATTTACCGGAGTATCAACATTAGTCAATTTATTAACAGCCTCAATAACAGCCCGGTAATGCCATTTTTGGCTAAAGTGGCAGGTGGCAGTTGAATTTTTGGATTATTTTAAAGTAGTTGAATTGTAACATCATTAATACATTTAAGCTGATTTATGCCTAAGCTATTTTTAAATATTTGATTTTCAGTTAAAGTGATGTAAATTCCACTATTATAAACCATTTAATGTCAAAAAATATAAACCTGTATCTTATTGTAATAGCCTTTATGTTCCTGGGAAAGTCTGTTCAGGCACAAATAGCACCTCATGATACATCGGCACAACAAATAGCATTAGATCGTATTAAAGATGGGTTTAATACGGCTATAGGAGAACAGTCGCGTTTATATAATGGCCCTGAATATGATTCTTATAACCCCATAATAAAAGGTAATGCCAACTTTTTGGATAAAGGGGATTTTGTAATTGGCACAGTTACTTACGACGGGATATTTTATAAAAATGTACCCATGATATACGACATTAACAGAAATGTTGTTGCGGCACTTTTATACAATAAGTTTTCAAAATATATACTGCTTAATGAACGGGTGCAAAGCTTTGATCTGTTAAACCATCATTTCATACATATTACCGCTGATTCATTAGCTACCAACACAGTTATGAGTGATGGGTTTTATGATCAAGTATATAACGGCAAGCTTGAAGTGCTGGTTAAGCGTTCAAAATCTATCCAGAATACTACTGGTCTGAATACCCTTGAAACGTATTTTACACCGGTGAGTCTGAGTTTTTATTTAAAAAAGGATAACAATTATTATAGCGTTAGCGGGCAAAGCGCTTTAATAAGTGTTTTAAACGATAAAAAGAAAGAATTGCTTCAGTATATAAAAACCAATAAAATCAAATTTAAGAAAACTCCTGAGGAAGCTATGATTGCCATAGCTACCCGGTACGATGAGTTGTCAAAGTAATAGTTTGCGATATGGGAAGCTGTACCGGCTGCTGCCAGTATGATTTTTTGCGGGATATACAGTAGGAAAATAAATTGCTAATGAAAAAAATCTACTTATTGAGTTTGTGTTTCTTGATTTTGTGCAGGCTTACCTATGCCCAGCAAAACGGAGTACCCCTAATATCCGTAAACTTTCAACAAGCGGGTGTTAACCAGGTAGTAACCGACTTGGAAGCTAAAACCGGGTATCATTTTTACTACAACCCAGTACAGTTTGATAGCTTAAAAGTTACTGTTGAGGTAAATAACAAACCGGTTGAAGCGGTTTTAGGAATGGCTTTCAGGAATACAAATTTTCATTATGCTGTAACCGCCAGGCATGAAATATTCCTTACCCGGGGCCGTGAGATTCAAACCAAACTGGCTGCAGATTTTTTTGGGAGTAAAGCAGGCACAAATACATCACCCAGTGTAGTGAATGTTCCCGCAGCTAATTTCACCGATGAAAAAGAGGCAAAAGTTCCTGAGGCTACTACGGAGAATAAACTTTATGAAATAGGAATAAAAACGAACACTATTGATGCGGGTAAAGCCACTTTGTCTGGTTACGTACGTGATGGTAAATCGGGCGAGTCGGTAGTGGGTGCCAGTATTTATGTTACCAATACCAAAACCGGTGTAGCAACTGATCAGTTTGGATATTTTACAATTGCGCTGCCAAAAGGCAGACAGATTTTAAGCATCCGCGGCATAGGTATGCGCGATACCCGCCGCCAAATCATACTGTATTCTGATGGTAAGTTAAATATTGAAATGCAGGAGCAGGTAACCAGTTTAAAGGAAGTAAAAATATCTGCCGAAAAGGTAGCCAATGTACGTAATGTGCAGTTAGGTGTAAATCACCTCGATATTAAAAGTATTAAACAGGTTCCTACTGTATTTGGCGAGGCTGATGTGCTGCGAGTGGTATTAACGCTACCCGGAGTACAAACTGTGGGCGAGGCATCAACCGGGTTTAATGTACGCGGAGGCTCGGCCGATCAGAACTTGATATTGCTCAATGATGCTACTATTTATAACCCATCGCACTTTTTTGGGTTTTTCTCGGCATTTAACCCCGATATTGTAAAAGATATTGAGCTATATAAAAGCAGCATACCTGAAAAGTTTGGCGGGCGTTTATCATCGGTACTTGACATAACCGACAGGGAGGGTAATAAAAAGAAGTTCACTGGTTCGGCCGGTATAGGTTTGCTTACCAGCAGGCTCAATGTGGAAGGGCCTATTATTAAGGATAAAACTTCATTTATATTTGGCGGGCGTGTTACTTATTCAGATTGGTTGCTTAAGTTGCTTCCCGAAGCTTATAAACATAGCCAGGCCTCGTTTTATGATTTTAACCTGGATATAAGCCATCAAATAGATGATAAGAACAATATTTACATAACCAGTTACCTGAGTAAGGATAAGTTTAAATTAAACAGCGACACCGCCTATAGTTACAGTAACCGAAACGTAAACATTAAATGGAAACATAACTTTAATGATAAGCTGTTTAGCGTTATTACCACTGGTATTGATCACTATCAATACGATATTGCAAGTTTTGATAATGCTGTAAATGCCTACAAGCTTAACTTTGATATTAATCAAACAAATCTTAAAGCCGATTTTACCTACTATCTTAACCGTAAAAACACCATTAACTTTGGTGCCAGCTCCATTTACTACAAATTACATCCGGGCAACCTGCAGCCAAATAATGCACAATCCTTAGTGATGCCCGATGTAGTTCCGGCGCAGCAAGCGTTAGAGAGTGCTGCCTATGTTGGAGATAAATATGACATCACTGATGATCTTTCGTTAAGCGCTGGTATCAGATACTCGTTGTATAACTATCTGGGGCCTCAAACAGTATATAATTATGCCCCTAATCTCCCTAAAACAAGCGCTAATTTTATTGATAGTACAAACTATTCAAAAAACAAGGTGATTAAAACGTACTCGGGACCCGAGTTCAGGCTTTCTGCACGGTATAATCTGGGCGACAATACATCTTTAAAAGCTGGTTATAATACTTTAAGGCAGTATATACATTTACTTTCCAATACCACTGCAATAGCCCCAACGGATGTTTGGCAGCTCAGCGACCCTAATATTAAACCACAATACGGTGATCAGGTATCATTAGGAATATATCGTAACCTGAAATCAAATACGATTGAAACCTCGGTTGAAGTGTATTATAAAAGATTGAGGGATTACCTCGATTACCGGAGCGGTGCCAATCTTGTACTCAATCATCATATTGAGAATGATGTACTGGGTACCGATGGTAAAGCCTATGGTATTGAGTTTCTGGTTAAAAAAACAACGGGCAAAGCCAACGGATGGATAAGCTATACTTATTCGCGCACGTTCTTAAAGCAGGATGATCTTAACGCAGGCGAGCTGATTAACGGGGGAGCGTACTATCCGGCGAATTTTGATAAACCGCATGATTTTAATTTTATAGGCAACTACAGGTTTTCGCACAGGTTTAGCATATCTCTGAATGTTACTTATAGTACGGGCCGGCCAATTACATTGCCTATTGCCAAGTATTATTATGATGGCTCTGAAAGGGTTTATTATTCTGACAGAAACGAATACCGCATACCTGATTATTTCAGATCTGATTTTTCAATGAACATTGAGGGTAACCATAAGGTGCACCAGTTAACACATAATTCATTTACTATCGGTGTTTATAACCTTACCGGGCGGCAAAATGCTTATTCAACTTATTTTACACAGCAGGGTGGTGTAATAAACGGATTTAAGCTGTCAATATTTGCTAAACCTATACCATTTATTAATTATAACATCAGGTTTTAATAGCTATGAAATATAAAAATGGTAGATGCGAGGATAGTTTAATGAAGCATAAATATTATCAAACAACCAACCAATTTGTTTAGCATGATGAAAAGGACGAATATTGGATACTTATTGGTGATACTAATTATAGGGTGGGGCTGTAAAAAGCCCTACAACCCACCGGTAGTAAGTAGCGACAATCATTATTTAGTGGTTGAAGGGGTAATAAACAGCGGAAACGATTCCACAGTAATTAACCTGAGCCGAACCGTGAAATTGTCTGAAAATGTGAGTACGCAGGCAGTAAGCAATTTTAGTGTGCTTGTGGAGGATGGGCAGGGAGGAAGTTATACCCTAACACCGGAGGGAAATGGCAGGTATGATATAGGCCCCATGCATCTTGATGCATCAAAAAAATACCGGCTTCATCTTAAGGATCCTGCGGGTAAGGAATACGCGTCAGATTATGTGGGGGTGAGGCAAAACCCACCTATAGACAGTATTGGTTTTTTTCCGAAGGATAATAACCTGCAGCTATATGTAAATACCCATAATTCAACTAACAATACCCGTTATTACCGCTGGGATTATGCGGAAGCATGGAGGTTTCATGCCCGGTATCAATCAAGCTATGTTGTAGATTCAGTAACAAGAATGGTAAGGCTGCGGCATGCCAATGAAGATGTCTATTACTGCTTTGCTGGCGATAATTCAAGCAATATTATATTGAGTTCAACAGAAAAGCTTGTACAGGATGTAGTAGCTCAGGCTCCTGTAACAATAATTCCAAGCACTTCCGAAAAGCTGGGTATAAGGTACAGCATATTACTCAAGCAATATGCGCTGACTAAAGATGGTTACCAGTTTTGGGAAAATTTAAGAAAAAATACCGAGCAGCTGGGCAGTATATTTGATGCACAGCCAACACAGCTAACGGGGAATATTCATAATATAAACGATGTAAATGAGCCTGTTATTGGTTATATAAGTGTCACCAATATACAGTCAAAAAGAATATTTATTGACAAATCTCAGCTGCCCGAAGAATGGTTTGTAAAATACCCCTATGATTGTGGCCCGCTTGATACAGCGTACTTTAGTGCTCCCCAAACAGGTCATAACGATGTGCAGGATATTATTATCAACGGTAATGCTATACCTGTAAGTTCATTCGGAATTTTTAGAATAGAAGGATATACTTATACATCAGCAGAGTGTGCAGACTGCACAATACGAGGACGGGTTAAGCAACCTTTATTTTGGACAGAAAAATAATAGTTAACAGCATTGCTGCAATGAATTATATAAACAACTGTGTTTTGGCTATGGAAAAAATTAAAAAATATGTTAAAGTTATAGCTGTATCAGTTTTGTTTTTGTTGAAGCTGCAAGCTATATGTACTGCACAGGAAATAAATGAAATCAGGAGCAGCTTTGACCATTATCAGCAGTTAACAGTGCAGGAAAAAGTATTTGCACATACTGATAAAAGCGTCTATCTGCCGGGTGAAATTATTTGGTTTAAGATTTATTGTGTTGATGCCAGTTTCCACAAGCCGCTCAATCTGAGTAAGGTTGTTTATGTGGATGTGATTGATAATAAGCAAGGTGCAGTATTGCAAGCTAAAATTGCTATGAAGAACGGCATAGGTTCGGGGTCATTATATATTCCGATATCAGCAGTTAGCGGGAATTATAAATTCAGAGCCTACACCAGTTGGATGAAAAATTTTAGCCCCGATTATTATTTTGAAAAGCAGATAGCTATTGTAAATACTTTTAAGCCCCTGGAACCGCCGGTCAAAGATCAAACTACAAATTATGATGTGCAGTTGTTTCCGGAGGGAGGGAATTTGGTAGCAGGTATTACAAGTAAAGTAGCATTTAAGGTGGTTGATCCAGATGGTCGTGGGCTTACTGCCTATAAAGGTGCTATCGTTGATCAGCATAATGACACGATAGTTCGTTTTCAGCCTTTAAAGTTTGGTATAGGTAGTTTCATATTCACTCCGATAGTAAACAACGTTTACAGGGCGGTTATTAAAGCCGTAAAGGGTACTGTAGTCGTAAAAGATATGCCAGCCATCAATGATCAGGGTTACGTGATGCAGTTGAAAGATGATGGGGGAGCGCAACTGCAGGTTACAGTAAATAGCACAAGTAAAGCCTCAGAAGCGGTATACCTGCTTGCCCATACCAGGCAGATAGTTAAAATGGCGGGGAGTGCCAATTTAAATTCTGGCGTGGCAAGTTTTACAATTGATAAAGCAATGCTGGGCGAAGGCATATCGCACATTACCATTTTTAACAGCGCAAGGCAACCGGTTTGCGAACGGCTTTACTTTAAACGGCCAAAACAACAAATAGTTATTGATGCTTCGGCAGATCAGCCGCAGTATACCACGCGCAGAAAGGTGAGTTTGAATATTGGAGTCAAAAATACTTCCGGAGCTTATTTGCCTGCTAATTTATCATTGTCTGTTTACCGCATTGATTCACTACAGCACATAGATACCGACGGCATCGTTAATTATCTCTGGTTAAGGTCTGACTTACGAGGGAATATAGAATCGCCCGATTATTATTTTAAGAACATTAGCCCAGAAACGGACTCGGCCATCGATAATCTGATGCTTTCGCAAGGCTGGAGAAGATTCCAATGGAATAATATTCTGAATAACACAAAGCCTGCGTTTAATTTCTTACCCGAGTATAATGACCATCTGATAACCGCCAAGGCGATCAATACAACTACGGGGAGGCCTGCTAATGATTTGGTGGCGTATTTAAGCGTGCCTGGTAAAAGGGTGCAGCTGTACACCTCTAAGGCTGATTCATTGGGAAGGCTGGTATTTAATTCTAAACAGCTATTTGGTGCTGGTGAAATTATTGTACAAACAAATTCTGAACGCGACAGTACTTTCCGGATAGATGTTTTGAGTCCGTTTTCAGAGCAGTATTCAAAATATGCGGGATTTAAATTCAATTTAACCTCGGGTATGCAGAATGCCATAGAAGAACATAGCTTGGGCATGCAGGTGCAGAATGTATACGCAGGTAATAAAATAAAGCAGTTTTATAACCCGGGAATTGATAGTTCCGGCTTTTATGGGAAACCATATAAAACATATCTTTTAGACAACTATACCCGCTTCACTACTATGGAGGAGGTGTTGAGGGAGTATATCAGAGAAGTGAATGTGGTACGGTCGCAGAAAAGATACCATATAAAAGTACTGAACGATAAAGGATTTTTAGATGGCGACCCCTTAGTGATGCTTGATGATGTGCCTGTATTTAATATGGATAAAGTAATAGCTATAGATCCGTTAAAAGTAAGAAAGCTTGAAGTAATACGGGAGCGGTATTTTTATGGTCCATCGGTGCAGGAAGGTATATTAAGCTATACCACCTATAAAGGCGATCTTGGGGGAGTTGAAGTTGAGCCGCATGCTGTGGTGCTTGATTATGAAGGGTTGCAATTGCAGAGGGAATTTTATTCACCGGTTTATGATACAGAAGATGCCGTAAAAAGCCGGATTCCGGATTTTAGGAACTTATTATACTGGCAACCTAATGTCAATACAACCACAGCAGGAAAAGATCAACTGTCCTTTTATACCTCTGATGAAAAAGGTAAATATATAGGATTGGTTCAGGGAATAACCCCCAAGGGCGACTTTGGAAGCCAGTTTTTTAGCTTTGAGGTGAAATAGAGGAGATATTCAAAAAAAAATATTCTGCAATAGTTTTTGCTTTTTTTGCTTGATATTGAGTGTGTTAAGGTGTTGAGTATTGGTGTTTGTAGCTTTTGTTAAGCCCTGAAAAGGCCTCCCAAACGATTATAAAACGTTTTTTTTCAAAAACAACTTGCGTAATACAAAAAGCTGCGTATATTTGCAAACCCAAAACGGAGTGGTAGTTCAGCTGGTTAGAATACATGCCTGTCACGCATGGGGTCGCGGGTTCGAGTCCCGTCCATTCCGCTTAAAACATCAAAAGCCTTGCTGAAAAGTAAGGCTTTGATATTTTAAAACATTTTGAGGGATGTTCTACAAAAAAAGTAGTATTAAGCTCAATACACAAACATAGATTTGCGTAATACAAAAAGCTGTGTATATTTGCACACGCAAAACGGAGTGGTAGTTCAGCTGGTTAGAATACATGCCTGTCACGCATGGGGTCGCGGGTTCGAGTCCCGTCCATTCCGCCAAAACATTAAAAGCCTTACTGAAAAGTAAGGCTTTTTTGCGTTTACAGCTTTTTTAGGCGATTTTTTTTAAAATATCAAGTAAAGCCCAGTCTTCCAATTTGAGAGGGTTGCTTAATATTATCCTGACTCATATTGAGTGGCTTTGCTCTTTAGTCTTTATTTAATAGCTGTCCCTTTATTTTTCATATTTCCAAAATCTCCCTTTGCCCTCAGCTATCCATGCAATCGCTTCTTCCATTCTTTTTTGCCGGGTAGCATCCGTTTTGGCGTCACTAATCCAAATGATGTAATCTTTGCGGAACGAGTCTGACTTGTTTTCAAAAATATCTTTCGCTTTCATGTTGCCGGCCAGCTTTTCTGAAAAGTAATCGGGCATTTCCAGCGATTTTGGTTTGTCTGATTTTTGGACACTTACTTTGATCCCTTGCTCATTCAAAAGCATCGCATCCCGTAATAATCTGGTAAATTCCTCATCCGGTGGCAGGTCAGATAAGTTTGTAACCTTACCTAAAAAACGTTGTATGGGTTTTAATGACTTACTTTCTTTCAGCCGTGGGTCATTCATTAGTTCGGCCTTTAGAAAAGTTAAAGAGCAGTGGTTTTTATAAGCCGCTATAACGCACATAAAATCGCCTTTGTAGTCAAAATGCGGAAAACCCCATTTAATGGCTTCTTCTACATCAGGACAGCTGTCGTGAATAAGCTGCCGCCAGTGCGCTAAAATGGGCTTTGCAAAAGTTGCTGAGTTGTTGATGTATTCATCAATCTTTAAACTGAACTGTGCCATGTTGTAGTGGTTTATTGAATCATAGGTAAATATTTTTCTCTGTTTTCATAGATTACCCAGAGATTAATGGCCAGTAACGCCAAAGTAATGGGTAAACCTGAAGGCATTGCGAAGTAGTTTGCCAGCAGAATGCCCGTCATAACCGGAAAAATGACTATGGCACCTAATGCCCTTGTTTTAGGGATTATGAAAAGGATACCACCCGCAATTTCTGCAATACCAGTTAATGGCATAAGCCAGCTTATTTCCATAAAAGCAGCTCCCATTTTTTGCATTTTTTCAGGCATGTCTTTGGGAGCAGGCATATAATTCAGGAATTTATTGAGCCCTGCATTAATAAACATTAAGCCAAAAAGAAGGCTTAATACAAATATTACTTTCTGTTTCACAATAGTTATTGGTTAAGGGTCAATAATAAATCGTCTAATCTTTCCAGTGTTGAGGTCATACCTTCCTGCATGCCCATTTGGATAACTTTTTCCAGGTCGCTTAGCGATTGGTAGGTAACAACCGTTTGTACCAGCGCGTTGGAGCCCAGGTCACTAAAGGTTACTTCCCAGTTAGCGCGTGGTAAGTCCGGATTAATTTCCCCTTCATTATTGCAAAAGGCGTCCAGGGCAGTGTAACTGTCTATGGGGTAAATAGTCACGTAATCCAGGCGGCCCCAGTATTCGATGCCATTGGGTTCTACCATGGCATAGATCCAATGTCCTCCGGCACTGAAGTTCATTGACTTGGTTTTTGTAGTTAGGGGAGAAGGGGCAAACCATCGGTCAAGCAGTTCGCTTTTGGTGTGGGCGTCCCATACCAGTTGGCGGCCCGCCAGAAATTCCCGTTTAATGGTTAGCGTGTTTTTTTCCTTGTCTGTTAAAAATTCAAATAGCAGGTTGTTTTTCATAGCTCTTTTTTTTGCTGTATGGTTAATAATAAATCATCGAGTTGATTATAGCGGTCTTCCCAGATTTTTCTGAACTGTGCTATCCATTGGTCTATTTCTTTTATTTTATCTAACTCCAGTTGATAATGGATTTCACGCCCCTGGTGTTCTTGTTTTACTAATCCGCATTCTGTCAATATTCTCAAATGTTTGGAAATAGATTGCCGGGTTGAATCAAAATGCTCGGAGAGGGCATTGGGCGTCATTGCCTGTACGGCAATAAGCGCGATTATTGCCCGTCGGGTGGGGTCTGCAATGGCCTGGAAAACGTCTCGTCTCATGTATTTGAACTAATTAGGAAACTAATCGGTTGCAAATATATGAGAAGCCAATTGGTTGCGCAAGATTTATTTTATATTTTTCCTGAGCTTACTGAAAATGCTAAACTGGATAAAGCGATCTGGGCAAGAGCTTACTGAGCTGGAGGTCATTTAATTTAAAAGGCCGCTGAACAGCGGCCTTTTAATGAGCTAATAAATTGGATATGCCATAATATTTTCCTATATTAGACTAACCCTAATTCCTTATTGAAATGAAACATCAGCAATCATCGATAGCCCGTCCTTATAACAGGCGTAGAATTGACGCAGAGATTGAGAATCACAGATCTTTACTATCCGGTCAAAGAGAACTCACAGACTTTTTCCCATTATTAATAGCCGTGTTGTTAGGCATGGTGATCATCAGCCTGGTTTACATATTTGGTGGGCCTGAGTTTTTTATGGAATGGGTGAGGCATTGAGTATACGGCATTTAGCTTTGTTCAATTTCCTTTAAGCTATCCATTTTCTTGTAGGCTAAGAACCCTTTAATGTCCTCAAAGTGCTCGCGGACGCGTTTATTACCAAACTCGAATACTTTTTGTACCAGGCCGTCCAGGAAATCCCGATCATGGGATACCAGAATCAGCGTTCCATCAAAGTCTTTCAGAGCGTCTTTAATAATGTCCTTAGTCTTCATATCCAAATGGTTCGTTGGCTCATCCAGAATCAGCACATTTACAGGTTCCAGAAGGAGTTTGATCATGGCCAAGCGCGTTTTCTCTCCACCGGAAAGTACCTTAACTTTTTTGGTGGTATCATCACCACTGAACATAAATGCGCCTAAAAGGTCTTTGATTTTTACGGTACCATCGCTTAGGGGAATCTGGTCAATGGTTTCAAATACAGTTAATTTCTCGTCAAGTAAGGAGGCCTGATTTTGCGCAAAATACCCGATCTTGGCATTGTGACCTACTTTTAAACTTCCTTCAAAATCAATCTCTCCCATGATGGCTTTGATCATAGTCGACTTGCCTTCGCCATTTTTACCGACAAAAGCTACTTTTTCCCCACGCTCAATAACCATAGCTGCTTTTTGGAACACCACATGATCGCCATAGGTTTTTGTCATCTCTTCTACCATTACCGGATACTGACCCGAACGTGGCGATGGTGGAAATTTCAATCGTAATGCCGAGGTATCCACTTCATCGATCTCAATAACCTCAAGTTTTTCGAGCATTTTTACACGCGATTGCACCTGCAATGTTTTAGAGTAGGTGCCCCTGAATCGATCTATAAATTCCTGATTATCTGCAATGAAACGTTGCTGTTCTTCGTAAGCTTTCAACTGGTGTACCCGGCGGTCGGCACGTAACTGGAGGTAATGGCTGTATTTGGCTTTATAATCATATATTCTGCCCATAGTAACCTCTATAGTACGATTGGCAATGTTATCTACAAAGGCACGGTCGTGTGAAATAACCATAACTGCCTTTGCCGAGTTGATCAGGAAATCTTCCAGCCACTGAATACTCTCAATATCCATGTGGTTGGTAGGCTCATCCAATAAGATCAGATCCGGTTTTTTTAACAGAATTTTGGCCAGCTCGATACGCATGCGCCATCCGCCCGAAAACTCAGCAGTTTGGCGGGTAAAATCTTTGCGTTCAAAACCTAAGCCTTTTAACACCTTTTCCACCTCTGCATCATAATTGACCTCTTCCTGCGAATAAAATTTCTCGCTCAGTTCCGACACGCGTTCTATCAGCTTCATATAGTCATCACTTTCGTAATCGGTACGAATAGTAAGCTGCTCATTGAGCTCATCAAGCTCTTTTTGCATCTGGTTTGCCTCTTCAAAAGCTTTCATCGTTTCCTCAAAAACGGTAACGTTATCATGGGTAAGCAAATGCTGAGGCAAATACGCTATTACCGCGTCCTTTGGGCCGGTTACGTTGCCAGTAGTGGGTTTGGCTGCATTGGCAATGATCTTCAGGATGGTCGACTTACCTGCGCCATTTTTACCCATCAGGGCTATTTTATCATTCTCGTTTATAGAGAAGGTTACGTCACTGAATAAGGTGGTTCCGCCAAATGAAACGGAAATGTTATTGACATTAATCACGATGTGGAAATATTAAATTGCCGCAAAGATAAGGTAAAGACGCAGGATTATAGCGGGAGAAATAAAATGGTTGCCGGATTGTTATATTATCCGCTAAGGTTTATGGGTGAACATTATGAGGTGTTCTATTGTCTGGAGAAATCAATCAGAAGTTTAGTGGTTCAATAAAACCAAATAAGGTGTTAAATAGGAAGTGATCTTTTTTATAATCGATTTGTGAAAAAGCGAGTGTTAAATCATTTATAATATGATCTAAGCTTTTATGATGATTTTTGGGGTATATCTTAAAATTCTGCGATATCGGCTGATCCAGCCCTTGGATTTTCTGTAAAATAAAAAAGCGATGTTGAAATATGCATGATCTTTTTGGGCCATCCATATTCCAACATCGCAGCAATCACCACCACTTTTTTGGATCAGATGAAATTAACCTCGCGCTTGTTTTTCATCTATAAAGTGGTTTCTTGTATGTATAATACTGTTTTTAGTGTTTTGCCCACCATAATGGTGTAACAACAGCATCATCTCCACCCAAAAGTGCAACCGCTTTATTATAACCGTCAATATTGGCATTTTTTAAGTTCGACGGGTATTTTACACGTTGTGGCTGGAATTTGATATTGCCGGTCATGTAGTTATTGCTGTTTAAAGCAGGAAGATCAGGCATAATGTCTTCAACTGCCGGGTTTTCAAAAAACGGCAATCCTAATCTTCTGTGGTCATTCCATGTTTCTAATGGCAACCAAGGTAGCTGAGCCAAAAACTTCTGTGTTATAATTTTAGTTATATGGTCATTTTTAACTGCACCTGCTTTGTAAAGATCATTCTTAGGGTAGTTTACAGCTACTGTTCCTGCAACTCCGGTTAAACCATCTTCATAATTCATGGTATGTGTTGCAGCTGGTTCAGCAGTATGGTTCCAGCTAACCGATGTACCATCACGGTTATAATCTGTTGAAGATACATAGGCGCTTAAATTGGCTGTTGTTCCAAAATATTCAAAGCTTTTGGCAATACCGGTTTCGTAAGCTGTTTGCGCAGCAACAGGCGAAGCCCATCCGCGTTCAGCAGCCTCGGCCAAAAGGAAATAAGTTTCCCATGGACCAAAGAACACGCGCTTGTTGTTTCCTCCTCTGTATACCAGGTTTAGCAATGGTTTACAGCCATTAGTAGTAATTGGCTGGTTCATAGCAGATTTTCCGGCCCAGTTACCATCGGCTTTTGCATTCCAGGTATATTTGGCATTAATGGCTTTAACAACATTTCCTGCCGCATTTTTCATATTAGCCTGAAAAGTTGTAAAGTTGCTGCCTAAACCCGGGTAATTGATGTTGGTGATATCGCCGGGAATGCTATAAGTTTTATAGGCCCTTGGGTCAATTGTATATGGCAAACCGTTAAACCAGTAACCCGCCATTGGATCGTTTGTTTTAGTAGCAAACTGGTCGGTGAATCTTTGTCCCATCCAGTTGGCCGGTTTAATAGCCGACTGAAAATCTGCTGATAACTGATCGGCAGATTTGATGCTGCCTAAGCCAACGGCAAGGTTGTTATAGGTTGCAGATATAGGAAGCCCCATCCATGACGATTCTTTACGGAATACGCTGGCCAAAGGATCCCAACCGTGTGATTCCTGTACGCTGAATATATCTGTAGCGTCAGCTATGAAATCATTGGTAGCGGCCGCAGCTTCAAACTCAGATTGAGCTTTAGCTGGGTCAATTTCAGACAAACGCATAGCTAATCTCATACGCATAGAGTTAGCATATTTACGCCATTTGGCATAGTCATAATGATAGGCAGGATCTTCATTGGTAACGGTTCCAGAATTGGCAACGCTCAGATCGAGCTTTGAACCAGCATCTTTCAGTTCATCAAGTAAAAAGTAATAAACAGTTTTTACGTCTTTGAACTCTGGGTTTTTTCCCTGGAACGCATCTGTTGGCATTGGGCCAAAAGTGTCGCTGAATTCGCTCATCAGGTAGGCTCTCCATATCCTGGCTACCTGTATCAGGTTTTTGGTATATGGCTTGGCTGTTCCTTTGGTAATTTGATCGTTACCAATTTGTATGGCAGTATTAACATTGTTTTGCCATTGAGATGATTGTCTGTAGTATTCAGAAGCCCAATCATCAACAAATGAGCCTTGTGAAAAAGTTTCACCGTCCTCATCCTGCAAGCTGTGCCCGCCGGGAACCCAGTATAAAATAAACATACGTTCTGAAAGGCCCGGATCCTGCTGTGCTCCAATAATGGAGTTGTTTATAAAATATTCGGTTTGCACCTGATCGCCATTAGCGGCAAACGGGTTGTTATTTATATCGTTAAATTTCTTGCATGAGGCCAGCATTAAGGTTGCTGAAATCACCATGCATGATTTTTTAAGTATCGTTTTCATATTATTTATGATATGCTAATTATTAAAAGCCAACAGTTAGATTAAGTAAAATGGTACGTGTGGTAGGAGCACTTCCGCTTTCATAGCCTGTGGCGTTAGTACCTGTTGCATAAACAGACTCCGGATCCATACCATTCATATGGCTGGTGATCAACCAAAGGTTATTTACAGATACCCCTATTTTGGCACGCTGAATACCGGTACCAGACAATAGCCTTTTCGACAGGTTATAGCTCAACTGAACGTTGCGTACACGGATATTTGATGCATCATATAAGTTGGCTTCGGTTACACCCTGGTTACCTGTGGTAACAGCTGCCCAATAATTTTGAGGCGATACTTTTGCAGTATTTTTTTCATACTGATTAGTGGTAGTATTAAGCACAGCACCGTCAACAAGAAAATCTTCCCTGCCTCCGTTTACTACTGTTTTGCTTGATGTACCTGATGCCTCCATGTGTGCTAAGGTGCTGGAGAATATTTTACCTCCAAAACGGGCATCAACAAGGAATGAGAAGTTGAAGCCTTTGTAGTTAAATGAGTTAGTTACGCCTAATAAGCTTGAAGCTTGTTGGTTACCTAATAATTTCACATCGCCGGTTTGTGGCAAACCTGCTGAGGTTAATAATAGCTGGCCGTTGTAAGGGCTTTTGGGATCTGTTACTCTTTTAAAAGCTGTACCATAAATGGCGCCGTATAGCTGACCGGCCTCACCAAACACAGTAACATTATCATAACCACCTAATGGATATTTTTGAACATCTGGTGTAATTGATTTAACGGTGTTGCGGTTTATTGAATAATTTACCGTTGTATTCCAGTTAAATCCGTCGTTGTTATTCAATATTTTGCCATCAACTGTTAACTCCAGGCCTTTGTTCTGAATGTCGCCCGCATTTATTTTGCGTGCGGTATAACCACTAAGGTTATCCATTGGCAGGTTAATTAATTGCCTTGTTGCGTTTGATTTATAAACGGCAAAATCAAAACCTACGCGGCTGTCAAGGAAACGCATTTCCACACCGGCCTCATATGATTTAATTAATTCACTTTTTACGTTAGCATCAAAAAGGATATCGTTACGGTTTGCATTGGTGTTGCCCAGCGGATCTTTAGAGATGGTGTAGGTATTGTATAACTGATAAGGCTGCATATCATTACCCACCTCTGCAAATGATCCTCTCAATTTACCGTAGGTTAACCATGAAGGTAAGCTGCCGTTTTTATTTAATAACTGGCTGAAGATAAACGAGGTGCTTATTGATGGATAAAAATATGATCTGTTAGCCTGGCTTAATGTAGAGCTCCAGTCGTTTCTGAAAGTACCATCCAGGAAAAGGAACTGATCATAGTTGATACCCAATGAGCCGTAAACCGAATAAATATCGTGCAGGAACAGGCCCTGGTCAAATACCGGGTTACCGACAGCATTGTTTATGGCAAACAGGTTAGGTACATTCAATGTACCGGCACTGGCACTTATAAATGAATTTTGCTGATTCATTAAGTTACCACCGAGGGTGGCTGTACCGCCCCATTTTCCAAACAGATTGTCTTTTTTGGCGGTAAGTAAAGTGCTGTAGTTAGTTTCGGTAAACGAAGTTCTTCTTACACCGTATGAACCACCCGGATTAGCCGGTGCGCCAGCATATTGTCTGCTATCCGCGTTTATGGTATAAGTATCGGCACCACCTCTGCCCTCAAGGCTCAACCAGCTATTAAACTGATATTTAACCGATGCATTCAGCAAGAACCTGTTTCTTACATCCTTATTCAAATTGTATTGAGCTGCCCAGTAAGGATTAAGCTCCTGGCCATTGTGCCACCATAACATATTACCGCTGCCGTCTTTGGCTTTTTGGAAATCGCGCACATCAATTGATACGGGTAAGGTTTCCAGATAATAGAAATAGTTATTAGGGTTGTAGCCAGCCTGCGGGCGGTTAATTGCTGTTGAATTGATGTATTGTACCTTGGTATCTACAGTCCATTTATCATCTTTGCCGAATTTGCTTACCGTGCGGGCTGTCAGGTTATTACGGATTAGCTTTGCGCCAGGGATATAGCTTTTGTCATCAAGGCGGTTATAGGAGGTATAAACTGAGGTTGATTTATATTGCTGCTGTAACGAAATACCCTGATTAGATGTTAAGCCTGTTTCAAAATAATTACCAACATTGTCATAGCTGGCAAGTGCAGTTTTAGAGCTGTCCCATTTAGTAACGGTTTGTCCGTTAATTTTTGTTCCCCAGCTTCTGGTGTCGGCAACGTTATAAAGTCCGCTGTAGCCCTGAGAGAATTGAGTTTGCATTTCTGGCCTTGCAAAAATACTTTCAAACCCGAATGAAGAAGTCAGGGTAATGCCCAGGCCGTTTTGCGCCTTACCTGTTTTGGTTGTTATCAATATAGCACCGTTACCTGCTCTTGATCCATAAAGAGCTGCTGCAGATGGTCCTTTCAAAACACTGATACTTTCAATATCCTCAGCGTTGATATCAGACAAACCATTACCCATATCTCTGCTCGGATTGTAATAATCATTGTTAGGGTTTCCATTTCCGTCAACCGCATTTCCAATAAAGTTATCCATCGGAGTGCCATCAACCACAATAAGCGGCTGGTTTAGGCCTGTTAAAGAGTTATTACCCCTTAAAGTAATTCGTGATGAAGCACCCGGACCGTTGGCAGAGCGTGTAATTTGCAAGCCCGCAACCTGTCCCGAAAGTGCATTAACAAGGTTAGGCTCTTTGGTATCGGCCAGGGTTTGGCCCTTAACTTCTTGCACTGCATAGCCTAATGATTTCTTCTCTCTTTTAATGCCTAACGCGGTTACTACAACTTCTGTTAAAGCACTCTCGTTGCTTTCTAAAACAACATTGATGTTTGTTTGCGACCCTACCGGAACCTGCACTGTTTTATAACCGATAAAGGAAAATGATAATACCGCTCCTGGTTTAACGGATATCCTGAATTTTCCATCTGAGTTTGTTGAGGCGCCATTGGTGGTACCCTTTTCAGTGACGTTTACTCCGGGCACGGTTTGTCCGGATTTTTCAGTTACCGTACCGGTAACTACCTTTTGTGCAAAGGCTGTTATTGTTACCATGCTAAGTAACAATAAAGCCGTGCACCTTAAGTACAATTGTTTCATGTGTGTGGATTTAGTGGTTATTTATTTAATTAAGATTGGATGGATTGTTTGTAGTTGATTATTTGCCGATCAGAACTCGCAGTTCTCGATAACGAGCGTGGCTGCTCCCCATAGCTTGGCATCTGAAGCAAGCTGGGATACCCGTATTTCAGTTTGTTCGGCGAGCCAGGGAATGCAAAATTCATTAATGGCCTGCTGAATAGGGGCCATCAGGATTTTTCCGGCGAGGGCGCCGGTACCGCTCAGGATAATGAAACCAGGGTTCATGATATGAATCAAGGTAGAAATACCCTTGCCAATTAAAAAAGCGGCATCTGATACAATCGATACAGCCAGCGGATCACCATCGCGGGCGGCGAGTAAAAAATGTTCAACCGGAAGGTCGCCGGTATCTTTAAAAACCTGTTCCATACTTGATGGTGTGCCGTTTTCCATTGCCAGCTTGGCACGTTCCATCATCACCAGAAGTGACGTATCTACCTCCAGACACCCCCTTTTGCCACAGGAGCATATTTTATTGCTTAATGACAATGGGATGTGGCTAAACTCCCCGGCGTAGCCGGTATGCCCTCTGAAAAGGCTGCCGTTAACGATCATTCCAAGTCCGATACCCCACCCGATATTGATCACAAGCACGTCTTTTGAACTTTTTCCAATACCAAACTTTAGCTCGGCTAAAGCAATTAAACTGGAATCGTTATCAATGAATACGGGTAAGCTAAGCTGATCACTTAAATGGTTTTTAAGTGTAATATTGCCCTGTGGTTTAAAGAAGGTATGGTTTATGCCTTCCATTGCATTTACAAAACCAGGCATGCCAATGCCCACGCCCAATAGTTGATGGGCAGGTATGCCAGATGCAGAAATATAATCTTTCAGGAAATCGGTAAAGTTTTTAAGGGATGAAGCATCATCTTTTGAAAGAATAAGTTGTTTTGTTTCGGGCTTTACTTTGATGTTGTTCATCAAATCGTAAATAACAATCTGCGTACGCAGTTGGTCAACCGCTACGGCAACAATATATTTCTGTTTCTGATCATTTAATAAGAACGACAACGCGCGCCGGCCGCCGGTAGATGGCGCCAGGCCATGTTCTGATACATATTCATCTTCAACCAGGCTGTTAACCGTGCTGGTAATCAACGGTAAACTTTTATTAGTAAGCTTACTAAGTTCTGTTAGGGTAAGCTGTTTTTGATAATAAAACTGCTTGAGTAGTTCTGTTCGTAATAGGCTGTGCTTTTTTATGACAGTCATAATTTAACAATAGGATAACAATAGGTTCACCCAAACTTACCATATTTTTTAAATAATCAAACAAACTTTATAATTTTTTTATAAAGTTTGTTTGATTATTTAATTTTTGAAGCTAAGTATGCCCGGAATACAGATATAAAGTTTTTGCCTGTTGGTAAAGATGTGATAGGGAGGTTTATAGCCATTATTAACGTAACAATTCCGTTAGCTTATCCAAGTTTCCCGTCTGAATATACTAATTGGTTAATTCTCTTCGTTTTTGCTACAATCCTAATTCCGTAAGTCAATGCTTAAACAGGTGAGCTTAGCCCACATTCGCTATAATACCAACAGTAACGGCCACGAGCTGTGCTGGCGACTCGTTCTGGACGGCCAGGAAATTCTTGTAGAATCCGTACAGATCCAGGCGCCGGTATTTACCTCCAAAGACTGGATTGCACCCATCGGCCAGTTTAAACACCATATTTCTGTGAAGGACTGCCTGGTTCTTATTGACGACACAGGCGGAGCCCTGATAACCGAACAAAACCAGTTTTAAAATAAGGATACGGGAAATAACAAATGACTTAATACAGCTCCATGAAGTTAATGGCAAAGAGTTAAATGACACCCGGCCATTTCTGAAAAATATATCTTGGCTAAAGCTGATATCGCACTTTGAAGCTAAAGGAAAAAGAATACTTGCAGTAACAGCATACAACTTATGTATTAAACGTTATATTCGTGTTAATAAATATGTTTGTTACAAAGCTCAGTGATAGTGAATTAATTATTCTGTTAAAGGACGACAATCATGCTGCCTATGCTGAACTTTATCAGCGGTATTATCGCTTATTGTTTATGCATGCGTATAAACGTTCAAAAGATCAGGAACAAGCTAAAGATATTGTACAGGAGTTTTTTGTTTCCCTATGGGATAAACGCAGGTCTGTTGCTTTACAATCTAATTTGGCAGGATATTTTTTCACGGCCATCAACAACCGCATAGTCGATCATTTCCTGCATCAGGAAGTGCAGAGTAAATATATTGCATCGTTTGCTGGATTTTTAAATACAGAACAAACTAAAACCGACTATTTAGTTAGAGAAAAGCAATTATCAGAATTAATTGAAAAAGAAATTCAGCAATTGCCACCAAAAATGCGTGAGGTTTTTGAATTAAGCAGAAAAGAAAACCTTAGTCACAAAGAAATCTCCGAAAAACTGTCAATCTCCGAAAAAACTGTCGATAGGCAGATATCAAATGCTCTTTTCAGGTTAAAAACCAGGTTTGGTATTTTTACTTTTCTTCTATTTTTGATCAATTCCTAAAGTTTTTTAGTTGAATTTGAAATAAAACATAAAAAAGTTACTTTTTTTTATGTTTTATCTACATGTTAGGTGAGGGGTTCCCCGTCATAGCTTTAAATAATGTCGATATTAAAGCTATTTGATGCTATGTCATACGAGAAAGCTAAAGAACTATTAGTAAAATATAAATCAGGAAACTGTACCGATGCAGAAAAGGCATTGGTGGAGAAATGGTTGTTTCAATATCAAAATAACGAATCTGATCTTTCTGAAGAGAGGATTGAAGAAATAGGACAGGAAATATGGCGTAATCTGCCTAAGCCACCTGTTAAAGTTATTAAAAGCAATTTGTGGCCAAAAATAGCGGCTGCGGCCATTGTTCTTATATTTTTATCGGTAAGTTCATATTTATTGCTAAGCAGGAATAGCAGCAATAGCTATGCTGTGGTTTACAAGGAAGATGTTAATCCGGGCAGTAATAAAGCCACATTAACATTGGCTAATGGCAAAAGCATTGTTTTAACGAGTGCCAGTAACGGACAATTGGCCAATGATGGTGACGCTTTAATCAGCAAGACCGAAGACGGTAAAATTATATATCATCATAATGATAGCGTTGGTGCAAAAACGACGCTTACTTACAATATCTTAACTACCCCCCAGGGTGGCCAATACGTTTTAGTACTGGCTGATGGCTCCAAAGCATGGCTCAATGCAGCCTCATCTATAAAATATCCTGCTGTTTTCGTGGGCAACGAACGCAAAGTTGAAATTACCGGTGAAGTTTATTTTGAGGTGACGCACAACGCGGCTCAACCATTCAGGGTTGTTACTAATGGGCAAACAGTAGAAGTTTTGGGTACTCATTTTAATGTGAATGCTTATGCAGATGAGCCCGTTATTAAAACCACCTTGCTTGAGGGTAAGGTGAAAATAACCCACAACGAAAAAACGGCTTTCCTTATTCCGGGGCAACAAGCGCAGGTAAATAACAGTACAGCCGGTGCCAATATTAATGTACTTGAACAAGTGGATATGGATGAGGTTATTGCCTGGAAAAGCGGTTTGTTCCAATTCAATAAAGCAAGTATAGAATCAATTTTACGGCAGGCAGCCCGTTGGTATAATGTAGAAATAAACTATGATAAAGATCAAAAGCCGGTTAAAACATTTACCGGTAGTATTTCCAGAAACAGCAGCCTGTCACAACTACTGCAAATATTGAGCTATACCGGAAACCGTTTTGAAATAGATGGTAAAAAAATAATTGTAAAAACAGAATAACTATTAACAACTAAATATTAACCCCCTTAACATTGAAAACATGATTAGATATTTACGATCCCAACTTTAACCCTTTTAAAAAAGGAGCTCATAAAAAAGCCGAAAAGTGGTGGTACACTTCCCGGCATATGTTTGAGCTAAACCCTTTTCCTGCCTTTAGTTTCAGCACAAAGCAGGAGTTTAAACTATTTGAATCACAGATTAACGAACATTAACCCAAACGTTTACAAAAGTAATGAATTTAAACGCTATCTCTATAGCCATGCCCAAGGTATGGCTTCCCCCTAAAATATTGTTGGTTATGAAAATAACTACGTTGCTATTGATAATAGGTTTTACCCAGGTAAGTGCACGTGCATTTAGCCAGAGGGTTACATTAAATGAAAAAAACGCGTCGCTTGAAAAGGTTCTCAAGATCATTAAAAAGCAAAGCGGTTTTCTTACATTTTATAATGATCAGGATCTTAAAAGTGCTAATACGGTAGATGTAAATTTTAAAGATGCTACTGTTGAGGATGTTTTAAACAGTTGCTTTGCTAATCAGCCTTTAAACTATTCCATTATTGGTAAAACTATTGTGGTGCAAAAGAAGAACGCTTCGTTTTTTGAGGCCATAAAAAAGAGTTTACAGATCTCGTTTGGTATTAAGGGCAGAGTAATTAACGAAAAAGGGGAGCCCATGTCGGGAGTTACTGTCAGGGTTACAAAATCAGGTAAAAACGTTAATAAAGTGGTGTCAACAAATGCCGATGGCGGTTATTATGTGGAGGCAGATCAAAATGATGTGCTGATATTTAGCTATCTGGGTTATAAAAACAAAGAGGTTACTGTATACTCACAAACACCTATCAATGTAAGTCTTGATCCTGAGGTTTCTGGTTTGGAGCAAGTTGTGGTGGTAGGTTACGGAACCACTAAAAGAAAAGATCTTACCGGTTCTGTGGCATCTATTGATGTTAAGGAGATAAGGGATGTACCCTTTGCCACATTAGATCAGGCCCTGGCAGGTAAAGCAGCCGGTGTGCAGGTGGTGCAATCAGACGGTTCTCCGGGTGGTGTGGCTAAAATCCGTATTCGTGGAGGTACTTCCTTACTTGGCGGAAACGATCCATTATACATTATTGATGGTGTTCAGGTAACTATTCAAAACAAGTATATCCAAAACTCGGCCGAGGTAGGAAACCCTATTGCTGGTCGCGACTTTTCGGGTGGAGCTGTTAGTGATGCTTTTGCCCGTGGTTTAAACAGCCTGGGTGGATTAAATATCAATGATATTGAATCGATAGATATTTTGAAGGATGCTTCTGCTACCGCTATTTACGGGTCAAAAGCAGCTAATGGGGTAATTATTATCAATACAAAGAAGGGTAAGTATGATCAGAAACCGGTTTTAGAAGGCAACTATAGCATTGGTTTTTCCAATCCTAAAAAGCTTGATCTGCTCAATCCTGACCAGTACAGGATGGTGATGAAAGAGGCGGCTCAAAACCTGCTTACTGAGCAAAAAAGGGTAGGTAGGCCGGCAGACCCCACAGCAACAAATATTGTCAATGACCCTAACTTTTTGGGTACTGCCAATACAGATTGGCTTGATTTGGTATTACGTACCAGTGTTGTTCAAAACGCCGATCTTTCGGTGCGCGGCGGCGGGCAAAATTCAAGGTATTATACGTCGCTTTCATACTCCAAAACAACTGGCACCATACAGGGGACTGATTTTCGGCGTATATCGGGCAAAATTAATTTAGACAATAATATAACCACCCATTTACGTACAATAACTAATATAGATTACGGTTTCACAACACAAAACCTTACCAATGGGGCTTATAAGCAAGCGCTTTTGGCTCCGCCAACTTACGCCCCATACAATGCCGATGGCTCCGTTAATACTTTTGTTAATGAATCTGCAGGTTCGGCATTGTCAAACGGAATAAGAAATCCGCTGGCTTTGTTAAATGGTATAAACCGCGGGCAAATTGCTTCATTATTAGGGTCACTCGCATTGGAGTATGACATTATGAAGAATTTGAAATTCAGAAGTGTGGCATCTGTTAATTACAACCAGTATCATCAAAGAAATTATGCGCCCGGTAATGCCCTGAGTAATGGCGGCATATCAGACGATGGTTATTCAAATGGAGGTATAGCAGCTCAGGGACAAAAGGAAACTATATCACAGATGTATGAAAATACGCTAAGCTATAATGAGCAATTTAATGATGATAACCGCCTTGACGTAGTTGCCGGTACTTCATGGCAAAAGGATACTAATCATTCATTTTTAGCACAAGGCCAATATTTCCCGGATGATTTTGTACTTAATGATCTGTCTTCGGCGGCGGTAACCTTGCCTTCAACTTCATCGGCCGGGCAAAATTCACTATTGAGTTTTTACGCACGTGCCAATTACGCGTTTAAAGACAGGTACTTGTTTACATTCACCGGGCGTTCTGATGCTTCATCTAAATTTCCTCAAACTAACAGAACAGCAATATTCCCGTCGGGAGGTGTAGCATGGCGCTTATCACAGGAAAAATTTATGTCGAAAGCTACATGGATCGATGATATTAAACTGCGTGCAAGTATTGGTTATACAGGTACACAAAACATAGGCGATCATTTGTTCCGTACCTTATACTCGCCAGGTACTTACGGTGGTACTAATGCCTTATTCCCATCTCAGCTGGGTAACAATTCCATTAAGTGGGAATCTACCTTGCAAAAAGATGCGGGCATTACGTTCTCATTTTTAAAATCACGCATACTGGGTGAGGTTGGTGTGTACGAAAAGAAAAGTAAAGGATTATTGTTTGGCGAAAGCCTGGCGCCAAGTTCGGCCTATGGCAGTGTAGTGTCTAACCTGGCAAATATCAGAAATCGTGGTTTAGAGATCGATCTTAGGGGAGATGTGCTCAGAAGCAGGAGTTTTACCTGGAACGGTGCATTTAACATTTCCTTTAACCGAAGCCTGGTTACTAATATCAATAAAGACTTTTCAGATCCAAATCAATCATCGCAGTACATAGGTAACACCATCATCCGCGAAGGCGAGCCTATTGGGTTATTTTACGGTTCGCGTTACCTGGGTATAATTCAAACGCCCGAGCAGTTGGCAGCTTACAAGGCTAAATTTACATTAGCACAATTTATCTCCCCGTACTTAAACATCGGCGATCCGATGTATGAGATAAATCCGCTTGGTGGTTTCCCAACAAGCGAGCTGGTTATTGGGAATGCTGCACCTAAGTTTACGGGTGGTTATACCAATACATTTAGTTTTAAAAATGTTTCGTTAGTTACGTTGTTCACCTTTTCATCTGGCGGTAAGATATTTTACCTGTCTGATTTTAATAATCAGGTTATTAACGATCTGAGTAATAAGCAAACAACCGTTTTAGGAAGCTGGACGCCGCAAAACACCAATACCAACAGACCAAGGCTAATTTATCAAGGTAATACGGTTGCGTCGTTATCAAGCAACAACATCTATGATGCATCCTATATTAAGCTAAAGTCGGTTGTATTATCGTATCAGCTGCCTAAAAAACTGATGGATAAATTTAAACTACAGGCAGCATCATTATACGTATCAGCACTTAATGTTTTCACTATAACTCACTACCCTGGCGTTGATCCTGAAGTTAGTAATGATCCATACAGCTTAATAAGTGGTTACAGCGATAATAGCGGTTACCCTACTACTAAAACTTATACAATAGGCGTGCGGATTGGATTTTAACAAATTGAATATTAAAACGATGAAAAATATATATTTATATTCTTTAATAGCATTGGGGATGTTAGTTAACACATCCTGTAAAAAACAACTGGATGCCTTGCCCCAGAATGCAAAGGTTGAAGGTAACACCATAATTGATCAGCCTTCGGCCAATGTGGCGCTTAATGGGGTGTATTATGTTTTTGCAAATGGCGATAATTCACAAACCAACTGGAAAGCCAACAAGGTTTTAGGTTCAATAGCTGCTGGTTACATAGCTTATGGTTCCGGAAGTATAAACGAAGAGGTAGATAATTTTACCAGTACTACCTTTGGTGGCGAATGGGATAGAAACTACCGCCTGGTTAATGCCGCAAATGGTGTTATACAAGGTGTTCAGGCACTTGCCGACGGCAAATTTGTAGGCGCTCGCAAAGTTCAGATGCTTGCCGAAGCCCGCTTTTTAAGAGCCTACGCCAATTTTAAACTGTTAACCTTTTTTGGCCAATGGTTTAACATCTCGAGTAAATACGGCATAATCATTGAAGACCAATTTAATACGCTAACTAATATTAATAAACCGCGCAATTCGGTTAAAGATAGTTATGATTTTATTGTGGCCGATTTGGATTATGCCATAGCTAACGGAGCGGCAACAAGCAAAACCATTTATGCCAATAAATGGACGGCCATGGCGCTTAAAATGCGTGTATTATTAAGCAGGGGCAATGGTAGCGATTATACCGATGCCATAACCCTGGGCAACACCATTATTGGCAGCAGCCCCTACAAACTGGAAGATAACCAAAAGGATATTTTTTATACCAAAGGCCTGCAAAGTACTGAGGTTATGCTGGGCGTTCAGCCGCAGGTTAACCAGGAGCTTATTAATAATAATACAAGCCAGAATTTTGCCTTTACTAACTCGTCAAGTCCTTATCAGGCTACAGCTGCTTTAAAAAGCCTTTATCCGGCAACAGATCCACGGGGAGCATGGGTTGTTGGCCCGGCCGTAACAAATAGCAAAAAGTATTTTTTTATTAAATATGTGCAGCCCGAATTACAACCAACCTCGTTATCTGAAGTTGCTTACGCCTTCAGGCTGTCTGAGATTTATTTGATGCTTGCAGAAGCCACTGCACATTCGGGAGGTAACATAGCAACAGCCAAAACATGGTTAAAAACGGTGATGGGTAAAGGCGGCATAACCGATTTTACTGCCATTGATAATATAACAAGCGCCGATGCTTTTTTAGTGCAGCTGTATTATGAGTACGCCAGAAGTTTTGTTGGCGAAGATGCTATAGAGTGGCTTGCTTTATTACGGTTACCGTTTGATACCGTAAAAACCATAAGGCCAACCATCACCAATCAAATTCAGTACATTTTGCCTGTTCCGCATTCTGAAATTGCGAACAATCCAAATTTTGGAGATCAGAATCCAGGTTATGCGAGGTAAAAAATAGTATTACCAAAAGAGCCGCCTTTATATGGTGGCTCTTACTAAATTAATTATTATGCAATCCAAAATCATCAGGCTATTAGCTGTAACTGTGTTCGTTTTTGCTTTAAGCATTCTTAAAACAAATAGCTGTAATGCGCAAACCATAGGTCAGCCCGGCTGGCAGGCCGCTAACTTTACTACTACAGATATCAATGGCAAATCAATAAAATTAAGTGACTTTAAGGGTAAATATATATTGCTTGATTTTTGGGCCAGCTGGTGTGTACCCTGCAGGCAGGCCAGTCCGCATTTATTAGCCTTATACCATAAGTATAATGCCAAAGGCTTTGATATTATCGGTATATCAGACGATGATACACGCCTGCAGCAATGGCGAAACGCGGTGAAAACAGATAGTACGGCTGTGTTTCATCAGATACTCAGAGGAGCCGCAAAAAAAGGTACTGCCCAAACTAAGGATCTGCATCAGGTTTATAATATCCTTTCGTTGCCAACTAAAATACTGGTTGATCCATCGGGGAAGATCATTGGGCGTTATGGCGACAATGATACTACTGATGATGATCTGGACAAAGCACTTGCCTCTGCATTTAAATACTAAAGAAAACATCTATCACAAGTAAAAATAAAAATCATGAAAAAAATTATGCTGCTCCTGCTGATTTTTGCTTTCTGCGGAAATCTGGTTTATGCATCCGAAGGGAATAAAATACCTTTAAGAGTATTATATGTAGGTTATGACCCCGCAAAGCCAATGCCCGCCAAGCTGGTTTGGTACATGCCAAGCGAAAGCCGTTATAAAGAATTTTATAAAACCAGGATGCCGGCCTTTAAGAGCTTTCTTGAAAAAAACTTTACCGTTGTAAAAACGGTAGATGGACGGGATTATAATTCAAAAATGTCTGATGAGGTAGACGTAACCATTATTGATGCTTACCCGGTTAACTTACCAGCCGATTTTAATCGCCCCGCTATTTTGATAGCAGCTGTAGCCCCGGATATAGGTATACCAATCGGGCTTAAATTTGATTGGTATTGCCAGTGCCTTGAAAATGACGCATTGAATATCAGAACCCAGCACGAAATATTTAACACACCAAATAAGGTAAAATTAACTATGGTTACCCGCCCAACACCAGGTGGTTTTTTTAATGGATTTCAAGGGCCTACCACACCTAAAACCATGCCTATGTGGCGTGTAGTGACGGAGGGTTTCGATTCGCAAAAGCCTTATTTAATAGGTATGGTTGCTCATGGTGAGGGCTTTGCCGATTCACCCGATGCTGAAGTAATTTCAGGTGGTTCATGCCTCAAAAATGCCGAAGCCGTAGCGCTTGGCCGCCATGGCAATTACTTTATGTGGGGTTTTGCAGGCTCGCCCGAGTATATGACCGATGAGGCTAACCAGGTTTTTGTAAACACCATTTGTTATATCAATAAATTCGACAAAAAGATACCTATTGTTAAAAAGGTACAACAGGCTACCCGCGAGGAAATTGATGAGAAAATTTATCGTGCTGATGAAGATTTGTACAAAAGATCACTAATTGCCCGTAAAGAAGGTAATGAGCGCTTAAAAAAGATGCAGGATTCTATCCGTGCAAAAAAAGCAGCTGGTGTAGATATTGGCCGGGGCAATGAAATGTTTTTAAAAATGACGTTAACCAACGATGTGCAAAGCTTTGAAGATTATTTGAAAGACTGGCAAGGGGCAGACCTGGTTAAGCAATTTGGCACCGATACCAAACTGTACCAGAAGTATTATCATGATAACTACGAATACTTTTATCCGTCTGGCTTTCAAAGTGTGCAACTGGATGAGGACGCGCAAAAGTTGGGAGTTTCAAACAGAAGTTTGGAAATACTTGAAAAATGCATCAGCATGTTGGAGAAAGATGAGAATGATGCTTTGGCACGCCGTCTGTTAGATCGGTATACCAACGAAAAGTTTACAACGGCAGAGGAGTGGAGAGGCTGGTACGAGAAAAATAAAAGCAAATTATTTTATACTGAAAGCGGTGGTTTTAAATTTATGGTGAACACTTATGAGAAACCCGTAATAAAAACAAACCCATCGGCAGCAATAACCAAACCTAAAGAAAACACTGGCCCAACCCTGGCCGATCCTGTTAGCATTACCGCCAGCTTGCAATATGCCGGGGATAAAAAGCATGCAGATATAATTGTTGAAGCAGATATCTTAAAAGGCTGGCATATTTATGCTTACCTGCCTGCAAATAGTCCTTATATACAAACCGAAACGTTGCTCGAATTGCCAAAAGGTGCCAAAAGCAGTAAAGACGGTTGGGATAGTACAGCTGGTATTCCCTACCCGGGTTTGGCCGATGTGTTTGTTTACGAAGGGCGGGTTACCTTCAAAGTAAATGTTGATATGACCAACGTTAAAAAAGGTGCTCCTATTAAATGTGGTTTGTATTACCAAACTTGTAACGATAAAAAATGCTTGCAGCCGCAACGTAAACTTATAGTACTTAAAGCATAACAGGGGGTAAATAATCAAAAATTTCACAGGCTTTAGTAACCGTTGAATTGAACGGTATGGCTATAGCCATGCCCCGGATTTTAACAGATATAACAATAAGTATAATAATCAAATAATGAAGAAAAACATTGGAAAAGCCATTGGGACAATGGCTTTAAGCATCTCATTAGTGGGAGCTTTGGCGCAACAGCAGCAGCCTGCAAAATTAATTGAGAAAGTGGTGAAAAAGGGAGACGAAATGGTGATCCCTTATCAGAAATATGTACTATCTAACGGTCTTACGGTGATCATGACTGAAGACCATTCAGACCCGATTGCACATGTAGACGTAACCTATCACGTTGGCTCGGCCCGTGAGGAGATCGGTAAATCTGGTTTTGCGCATTTCTTTGAACATATGATGTTCGAGGGCTCCGACCACGTAAAGAGTGGAGATCATTTTAAAACCGTTAATTCGGTTGGAGGTACATTAAATGGTTCAACTACGTTAGACAGGACTAATTACTTTGAAACTGTACCAAGCAATCAATTGGAAAAAATGTTGTGGCTGGAATCTGACCGTATGGGCTTTTTACTGGATGCCGTAACCCGCAAAAAATTTGAGATACAGCGATCTACCGTAAAAAATGAACGCGGTCAAAATTATGATAACAGGCCTTATGGTTTAGCTTCCGAAGCCTTGTCAAAAGGTTTATATCCTTACGGGCACCCATACTCATGGCTAACCATTGGTTATATTGAAGATTTGAACAAAGTTGATGTAAATGACCTGAAACGTTTCTTTATGCGCTGGTATGGGCCAAACAATGCCACTTTAACCATTGGCGGCGATATTGATGCTAAACAAACTTTGGCCTGGGTTGAGAAGTATTTTGGTTCTATTCCACGTGGTCCCGAAGTTAAAAACGTAACGCTCCCGGCACCGGTTTTAACAAGCGACAGATATGTGTCTATCACAGATAATTATGCCAAGCTACCCTTGTTGCTAATTGATTACCCGGGTGTAAAAATGTATGATAAAGATCAGTCGGCACTGGATGCGCTTTCCTTAATTATAGGTCAGGGTAAAAATTCCATTTTGTATAAAAACTTTATCAAAAGCCGCAAAGCTACCGATGCGCAGATGTTTTCAACCAACTCTGAGCTTGCCGGTGATATAGCTATAGAAATGATGCCTTTTCCGGGTCAAACACTGGCTGATATGAAAAAGTTGCTGGATGATTCCTTTACCGAATTTGAAAAAAGAGGTGTAACGGATGAGGATCTGGAACGTTTTAAAGGCAGCGCCGAAGCTAATTTTATAAATGGTGTGGCCAGCGTTTCTGGTAAGGTGAGTGAACTTGCGGCATCACAAACGTTTACAGGCAATCCAAATCAAATCGGCCGTGAACTTAACGACATTCGCAAAGTAACCAAAGAGGATGTAATGCGTGTTTATAACCAGTATATAAAAGGGAAGGCGGCGGTTATGCTGAGCGTATTGCCTAAAGGCAGCACATTGGAGCCGCTGGGTAAAGATAATTATACGCCTGACAATAAAGGATATAAAGCTCCTGACTATGGCTATGATAAACTTACTTATCACAAGGCTGTTGATAATTTTGATCGTAATATTCAACCGCCAACCGGCCCAAACCCTGTTGTAAAGGTACCACCATTCTGGACAGCAAAAACAACCAATGGTATTAAAATGATAGGTACTTATAATAATGAGATCCCTGCAATTTCTTTATCTATCAAAATAAAAGGAGGAGGATTACTGGCGGCTAAAGACCCCTCAAAAGCTGGATTGCCCGTAATGGTTGGCCAAATGCTTAATGAGGAAACTGAAAAATATACTGCCGAACAAATTAACGCGATGCTTGAAAAAATCGGAAGTCGTGTTTATATATATACCTCGGGTGAGGAAACCGTGTTCTACGTGTCATCACTCACTAAATATCTTGACCAAACCCTGGCCATTGTACAGGAACGTTTATTACACCCTAAATTTACCCAGGATGTATTTGACCGCATCAAAAAGCAGGATATTCAAAGCTTACAGATTGCTAAAACGCAGCCAGCCGGCGTAGCAAGCAGTGTATACAATAAAATCTTATACGGTAAAGAGAATATACGCACATACGGTCTGTCCGGTACTGAGCAAACTGTTGCAAATATTACGTTGGCCGATGTGCAGGCATATTATGATAACTATTTCTCTCCCGGGTTAACTTCTGTTGTGGTAGTTGGCGATGGTACAGAGGCCACAATTAAAACAAAACTGGCATTTTTAAATAGTTGGAAAGCTAAACAAGTAGATGTGCCTGCAGCAACGGCGAGCGGTATTGCTGCAAGCGGCAATAAAATTTATCTGGTAGATATTCCGCACGCGGCGCAATCAGAGATCAGGGTTGGCTATTTGACCGGGTTAAATTTTGATGCCACTGGTCTTTACTACCGTTTAGGTTTAACTAATTATATTCTTGGCGGAAGTTTCGACAGCCATTTAAATATGGATCTGCGCGAAGAGAAGGGCTGGACCTATGGTGCCAGTTCGGGCTTTGCGTCTGGCATTTATGGTGGTAATTTTACAGCCTCGGCAGGTGTTCGTGCATCGGCAACAGACAGTGCCGTTGTTGCATTTGTAAAAGACATAAAAGCTTACGCTGAAAACGGCATCACCACATCTGAGCTGGCTTTTACCAAAAGCTCAATTGGGCAGAGTGATGCGCGGAAATATGAAACAAACGATCAAAAGGCGGCTTTTTTGGGCCGGATACAGCAGTATGATCTGAAAGCTGATTATGTTGATGAGCAGAGCAAAATATTAACGGGCATTACACAAACTGAAATTAACGAACTGGCAAAAAAATATCTGGATGTTAACCACATGGCTATTTTGGTTGTAGGGGATAAAGAAAAAGTTATGCCCGGACTTCAAAAGTTAGGCTATCAGATAGTTGAGCTTGATACAGACGGGGGAACCAAATAACAAAATAAAAAGAGGTATTATCGAATGCCTCTTTTATTCACAGGAGAGGGCTAAACCCGCCTTTCACGGTGGAGCATTGTAAAAATTGATATAGAAAAGTACAGGCCTCGTGTGGCCTGTACTTTTTTGCGTTTAAGGCCTTTTTAGGAAGTCTCTAACTTAATCGGGCCACTCAGCCGGCATAGATTTAAGTTTGGCTTTTTGTTAACTTTGAGAAAAATAATTTACATTTTCGGCGCCAAGCTGTGTAATTAATATGCAAAAAAATAATTTGCCTGCCTCAGACTATTCCAATATTAATAAAACAGACACGTTTTGGCTCCGGCTGATAGGGCAGTCATCAAACTTTCCGTTAGAGAGCAGGATATTCCATTCTATAAGCATTTGTGTAATTATACTTGCTGCTATATATGTTCCGTACAACTTGTTTGCAGGACTCTATGTTGCATCTGTATCGGCTTTAATACTGGGTTTGTTTTTTTTGTATCAGTATTATTATTCCAGATTTCATAATAAAAAGCATAGTAACATCGCATTTGGTTTAGTAGGGCTTATCATCCTTTCTGTTAATTATTTTGCCAATTCCGGTATTAGCGGCTCTACAGATCTGATTTGGCCGGCCTACTTGTTATTAGTATTTGCAATTTCGCCCTATAAGCAGCATTTGGTGTGGTTAATAGTCTATTTATTGGTCTTTTTAATTTTGCACTTTATAGAGCATCGTTATCCTTTGCTTGTGCAGTATCCATTCAGGGCCGGAAAGGGCCAGTTTATTGACAGGGTCACCGCATTTCCTTTACCTGTAATTACTATATACGTTGTTATAAAATTTATCAGGCGCAGCTACGATAAAGAAAAGAATGTGGTGGAGGCCAGGAATGAAGAAATCCTGTTGCAGAAAAATTTACTTGAAGAAAGTAACGCTGAGAAAAATAAGCTAATGTCGATCATTTCGCATGATATGCGCACTCCTCTTATAAATATTGAAGGTTACCTGGAGTTGCTTAACGAAAACTCACTTGATAGTTTCCAAAGACCACTGATAGAAAAAGAATTACTTACTGCCACCAACAACACTATGCAAATGCTGTCAAATTTGCTGTTTTGGACAAAATCACAGATGGAACGCCCTGTGTTAAATTTATTGGAAGTGAATCTTTCTTCGGTTTTGGACAGCACCCTTGATATGGAAAAAATGTTGGCCAAAAGAAAAGGCATTTCTTTGAATTACCAGATTAATGAGCAAATTACAGTAATTGCGGATATTGATATGCTGCAGCTGGTAGTACGTAATTTAGTAAATAATGCCATTAAATTTACCTCAACCGGGGGAACGATAGTTATAGATGCGGAGGTATTAACTAATGAATGCAAAGTAACTGTTAGTGATAACGGAAAAGGCATCAAGCAGGCCGAACAGGAAAAGGTTTTTAGCATAACAACGGAGCCTGCCTTTGGAACCAATAACGAAAGAGGTGTTGGTTTGGGCTTAACATTGTGTAAGGAATTTATTGAACGCCAGGGCGGGAGAATTGGCTTTGAAAGTGTTTTTGGTAAAGGCTCCAGCTTTTACATTTTTATTCCCTTAAGGGTCTCTGTGCACAAACAACGTTAAATTGAGTTTATAAAATACAGATATTTCTTTATTTTGAACATGCCTTACCCTGCCCGCCAAAGGCAGATAAATAATTTAAGCAGGCTCGAAAAGAGCTCATTGAATTAAAGTTTTCCTACAGGGATTCGAACCACGATCTTCAGAGCCAAAATCTGACGTGCTACCGTTGCACCATAGGAAAATAATGAGGTCAGTACAAGATTCGAACTTGCGAATAATCCTTTTGCAGAGGACTCCCTTAAACCACTCGGGCAACTGACCGCTATAGTGGAAATAACAGGATTTGAACCCGTAACCGGCACCGTATAAGGGTGTTGCTCTAACCATTGAGCTATATTTCCTTTATGAAAGCAGTAGGGTAACCCGGACTCGAACCGGGAGCCTCCACATCCCAAATGTGGTAATCTGACCAATTGATATACTACCCTGAAATTTCTCTCTAAAACAAAAAATCCCCTTAGGTTTATCTAAGAGGATTTAAGTATTTTGTTATATTTTAAGTCAATACATAGTCTATCCTCTCCGATGAATCAGTTGGGGTATAGAACATTGTATTGTTGTTGTTTTCATGATGCAATGATACACAATTATTTTATAAACAAAGAAATTTCTGTAAAAATATTTTTATTGCTAATCAAATCCATATGGCAAGCATGAAATAAGGATTGACATACTTGCTGGCATATATAACAATCTCCCTGTTTTTATTTATCCTGAACGCACCGAAAGCCAAGATGCTCCATACCGCTATCTTCTGTGCTTTTCATGCGGCGGGCTACCCTGTAACCAGAGCAGTAACTATCATTACATAAAAAGGAGCCTCCTCTGATTACCCGTTTTTTAGCATTGGGTTCTTCCGGATCAAAACTGGTTAGCGGGCCTTTGGGGTTTGATACGCCTGCCTGCTGGTTTATAGTACTGTAGTATTTATTATTATACAGGTCATTACACCATTCCCAAACATTGCCGGCCATATCATACAAGCCGTACCCATTGGCCGCGAATGATTTAACGGGTGCTGTAAAGTAAAACTTGTCGGTAAGCAGGTTTTTGTTAGGGAAGGTGCCCTGCCAGGTATTGGCCTTTGGTTTACCTTTGTCCACACCTTCATTTCCCCATGGGTAAATATTATTGCTCAAACCTCCGCGGGCGGCCCATTCCCATTCCGCTTCGGAGGGTAATCTTTTGCCGGCCCATTTGCAATACGCCTGAGCATCGTACCAGGAAACCTGTACTACAGGATAGTTTGCCTTGCCCTTCAGGTCGCTGCCTGCGCCATGTGGGTGTTTCCAGTTAGCGCCCGGCTTCCATGCCCACCATTGCCCGTAATCATTTAAATCAACAGGCTGTTTAGGCGAAGTAAATACAAGCGATGCCGGTACCAATAATTTATCATCTGGTTTAGGAGTACCGGGTGGGAGTTGCTTTTTAAGTTCGTTCCAGTCAGGTTTTTTTTCGGCAGTGGTAATATAGCCAGTGGCTTTAACAAATTGTGCAAATTGAGCATTGGTAACCTCGGTGGCATCTATCCAAAAACCAGCTACTGTTACTTTATGCTTGGGGTATTCATCTTCGGCTGCCTGCTTGTTATCAGCACCCATCATAAATGAGCCTGTTTTTATCCATACCATCCCATCATGTGAACTTTTATTGCTTGATGAGGTAGTTAGTGGATTTGCCGGTTGAGTTTCTAAACTGGCAAACCTGGCGGGGATGTTTGATTCACAGCAGAGTTTATTTCCTTTTTTCACCATGGCAACCTGCGGCTTGTTACTTACCTGCGGCTGGCTTTTCTGTTTACAGGCAAAGCATGAAATTAATAGTATATAGGTAATGAATTTTACTTGTTGATACATTTACAATAACATATTAGGTACAAGGGTAACCAGTTAGCGGTTTTTACTGTTTTGTAAAAGCCCTTTTAATTCATCCAATTTTTCAGGATTCGATTCGGCTAAATTATGTTTTTCGCCAATATCATTTTTGATGTAATAAAGTTGTGGCTTTGGGTCATTTCCCAGCTCAATGTTTACTTCGGTGTTTATACGGGGGCCGTTACCTGATTCAATATATTTCCAATCGCCTTTTATTACCGAGAGCGTGTTATTTAAAGATTGTTCAATAACATACTCCCTGCCATTGACGCTTTTGCCTAATAATACATTCAGCGCGTTTTTACTATCAAGCTTTAAATCGGTGCTAAGCGTGTTACCGGTAAAGGAAGCAAAGGATGCTAAAAAGTCAATCTGGCTGAACAGGGCATTTGAAATTCCCTTATGAATATGTTTGGGCCACGATACTATCATCGGGATTCTTGTACCACCATCAAAAGCACTGTATTCTCCGCCCCTTAAAGGCCCGGCATACTGCCTTTGCAGGTATGGTATCAAGATTGGATGGTTATGTAGGGCAAATTATGGCCGAGCTAAAAAAACAAGGCATAGACGATAATACACTGGTTATATTTACAAGCGATAATGGCCCTGCTTTTAACAATGAATTTTTTGATGCCAGCGGCCCTTTACGTGGCAGTAAACTTACCATGTATGAAGGAGGGATCCGCATACCATTTGCGGCAAGGTGGCCTTCTAAAATCAAGGCCGGAACTATAACAGGGCAACCGGCAGCATTCTGGGATTTTTTACCAACAGCCTGCGAAATTGCAGGCATTAAGCCATCAAAAAAGGTTGATGGCTTATCATATCTGCCAACTTTAATGGGTAACAATAAAGCGCAAAAAAATCACGAATTTTTTTACTGGGAAGTTAACGAAACACAGGGCCCGATACAGGCTATCAGGATGGGGAACTGGAAAGGTATTGCCAGGTATGAACACCCATTTGAGTTGTATGATTTAGCCACAGACATGGGCGAAACAACAAATGTGGCCGATAAATACCCGGAAATTGTTGCCAAAATTAAAGCTACCATGCTATCAACCCGTACAGCTAATCCTGAGTTTCCATTAACCAAAAGAGAATCGCACTACGGGAACGACGGGAGTAATTAATTGATTTTTAGCCATTCTTTTAACAGAGTTTAAAAGAATGGTTGTTACACCCATTTTTGGATCAGTATTTTTTCAAGCTGTTCAATTTCAGCTGCGTAGATGGTTTTTTTACGAGTGCCAAAATGCAGTATGTTTTCAAGGTGCAGCTCTCCTTCCCAAACCAGTTTAACGTTTCCGGCTTCAATTTCTTTTCGGCAAAGAAAATCAGGAACAATCGAAAAACCTTCACCGTTACTTAAACACCGGAGAATTGAGCTCATATTAGGAACAATAAAATTGGGTTTAAAATCGGGGTGGCTGCCAAAGTTTTTTACCCAGAAGTGCTTGAGATGCTCCATATCGGCAGCGGTACTGTACCAAAGCTGATGTTTCAACCATTCTTCACTTTCTTTCAGGTTTTGGGATCGTAATAATTCCTCCAGGTGACTTGTGTCTGATTTTGCGCCGCTCACCAGTACAATCCTTTCTTTTGAAAAAGGTCTGTATTCCAGGTTTGGCTGATGCCCTTTTTGTGATGTAATGATCAGATCAAGCAAGCCATTATCAAGGTCCTGCTGCATTTGCGGATATTCTCCAAATTTGATGATCAGGTTAAAAGGCAATTGGGCTACATGTTCTTCCAGCGTATATTGAAAGGTTTCAAAACACATACCAACGCTGATAGTGGATCTTTCGGCCTTTGAGGTTCTGTGAAATAACTCTTCGGCATTTTCCAGTTTTAACAACGGATCTAAAACAAAGTTATAAAGTATTTTTCCCCGCTCTGTCGGCACCATTTTGCGCGCGGCGCGGTCAAATAGCTTATATCCTGTATAGGCCTCTAATGAATTAAGATGCAGGCTAACACCTGGCTGCGAAATGAAAAGCTGTTGTGCAGCGGCAGATAGCGTTCCAGTTTCATATATAGCTTTAAAGGTCCTGAGCCATTCTAAATTAAGCATGTTATTATTTTTATGATACAAATGTACGGTTTGGCTAATAAATCTATTATAATGATAGTGTAGTATCTGCAGTTTGATGCTGATTATTATTTGTTTTATAGTAGGTTCAGTATGGCTGAATTATGTGCTGATTTTGACTTGGAAAGGGGGTATTGCCAAAGCCTTTTTTAATCATGCAATAATTAAGATAATTACACTTCGAGGGCAATTTTATTTGCTGATTTTTTGGTCTCTTTAGGGGGTAAATATAGTCGGATGGGCCTCATTCACACTATTATACGATTTAGTCACATGTGTTCTGATGACACCACCTCTCCGTCATAAATTGCGTAATATTGATATAAAAGGATTGCTATGTATTATGAAATGTCTAACTAATTAATATGTATGATTCCGATGGTTACAAATAGTAAAATAAACAATGGCTTGTTTTATTTGAGCAAAACTTCTTTTATATTATTAGCGGTTTTACCCCTATTTGCGTTTGCTTTTCCCAAAAGTCATTTGCCGGATTTAAAATCACATCCATCTGTATCTGGTAAACCTGCAGTAAATGAATTTGCTATTCCTGCAACAGTAAATATAGCATTTGTGCCGTCTACAACAGCAGCGCCAGCGGGCTATATTGCCGATAATGGTTTGGCATACAACGATACACGGGGTTATGGCTGGGTAAACCCAACAACAAAAGCCCCGCAGGACATGGCACCTAATATGCGTATCCGTACCGGGTCAAGCGCAAAGCAGCTTTTAGGTGTGGTTCAGATGCAGGCAAGTGATAAAGGACAGTTGCCAGGCACCTGGGAATATGCAATTCCTAACGGTACTTACCGGGTAACTATTGGCGCTGGTGACGAAGCTTATTTTGATAGCGATCATCAATTAAATGCCGAAGGATTACCTATCATTACTGACCTGGTGACCACAACGGCTGCTAAGCATAAAATAGCCATTGGTGTGGTAACAGTTACCGATGGTAAGCTTACTATTGATGCTACCGGCGGTGTTAACAGCAAGATAAATTATATAAGCATTGCAAATGCTGATCCGGTAACAGATGCCATAGCGCCAACAGCAAGCATCAGACTTGCGGGAAGTATTCAGTCGGCCGGTGTTTATAGCGGTTCGGTACAGGTTTTTGGTACCGCAACTGATAGTGGCGGCGCTGGTATAAGCTCTTTACAATACTCCGTAAATAATGCGGCTTACGTTAATTATACAAGTCCCTTTACAGTAACTACCCCGGGGAGCTATAGTATTACGTTGAAAGCTACTGATGCTAATAATAATCAAAAAATTAGCACGGTAAGCAGCTTTACTATATCAGGTGGCGGCCAGGCAACAGGAACTACTACAAAAACTATTGCCTTTTTACCGTCAACCTCTACCGCTCCTGCAGGTTATACACCCGATAATGGCCTCGCTTATACCGATGCCCGCGGTTTTGGCTGGGTAAATCCGACAACTAAAGCTCCGCAGGATATGACTGCTAATATGCGTATCCGTACGGGTACAAGTGCCCCGCAACTCTTAGGGGTGGTACAAATGCAAGCCAGTGATAAAGGTCAATTGCCCGGTACCTGGGAATGTGCGGTAGCTAACGGTACTTACCGGGTAACCATTGGTGCCGGCGATGAAGGCTATTTTGATAGTACACACCAGATCAATGCCGAAGGGTTACCGATCATTGCTGATCTGGTGACCTCAACTACAGCTAAGCATAAAATAGCTATTGGTGTGGTTACAGTTTCTGACGGAAAACTTACTATTGATGCCAATGGTGGTGTTAACAGTAAAATAAATTATGTAACCATAGCGCCAGCCAGCCAGGTAACAGATACTACCGTACCAACAGTAAGCTTAAGGATTGCCGGAACAACAAGTTCGCCGGGTGTTTACAGCGGCTCTGTACAGGTATTTTTAACCGGAACAGATGCGGGCGGAGCAGGCATGGATTCGCTTAAATATTCTATAAACAATGCCGCATTTGTAAATTATACAACGCCATTTACTGTAACGGCAGCTGGAAGCTACAGCATTGTAGCCAAAGCCGTTGATGCGAATAATAATAAAAAAACGAGTCCTGCAACTGCCTTTAGCATAGGATCTGGTACTGCTACTGCGGCTACAGGTGTTTACATGGTGTTAAAGAATCCTGATGGTTTCCCGGCTGATGATCGCTTGTTGTTTTCTCTTATTAAAACACCATGGAGGCGGGTAAGCCCTGACACAACTCCTTATAATGCTAATCACGATAAAATAAAACTCAGGATCAATAACAGGGGGGTAAACAAACTTACGGTAACTAATTTACAGGTATCAAATACTACCGCCTGGAAAGTAATATCTGTAGGAAGCGATTTAACAGCAAAAGTGCCATTTAGTGTAAATTCAGAAGCTTTTGTTGATGTAACCATTCAGTTTATAACCAAAGATGCAGGATCAAGAATTAAAATATTTACCGATTCATTAACTATAACAAGCAATGACGCTACCTTTCCTGTAAAGCGTGTAAAACTTACCGGTATATCGCAACTTGCCGGTGAGGGGCAGAGCGAACCATATGCGCAACAGATAATCACAGCGGCCGGTTTCACCTCAACAACAGGTTACAGTCATGATGATGGTAATATTAATGGTTCAGCTATAGTTCCTGGTTCCAGCGAAGTAGTAGCTTCTTATTTTTTGCAGGCAGACCCAACCAAGCCAATAACTGTTCATCAGGTTGCCGCTTACCATGGTTGCTGTTCAGCAATAGAATCAATACGGTATTTTAAGAAGGGTTCTACAGCATCATCATTAATTTTTACCCACAATAATTTAGATGGGCAATCGGTGATTCCAAGGCTTATTGGTAGTACTACATTACCAGCAATGAATAATTTTAACGTAACTGGTTCATTTGGGTTTAAAGTAGGTTCTGCATCATCAGACAGAACGCAAAACTTTAGTGGCCTGATAGGTATGAGGATACTGAAAGCTATGGATTCGAAAGGAAATATTATTCCTAATGCTTATTTCTTAGATTGCGATTATCTTGGAACTCAGTTTACTAACTATGATTATCAGGACAATATTTACTATGTAGAGAATATCAAGCCAGAATCAGGTTCATTGCATTATTCAGAGTTGGTATCTCTTCCAAAAACTGCGATTGATTTCGGCCCAATTAAAACAGCTTCGTCCGGAACTTTTGCACTGACATTAAAAAATAACGGACAAACATATTCTAATGGCACAAGCGATTCGCCAATTGCCTTACAGGGTTTACAGATAGTAGGGCCTAATGCAGGCGAGTTTTCGGTAAGTGCCTTAACAACAACTAATCTGGCAGTGCAGGCCACAACAACTTTAACTGTTAAGTTTAACCCTAACAGTGTTGGCATCAAGAATGCCGCCTTGTTGGTGAAATATAACAGCGCAGCAGGCCCACTCAGAATACCACTTTATGGTATAGGTAATTCAAATACTGCTACGGTTAATGTAATAAAACGAATAAAAGGAGGGGCAGATGCTAACTTGACAGTAGCCGGAACTGTATTTGAAGCAGATAAAAGCTACAGAAGCGGATCAATTAAGCTTGATATGCAGATGGTTAAAGGACCTGTTGCCTGCACCGACAATGATTTGTTATATCAAACCTATTTATCGGCGGCGACAGATTTGTCAGAAACAAGATATAACATTCCAGTTGCAAATGGCAACTACCTGGTAAGGATGCACTTTGTTGAAAACTATTGGAATGCGGTTGGAGCAAGGGTGTTTAATACCTACATAGAAAATAACCTTGCTTTGCCAAGTTTAGATATATTTTCGGAAGTAGGGTATAGGTCTGTAATCGTAAAAGACGTGGCCGTATCTGTAACTGACGGTACAATGAGTTTTAGATTTGACCCAACAGCTAATCGCTTAGGAATTGCTGCATTGGAGATATTCCAGGTTCAGAACGTGTCAGCATTTGCGGCAACCGATTCTGCAGCAACAGAGAGCACTTTGCTCAGAACTGCATCAACGGAAAAGGCAATAACGGTTTATCCTAATCCTAATCCGGGTACCTCATTTTTCTTGAGTGCAAGTAATTTCACTAAAAATGAAAAAGTAACCATATTGGTAACCAACATGTCGGGTCGGTTATTGCAAACTCAAACATTTGTTGCCGATGAATTAGGAGGAGCCAATGTTAAGGTATCATTAGCCAACGCGCTTACCAAAGGAGTTTACATTATAAGTGCACAAAGCTCAACAGGAAATCTGGTATCTAAACTAATGGTTGACGGAGGGTTATAGCGCAATAAAAATAAAATATAACCACTATTTAATAAAGGATTATTTCCCGTTTGATTAAAAGGTAAAAAGTAAAATATATTTAGCCTCCTGCCAAATCCAGTTTCACTTAAATGTGAGCTGGATTTTTTGTTTGAAGCCTTCTCTTAATAATCATTACCCCGCTAAACATTAAGCTAAAGTATTCCAGCTGGTATGCAGATCATTTCCCGTCCATTTACTGATTAAGGTTTCTGAAAGTAATGTTTTTAACATTTTGTTGTTTTTAAGTAAAGCTTGGAACATTCTGATAAATCTTCACGTATACTTAATCAAAGCTTTTGTATAATTGCCAAATAATCAAATAATTTGACATTGATACCTGGCCTTACCTTAATTTTATTTTATTTTTTGGAACATGAAAATTCAAAATGATATTGATACGGCTGTAAGCTTTGAAGTAAACAATTTATTATATATGACGGAGTCATTAAATCAGTGGTTAAGTAAGGCGATTACCCTTCCCGAAAATTATAATGAAGCAAAATTTTACTATGATAAACAAGAGTGTGAGCTTTTTGCATTAACTAAAACCGATAACGTTTTTGTTAATGATACTGATATTTTAGAAATTCCACGTTTAACTTTAAAGGAACGTGTAGCAATACAAATGGATTTTATCCATAGAATAGAAAATTTCAAGCTTATTGACCAGGTAGCACTTGAAATAAACAAACAAGACAAAAATTCTGCCTTTGTACTTGACAACCTTTTACTGACCGATAAAAAGTTAAATTTATTGATTGACTATTGGTCAGAATTTAAAGTAGAGCAACTTGATTATGCCATCAATGATATTGAAGATGAGTATGATATAAATTTAAAAGCTGCTAAAATCCGCAACACGCATTCATAAAGAATTTAGAAAAATAGAGGTATGGTGCTGAACTTTGTGCCAAAAGCTCTACTGTTTTACTATTTAGTTTCCTGAAATAGCCTTCAATATCTTTAAAACCAGAATAGGGTTCTCCCTGGTTTGAGCATTTTTTGCTGCCTTTAAAATCCAAATAAATCAATAATTCGTTTCTTTATTAATTTGTGGTTCAAAACTAAAACTACTTTTTGAAGTATGTATAATACAGTTCATTACGTTTTTAATTGCATGATTTTGAATAAATGTTAATTTAACATTAAATAGTTTTCTTAGATAGACATTTTATATAAACCGGTATAAATTTTTATCAGATTTGTATTGATTGTTTTTTTTTAGTAGTATTATATATAATTTTAGTTAAATGATTCTGCTACTACTGGTTAACATTTAAAAACCAGAAATTTTTTGCTGAAACGGGTGTTTTATAAGGGATGTAGTAAAAATTAGTGTCAAATTTAACAAGTAATTTATGGTCTCATTTTGGGATAGGAAAAGAATTTTAAGATACGCCTCTATAGATTTTTTAGAGCGGTTTAAAATTTTGAATAAAAATTGTATTGGAGAGCTGCACCTGGAAGAGTTATTAGGGCCATTATTTGAAAATCATTTACCATACCTTAATTCTGTAATGGAGGGTAAGCCAAAGGTTTTTGAACAAAATCTTAATTCGCACATTAAAGGGCTTCACTCCTGTATTATAACTTATTATCCGGATAAAAAAGATAAACAAATAGTTGGTTTTTATTTGCAGGTTTTGGAAAAGCAAGAGGTTGATTTGCTTGATCCGGAATTGATGATGGCTATTAATCAGTTCAATAACATTCTTAATGTACCACCAGCCGAGCAAGCTGAACATGCTGTAAAACAAGTTGAAGAATCCATTGATCCTCAAATTCAAAAGGTAGCAGAATATTTGAAGCTCATAGTGCTCATGGATTTTCCGGGCCTGGCTTTAATAGCCGAAACTCACTGTATGTCTGTTTCTAAGTTAAAGCGTGATTTTAAGCTTGCGTATGGTGTAAGTCCATTTATATACTACAGGAAACTTCAGATGGATATTGCAGAGCAGTACCTGAAAGAGAAAAAATACCGCATAGGGGAGCTTGCAACTATATTTAACTTCTCTAATCCTTATAATTTTACAGCTTGTTATAAACGGTTAAAGAATAATTCAATTAACCTGAAGTTTGATTTTGCCTCCCTGGTCCTTTTGTTTGCAATACTTAGTCCAATCTGGACTTTGCTCCAGGTAGATTACTCCAACTAATTATTTGAGCTTTAACAGCTAAAGTATGGGCGTGAACAGGTTATGTTTCAAGTTTGTTACAATTATCTTTATAGCATAACGATGAATAAAGAAACTTTAATTTGTAAATAAACTTCACTCTCAAAGCGGTTAATCATGTTCATTTAATGAAATTGGTTTAAACAGATCTTCTATAAAAAGAAATTAAACTTCACTCAATTTAAGCCAAATTGATTAACCGCATTTTTTTAATTTTCCGATTCTTTTATCCCTTTCTTACCCGTTGCCGACCAGGAAAAAGGATTAAGATATTTGGTTGGAGAAAATATCCTGAATTATTTTTTGAGTTATTGGTTTAACAAAGTACGATTTAACACACGGGTACTTGGCCGAGCGGTTGATATCATGTTTGTTAAGGGAGGAGGTTAATATAAATACATCAACATGTTTGATTAACGAGTGCTCAAGCGTGCTAAAACTTTCCAAAAAATCCCACCCGCTAAATTTGGGCATATTTAAATCTAAAAGTATAAGATCGGGCAGCGCAACTGCATTTTGTTTGTTTTCCTGAAGTAGTTTTATAGCTAAACGGGCGTCAACGCTATGCACAGTTTCTAATGGATAAGTATACTTAACAAGCATCTTATCAACAATTATATGTTCAAGAGGGTTATCGTCTATAATGAATACTTTAATCATTTTAACTTTGATTAATGCATAATAGTTTTTTGACTCCTAAATCGGCCCGGGGTTAAGTTGCTTTGCTGATTATCATGAATTTTAAACTGTAATGCAAGTCTGTTAATACGCCTGTATCTGAAATTTAAGCTGCTGTTGTTTGGTTTATATCAGGCAATACTATAAAATTGGATGCCCGGAATACTACCGGGCATCCTTATTTAAATCTGAATTTTGATAAGCCGGAAGGTTAACTCTTTCTTGAAATTTTGAAAGAATGCCTGTTGCTCAACCCGGTTTTTATTGTTTGAAAATACTGTTCTGTTTTTATTAAAACTTGTGTGCTGTTATTGGCCATTATTTGCTACTTCAACTTTTTGATGATCGAAATACTCGTTTATTTTGGTATAATTTAGCAGCAGCTTATTGTATTCCTCTAACAAGGCAATGTAACGGTCTTTCCATACATGATGGGTTGGCAGTTCCCAAAAAATGGGGTCGTCGCTATCCGGCTCTTTATAATTATGAACTTCCTGAAATTCCTCTTTAGTAAATAAATTAGGGAACTCAACAGAAAAATCATGTTTAAGGATACATCCTATCCGGTAAATTATTTCAGTTTTTAGATATTTTTGGTTAAACCAATTATACACCGACCGCCTGTTAACATGAGTAAGGCGTGCAATTTCGCTGATGCTATAACCTTTTTTTCTAACCAGCATCTCCACAATATGTCCATAGTGCTCTTCCATGAAAATTTGTTTTATATGTTTTAGAAAATGAGTGATTTTAAGATATTACTTTCTGTTATTTTATGTGTGTGACAATGCTTAAACTAAGCTTATGGCTGTTGTTTCTGTATTAACTACCAATGCGCAGTTAAGCTGCTTCATAAACATTACAACAGATTTTCCTTTAATCTTAAGTACCTCACCCTGCCAATCCAGAAGAACTCCGTCTTCTATTTTCATCGTGTCGCCAACTTTAATCCTGGGTAGGCTTACGGCCTCTACATTATCATAACTTTCAATCAGTGTTTTTATTCGTTCAATTTCCGAATTGTTAACTGATGCCGGTTTGCCACAATGATGAACAAAGTTTACAACTCCCATTGTTTGCCTTACTTTAAGTTGTTCTTTAAGGTCGGCCCTAACAAATAAGTAAGAGGAAAATAAAGGAAGCTCCACGATTTTGGTTCGGTCAACCCATCGGTGTTTGGTTTTAATAGTAGGACAGAATGAATTTATATTCTGTGTTTTGAGAAGTTTATCAACTTTTTTTTCCCACCTGGATTTAGTGTATACCACAATCCATTTGGGTTTGTTGAAGTCTGTGACTTCGGTTTGTGTTGGTGTGAAGTTTGTCATAAAATTTAAATTGAGAGTTATTTAATTTTTATCTGTAATGGGATAAATGTGTATCTACATAATAATTTTTATTAGTTTGTTTGAAATAAATCTATGCCATTTTTCTGTCCAAAATCCAATATATTTAAGTATTAATTGATCAGAATTTATTCTTAATTTAAGGATAATTATCTGAGCTACAGCGCCAATTGTTCATTATGTGTACCGATTTGTGAAATTCTGCACACATGTGTGAAAAATATTATTTAACAAAATGCAGAATAATATTCCTGAAGAGATCCATTCGGAGAAAACCGTGATTTGACTTGAGATGAAGATATAATTAGTTAAAATATTTGTAGTTTTTACTCAGAATTTCTCGCATTTATCGCAAAAAATAAATTTTATTTTAAACAAATAAATATTATCCTACTATTGTTTAAAATTCCACTATCATCTAATCAGTAGTCCGGCCTTTTTAAGCTTACTTCCCGTAAGTTAGAGGGCTTCGCTATATTTAACCGTCATTATGAGCATGCCTACCATGCAACTATTCTCCCGTCTAACGGATCCGAACGATCAAGTTATAGATATTATGTGTGATGTGCTCAAAAATGCATATAACCCTGCTTTATCTAATTTTTTTATATATCGTGATTCAAATTTTAAACCCTACCTGTGTAGCATAGTTGATAGTCCGGATGTTTACATTTTTTATACTTGTGACCATACCTCCAATGAACTTACCGGATTTGTAATTTTTGAGATTGAGGGTCCAAGTGTTTATTTACGCAATATTATAATCAATCATCAGTTTGCCGCCAATAATATCGGATCGCGCATTTTCTTTAAATCACTTGATATTATAAAAGGTGAAAGGAGCGAGGTGGATATTTTGCAGTTAGATGCATTAGGGAAAAATGGCGGTGTATTAAACTGGTACCTAAGCATAGGTATGAAAATTAACAGGTATTTGTATTGGTACGATATTACCGACCTGTTTAAAAACTCAGCACCACCCAAATTAGATGCAGGCAACTATAATAACATCGAGCTTGTTAAAGATGCCTACGGATTTACACAGCTTGCATTTAATGGCCAGGAAATAGGGTCATTAATTCAGCAAAAATACCTGGTTGTAAAAACCACGTTAACTCAAGATATCTTAAGTTGTATAAGGCACTATTTTTTTACCATGTCGCTTTTATCAGTATGTCTGATTAGCAATGAAAAATTAAATCTATTATTAATTGAAAGAGCTGCTCACCTGGTTATTAGTTTGCAAAAATTGAAAACAAAAGAATAGTCTTCCCTGCGCCGAAATACAGATTTAGTTAGAAAAACACATTAGTTCACTTTTATTTCAGGAATCATGAACAGATATTTTCTACTACCGCTGTTTTATTTTTTGCTGCAAAACGTTGGGGTTTTTGCCGGTGAAAAAAATGTTTATGCAGACAGTGCCACCCATCTAAATGCACCCTGCTCACCTTTCAGCACATTACCATGTACTGATATTCAGGTTGCATTACCTTATTCATTATCATTTAGTGCTTCTGTTAACGGCACTCTGGCTGATAAAAATGGTGTAGGCATGGGTTTTACTATGGCGATACCTAATTCAGGAACACGCTTAGCTGTAGATGGGGCCTCTTCGGTTCCGGATGCTCCGGGTTACGAGCCATCAAAAGTTACGGTAACCGGTGGGCGTTTAGCGCTGGTAACTAATAAGGGTATTGATTATCAGGCGAACAACAACGCCATCAATATCCTGGGAGTTCAAGTACAGCAAAGCGGCAAAATAAATATAGAAGCTTCTGTGATCAATCCGCTAAATGGTACGCTGTCTCAGCAAGCCGGTGTTTGGTACGGGCTAAGTGATCATACCTATATAAAGCTGGATATAAGCGGTAATAAGGTAGAGCTGCGTAGAGAGTTTAATGATGTATCAAGTACAGTGGCGGGAGGAAGTAATCCTGACCAGCGCATAACAGCAGTGATTGCCAACCTGAATACCAGAACAGTGCGATTAAGGCTAACCATTGATGCCGGCACCCAAACAGCCGAAGGTTTTTATTCAATTGATGGCGGCACTACATATATCAGTACGGGAGCTGCATACCCAACTTCATCAATAAATATAAGTGGTATGGGAGTAACCAATGCAACTGCATATGCGGCCATTTATGCTACGCATCGGAACGCTACAACAGCAGTTACTTATACCTTTGATGATTTTAGTATAAGAAGTGATTCCGGGAATACTTCAACAAACACACCCTGCCCGCCTTTCAGTACATTGCCTTGTGCAAACATTAAGGTGGCTTTACCTTATTCATTATCATTTGATGCCGCCGTTAGTAATACATTAGGTGATAAAAACGGAGGGGGTACAGGTTTTACCATGGCAGTACCTAATTCGGCAACACGATTAGCGGTAGATGGTACATCTTCGGTGCCGGATGCTCCGGGTTATGAGCCGTCAAAACTTACCTTAACCGGCGGGCGTTTGGCTATTGTAACCAACAAGGGTATTGATTACCTGGCTAACAATAATGCAGTCAATATTCTTGGGGTTCAGGTTCAGCAAAGCGGAAAAATAAATATAGAAGCTTCAGTGATCAATCCGTTGAACGGCACATCGGCTCAGCAGGCGGGTGTTTGGTACGGGTTAAATGATCATACATCTATAAAGTTAGATATAAACGGTAATAAGGTAGAGTTGCGCAGAGAACTTAACGATATATCAAGCACTATAGCCGGAACAACTAATCCGGATCAGCGTATAACAGCAGTGATAGCTAATCTGAATACCAGAACGGTTAGGTTAAGGCTATCCATTGATGCCGTTGCCCAAACAGCTGAGGGTTTTTATTCAATTGATGGGGGCGCCACCTATATAAGTACAGGAGCTGCTTACTCAACATCGTCAATAAACATAAGTGGTATGGGCTTAACCAATGCAGCCGCCTATGCTGCCATTTATGCCACACACCGTAATGCAACAACGGCGGTTACGTATACGTTTGATGATTTTAGTATAAAAAACGATGTACCGGTTAATCCTGGTTCTTCTTTAAAGTTTGCGTCTGATAGTTTAACCTATACCATATTCAGAGGAGGCGCAGTAAAATCTCAATCGGTAGCACTGTCAGCTGGGGGGGCAACACCATCGGTTACCTTTAAAGCGCTTACTGCTCCGTGGCTTCACCTCCCGTCAGCCAGTATTGGTACAATCACTTTTGGCGCCGCTAATATCAGTTCTGATTTGGCGCCGGGTACTTATAAGGGATCAGTTGTGGCGCAGGCCTCAGGTTATCAGTCAGATACTTTGGGTATTAGGCTCATTGTGGTAGATGGTGTTTTCCTTACCTCAACAAATGTCAACTTTCAAAATGCCATCACAGTTCCCCCGGGTAATTGGGTTCGTGATTTTGGCCAGGCATATGCTTTCAGAACGGCGCCTTATCAATCATCTGGTTTGCAGTTTGGGTGGAAAAGAAGGTCAGATTCTGCACCCATTAACATTACATCTAACGGATTTAACCGAAACGAGCCTGAAGATGTTACGCTTTCAACCTTGATATATATGCAAGCTAATAATGTAAGCGGCACATTTCCGGGTTCAAAAACAGAATCGTTCTGGGAAATAAAAGTACCAAACGGAACCTATGACGTATCGGTTTCTGCCGGTGATGGAGTTGGAGACGGCAACCCGGAAAGTGATAATTTAACTGTAGAGGGGGTAAAGGCAATTACCGGTTTTGTACCAAGCGGGCTTCCCGGTGCTTCAACCCGGTTTAAACAGGCTACCGTAAGGGTTGCTGTTAAAGATGAGCACGTAACTATTACCGCCGACGGTGGAACTAATACCAAAATTAATTATACCGAAATTTCGCCGGTAAGTATATCGCCTTTTTTGGGTTGGTCTGCCGGGGTAGTGAATATATTAGTTGCCAAGGGTAGCACAGGTACCCGCACCTTTTCAGTGATGGTAGGTAATTCAGACAATAAATCGCTTAATTACGCTTTTTCATCAACCTACAATACAGGTACAACTGGCTGGTTGAGTATGAACGCATCACAAACAGGAGTAATGCCGGCAATCACCTTTAATTACTCGGCCGCTGCTGCACTGCCAATTGGTTCTTACAGCGTAGCTGTACGGGCTACAGCCACGGGTTACTCAAGTACCTACACCAATGTTTATTTACGGGTTGTTGATGGCAATAACCCCTATGTTATTTCATCATCGCCAGATAACGCGGCTGTTAATGTAAACCCCAATACGGTGAGTGTTGCTGCCAACCATTTGTCGGTACCTGCGGTACCTGGCTTTAAAGGAGGGGTTGATAACAGCACCATTACCAGCACAACGGTTAAGTTATTTAAGCTTATAGACAACGTAGCTACCGAAGTACAAGGTGTGGTACAGGGTACAGGTGGGGGTGATGCTATCAGTTTTTCGCCCAAATTTGCGCTCGATGCTAATACCACTTACAGGTTTAACATTACCAATGGTGTAAAATCATACAGCGGCGCCGCATTTACACCTTATACATCAACATTTGTTACAGATTCGGCTACTACAGATTCTACAACGGCAATTTTAAATGCACAATTTACCAAAGTTACCATGCCGGGTACTTCAAATAAAAAGTACACCACTTTACGTTTTGGACCCGATGATAAATTTTATGCCTTAAGGCTTGATGGCGCTATTGAACGGTACACGGTAAATCATAGCACAGGTATGTTGAGTGGTCAGCAAATTATTACTACGCTTGTTACCAAGTATGGCAACCGGTCGGCAATAGGGTTGGTTTTTGATCCGGCTTCTACAGCTGCCAATTTAATTTGCTATGTTACTCACTCATCCTCAGGCTTAATCAATTCTCCATCTTTTGATGGCAATATATCAAAGTTAACCGGGGCCAACCTGCAAACAGAAACCCTAATGGTTACCAAACTGCCACGTTCAACACGTGACCATATGGCAAACAGCTTGCAGTTCGGGCCCGATGGAGCCATGTACCTGTCGCAAGGTAGTAACAGCTCTGCAGGTGCATTTGATGCCGACTGGCAACGGGCCGAAAGCTTACTTTCAGGTACCATATTGCGCATTGATATGCAAAAGTTAAATGCTGTTACACTGCCGTTAAATGTGCAAACCACCGCCACACAAAGCGTTATAAACGCAGCATCAGCCAGTTCCATGACTATGAGCGATGGTACTTATAATCCATACAGTACCGCATCGCCGGTAACCATTTATGCATCCGGTGTCAGAAACGCGTATGATTTGCTATGGCACAGTAACGGGCAGTTATATATGCCAACAAACGGATCGGGCGGTGGTGGTAACTCACCTGCTTCTGTTAACGGTACACGGAGGCCAAACGGTACCACTTACCAGGGGCCTGCTATTCCGGCTACTACTGGGGTTCAGGTACAGGTAGATTGGTTATTCAGGGTAAATCCTTTGAAAACTGTGGGGTATTTTGGTCATCCTAATCCATTGCGTGGAGAGTATGTAGAAAACCGGGGTTATACCGACAATCCTTTATACCCTGTAAATGTGGTACCTGATGCCAATTATCGTGGAGCAGCCTATAACTTTGGTTTAAACCACTCACCTAACGGAGTTATCGAATATAAAAGTAACACCTTTAATGGTGCATTGAAAAATAAGATACTGGTTTGCCGGTTTAGTGGCGGCGGCGATATTGTGGTTTTGAAACCAGGTTCATTAGTTAAAGTGGGGTCAATAACTGCAAACAGTAATGATCATATTTATGATATAACTGAGGTTACAACAGGTTCAGGAAATTACGGTTTAGTAGGCATGTCTGGCTTTGCTAATCCTATTAATCTTGTTGAAGACCCCATCAATGGTAATTTGTACGTAATTGAATATAACTGGAACGCGAACCCTAACCTGGTAACTCAAATTACACTGCTGCGCGTAAATAACAGCGCCTCTGCAGCTAAAGGGTTGCTAAGCTTATCTGCGGGTAAAGCTTCAGATATACATGGTTTAATAACCTATAAAAATTATGACGTTGCGGTTTCCAATAAGGGCGATGGCGATTTGAAAATAAAAGATATCAGGTTAACCGGCAAGGATGCTTCAAACTTTAGTATCCAGGGAATACCAATGCCAAGTAAAGACAGCCTTTTAACATTGAAAAAGAATGCTTCGCTGTCATTTATGGTTAGCGCCCCTGCAAATTTATCTGCTGGCCAAACCGTTCGTCTCAGGGTAACCAGTGTAGAAGATTCAGTGAAAGAGGTGGAGCTAAAGCTACAGCCAGATTCAGATGGAAGCAGCAGTGCTGATAGCCTTCAATTTAATATTAATACCCTTAATAATAAAAAGGTAGGCAGTTCATTAACTGTTTATCCAAATCCAAACCTTGGAGAAGTGCTTCACATCAAATTATCAAACTACAAAAAGCTCGAAAAAGTAAATGTTTCCATGTTTGATATCATGGGTATTAAACTGAAATCAATGGATCTGGTTTCAGATCTGCAAGGAAACTGCAATACGTCTATACAAATGCCTAAGGTTATCAGTACCTCTTATTTTATAATCAGGGCAGTTAGCCCTTCGGGGAGTAAAGAAGCAAAAGTCATGCTTCAGAAGTAAGAATTCATTTTTATTATTCTATATCATTTTATATTAACCTTTAAAGTTTTTCTTTTTATGAAAAAAGCTTTGTTTTTATCAGTTGCCATATTTTTAGTACTTGTTGGAGTTGTTCTTTTACCAGGACATTTATTAAGCTATTTGCCTTCCCTTGCAAACGCCAGGCAGCCAGATACTTTGCCGGAAGAGCAGGTGGTAGAGTTTACCAAGCCATCAATGGCAACACTAAAAATAAATTTTCAAGATTCGGCGGTAACAACACCGGTGGGCTGGATCAAAGACTTTGGTTTACCATTTGGCGTAAAACCTGGTGTGTTTGAGTTGGGAAGTTTACAGTATGGCTGGAAAAAGAGAGACGATGGAACACCTATAAACTTTGTAAGCAATAGCAGGAACCGGAATAATCCGGATGATGTTTTGCTTGAAGGTCTTATACACATGCAAGCCAATGATATTGGCTTACGATATGGTCCGTATAAGGGGGTGAGAACCGAAGGTTACTGGGAAATAAAGGTGCTGAACGGCTACTATGATGTTGTTGTGACCGCCGGAGATGGCTTTGTAGGAAAAGCGAAAGAGAAGGAATGTATCAACATAGAAGGTAAAAGAGCGATTAAAGATTTTATTCCTTATGGTAAGGAAGGCAGCTTTGGTCGTTTTAAAACAGCCAAGATCAGGGTAAAGGTAAGTGACGGCCTTTTAACCATAAATGCCGATGGTGGTATCAATACAAAGATGAATAATATACAGATAACCCCTGTTAAGCTTGATCCTTATTTCTTCCTGGAAAAATTTAGTCCAAATTTGTTGGTTGCAAAAAATGATACAGGCAGCCATATATTACGTTTAAATTTAATTAATCCGGAGGGTAAGGCTATTAATTATGGCTTGCATATTGATTATTTAAAGGGAACACCGGGCTGGCTGCATTTAATTGCCGATAAAAATAAAAAGGATAATAATTTAGCTTTTGACTATTCGGCAAGTAAAAATCTGGCTTCGGGGATATATGTGGTAAAGGTAACCGTAGCCGCACCTGGCTATAATTCTCAGCAGGCGCTTTATCAATTGCGCGTAGTTGACGATTCAAAGCCTTTTGTGGTGGCTGCAAACCCACTTAATGGTTCAACGGCTGTAAGTATCAACACCTCGAGTATTGCAGCTAATAACCTCTCTGTGCCATTGGTAGAGGGCGTTAAAGGAGGTATCGATAATTCAACTATAACCAACAAAACGGTTAGGCTTTTAAAGGATATTGATGGCACCTACGTTAACGTTAAGGGGGTGGTACAAGGTACAGGTGGCGGCGATGCCATCAGCTTTTCTCCGGCAGCAGCGCTTACGCCAAACACGCATTATAAATTTTTGATCACCAGTGGTGTAAAATCATACGCTGGTGCTCCGATAGAAGGTTATGAAAGCAATTTTTCAACCGGTACTACACCTGTTGATTCATCAAGCAAAATATATAATGCCGATTTTATTAAAATAGCTATCCCCGGAACGCAAAATAAAAATTATACTACGCTTACTTTTGGACCCGATGGCAGGTTTTATGCCTTACGGATGGATGGTGTAATTGAGCGTTTTGAGGTTAATCATGAAGATGGTTCATTAAGTAAGCAAACCATGATCAATACGCTTAAAGACAAATATGGTGAACGTACAGCTATTGGTTTAACGTTTGATCCTTCATCAACCAATGATAATTTAATAGCATGGGTATCATATTGTTCAGGCGGCCTTTCAAGCGCCCCGGTATTTGATGGTAATATTTCACGTTTGGCTGGCCCAAATCTGTCAATTGAGGAATTGGTTGTTAAAAGGTTACCCCGTTCAACCCGGGATCATATGGTTAATAGCCTGTCTTTTGGCCCCGATGGCGCATTATATATTTGTCAGGGTAGCAATAGCTCTGCCGGTGCTTTTGATAAAGGCTGGCAGCGTGAGGAAAGCCTGCTTGCCGGAGCTATACTCAGGTTGGATTTACATAAACTGAGCAAGGTACCTCTACCGCTTGATGTGGAGACAAGCCCGAATCAAAAAGTAATTAACCAGGCCCCTGCTGATAATATTAAAATGGGAGATGGTAAGTATAATCCATACAGTACAAAATCACCGTTAACTATTTATGCTTCGGGCATACGTAATGCATATGACCTCATTTGGCATAGTAACGGGCAGCTATATTTGCCGGCTAATGGCTCAGGCGGTGGTGGTAACTCTCCGGAGTCTGTAAATGGTACACGCAAGCCTGATGGCAGCTTTTACAGCGGGCAACATGTTCCGGCAACCAAATCTGTACAGGTGCAGCATGACTGGTTGTTCAGGGTTAACCCATTAGCCAAAGGAGTAGGTTATTATGGGCACCCTAACCCTTTACGCGGCGAGTATGTGGTTAACAGGGGGAATATAGATAACCCTTTATATGATAAAAGTATACAGCCCGATAAAAATTTCCGGGGAGCTGCTTTTGATTTTGGCTTAAATCACTCACCAAACGGAGTAATTGAATATAAGAGCAATGCATTTGGCGGTGCCCTAAAGGGTAAATTATTGGTGTGCAGGTTTAGCGGCGGCGGCGATATTATGGTGCTTGAGCCAGGATCGATGGTAAAGAGCAAGACTGCGGCAACCAAAGGGGGCGATAAAATATATGATATTGTAAATAGCGCCCGCGGATCGGCCAATATTGGGTTGATAGGTATGTCGGGCTTTGCAAATCCGCTTGATCTGGCAGAAGATACCGTAAACGGGAATATTTACATCAGCGAGTTTAACTGGAATAATAACCCTAACCTTATTTCACAAATTACCCTGCTTAAAGTGCATGAAATGCCACAGGCATATGCAATGAAGGCAAAAACAGGCAAGGCTAAATAATTGCCCTTTTTTTCTGAAATTGTATAGTATTAGTTAAATTTTTGACTTAAATCTAATTTATTATTTACTAATATAATATTAAAACTTTTGGCTGTGCTGTGTTGAAGTGGCATTGCACAATCAAAATGTGTAAAATATCTACAGTATTTCACGGTATTACACAAAAATATGTCAAACTGGTTTTGGGGCTTTTTATCCATAATATATTTTTAATATTTGTATGTGGTTATAGTTATCCAAAGCCACATTTTAAAAAGTCATCCAATATACAGTCACTATGTTAGTGAGAGAGCGAAGCTCGTTAATGTATATGAAAACCCTCAACTTTCTTAGTTAAAAACCCCACATCATTTGTTCATTGTCCGGTTAACTGTGCGCAGTTAATCATTTGTAACATAATCCATAAACCACTTCACTTATAAAGTCATGATCAAAAAATCAAACCTGAAAATGGGTCTGTGCTTCCCATTTCTTATCATCGTTATTTTATTAAATGCTTGCACCACAGCAAAAAAATTAAAGTACTTCCAGGATTTGCCTGAGAACAGCAAATTGACAGACCTCGGCGAATCTCATTTCACCGAGCCGGTTATCCAACCTGATGATATCTTGTCAATCAATGTTAATACAACCGAGGCTGATGCTGGTCAAATTATCAATGCCCGCAACGGTGTAAATTTAGTTGCAGGAATAAACAGTGCAACCGGATCGGTTGGTGTTAGTTCTGGTTACCTGGTAGATAAAGACGGATTTGTAGAGATCCCGATCCTGGGAAAGGTTCTATTAGCAGGTTCAACTACTACTAAAGCAAAAGAAATTGTAAGAACCTCAGCCAAAAAGTATTTCAAAGACCCTATTGTAGATGTACGGTTTTCAAACTTTAAAGTAACCGTTTTGGGTGAAGTTAACCGCCCTGCATCTTATGTTCTTCCAAATCAGCAGGTTACCGTGCTTGACGCCATTGGGTATGCAGGCGATATGACCATATATGGTAAAAGAACCAATGTATTGATCATGAGGAAAACCAGCGAAGGGAAAAATCAGTCAATAACGCTTGATATGACCAAAAAGGATGTTGTTAATTCTCCTTTTTATTACCTGAAACAAAATGATGTGGTTTATGTAGAACCACGCCGTGCCAGACAGGATACCAACACCGAAAATACTGTGCTCAAATACATCACAGTTGCAGCCACAGTACTTACCGCAATTGTATTACTGCACCGCTATAGTCTTTAAAAACAAAATTTTCGCTCAATACACCAAATTAATTACTGAAAAATACAGCAAACATGACAATAGAATTGGAACCTCAAAAAAACAATGGTTTAAAAAACTTCAGAAAGATGCTTTTAAACCATTGGAAACTATTTTTATTTAGTATGCTTGTATTCATAGCATTAGGTAAAGCGTACCTTATGGTGGCAACTCCGCAATACTTGATCAGTAGCGCGCTTGTTGTTGAAGCACAGGCTGCTCCTGCAAGCCCTTCATCAGCTTTCTCCGGCGGGCTATCAACCATAGCCTCCAATGAAAATTTAAAAAATGAAGGTGATGTGCTGCGTACCCGTAATTTGATACAAGAAACAGTTAAAACTTTACATCTGAACATTAACGTATTTTCTGGTTCAGGTATGCTGGCCCAGCAAATTTATGACGAATCGCCTTTTGAAGCTTCTATAAGCAATCAAAAGGTTGATACCCTGAAAAGGAAGATGTATAAAATTGATGTCATCAACAGAGAAAGCTTTCACTTATCAAATGACGACGACGATCTGGAAGTTAACGGCCAGTTTGGTAAACCTATAAGGCTGCCTCAGTATGATTTGGTTATTCAGCCTAAACCTCATGCACCAATCGTTCAGTCTGTTTATTCGGTACAAATAACTTCAGAGGATGAAGCTATTGCTACCCTGCTGAAAAATTATGATGCAGAGTTTTCTGATAAAACAACTTCGGCTGTTGATATCACTTTGTATTATCCAAATGCAAGGCGCGGAGAGTTGATAGTTGATCATCTGATGCGTCAGTATTTAAAAGATAACATAGCTACCAAAAAAGCCAAAATTGATAGTATGCTTACCTTTATCAATAACCGTATAGCGCTTGTTGAAAAAGAACTTGCAGGTATTGAAGGGAATTATGAGCAATACAAAGCAAGTAACAGCATTGCCGATATCAATGAGCAATCAAGGGTTTTGGTAGGTAATGCCAATGATTATCAAAATCAGTACAATAATCAGCAGGTACAGTTATCAGTGATCTATCAGTTAGAGAAATTCCTGAAAGATCCTGCAAACAAACAAAGCATTCCAGGCTCATTAAATGTACAGGACGCTTCGTTTACAGCTGCGTTAAATGACTACAACGACTTAATTATTCAAAGGCAGAAAAAGCTGTTATCATACACAGAAGAAAGCCCGCTGGTAGTTAATATAGATCAGCAGTTAGCCATATCGCGCGATAACCTTTTGCAAAATATCAAGAGCTATAAACAAGCGATGGAAGCTAAAAGCTCTAAACTTGGTGATCAAACCAGTTTGGCTAAAGGAAGTTTAAAATCTGTACCAACAAAACAACGTTCACTGAATGATTTCGGTCGTCAGCAGGACCTAAAACAACAATTATATATTTATTTGTTGCAAAAGAGAGAAGAAACTGCTCTGGCTAAAACTTCAAACATTCCTACTTCGCATATCATTGATAATGCAAAAAGTACAAAAGAGCCTGCCAAACCTTTAAAACCGGTTATTTACCTGCTATCTGCTTTGTTAGGCTTTATTGTACCGTTTGGTTATGTAAACAACAAAACACAACCGCATGTAATTATCAGCTCTGAACAGGATATTCAGGATCATACAGATGTTTCTATCATCGGTAAAATTGGTCATAGCAGTATCTCCAACCGGGTGATGATTGAAGATTCGGCCAAGTCGGCGGTTACCGAAAGTTTCCGGACGTTACGAACCAAGATCCAGAACATTCTGAACTCTGAGGAAACCCAAATAATCATGGTAACCTCCAGCGTTAACGGCGAAGGCAAAACCTTTATAAGCGCTAACCTTGCCAACATACTGGCAAAAACCGATAAAAAGGTGTTGCTGATGGAGCTTGACCTGCGTAAACCTAAACTATCTGAAATACTTAACCAGGACAGTTCAATTGCTGGCTTCTCTGATTATTTACAAGGCTCGTTAGAGTTAGATGATATCATTAAACCTACAGAACTGAACGAAAACCTCTTCTTGATTTCTTCTGGTCCGGTGGTTTCAAATGCAAGCGAATTGCTGCTGAACAAGAAAACCAAATTTATGCTGGAAACCCTGAAAGAGCAGTTTGATTATATCATTATTGACAGCTCGCCGATGGGCCTTGTATCAGACGCGCTGATCCTGGAAAAATATGCCGATATGACTATCTATATATGCAGGCATAATTATACCAATACTGAGCAGATCAATTTGGTAAATCAGCTTAAATCAAAAGATAATATTGAAAATATGTACCTGGTTATCAACGACGTTGATTTCGCTAAAGCCGGATACTTTGGTTATGGTTACGGCTTAGGCTATGGTAACGAAGGTTAATCAATAGTTGCTGAATAACACCTTAGCCTACACCATTGATTTTAATTGCATATTAAAATGTATATAGCACAACAACCCGCAGAATTACTGAAAAATTCCAAGCTTAAATTTGTTAAACAGTATGTTAATCTGTTAATGCTGGTTTTTCCTGTAATTTCTTTTCTGGTGATTCCATCAATTCCCGGAACAACCATAATTACATTTTTTGCAGGTATACTTTGCATTATCATTTTCATTACCCCTCTGGGTGTGCCCAAAGAAAAGTTTATCAGGGAGCTCATGGTTTTTTCAGGTATCATCATTGTGTTAAGTATATGCTCGCAAATGATAAACCTGTTAAGCGATCTGAAATTGCCTAATGACATCTTTTTGCTTACCCTTAAAAATTATACGCAGAATTTTTACCGGCTATCGCACTTAACACAAACCTTGAATTTAATGGTTGGGTTTACCATCTATTTATATATCAAGTATTTTGCCGATAAAAAAACTATCACGTACATTTTCTGGGGAGTAAGGTTGTTATGCTTTTATGGAATTTATGAATTGCTTTTTTACCTGGTATTCCATCAAAATGGCGACTTTATAGTTAACCGTACTTTTGGTTACGAAAACAGAACAGCATCGCAGTTTCAAACGATGAGCATGGGGGGGATCAGCGTGATCCGCATGACGAGCTATACCGGTGAGCCTTCCATGTTTGTATTCACAGCTTTCCCTTTTTGGGTATTGGCTGTAGGCCTGAAGCGTAAATTCGATAGCTTTTTAATTTTAGGCTGTTTGCTTTTCACATTTTCAACAACAGCTTATTTGGCCATTGTAATATTCGCCGCGTTTTGGATGGTTTACAAAAAAGAGTTTCAGTTAATATTTTATTCGCTGATAGGGCTGGCCGCTTTCTGCTTTGTTTTACAGCTTGACATGTTTAGCCACCTGTTTGATAGTATTTATAAAATAGTATTTGCCAGTAAAATGAATGGCTCGGCCTCATCATCAAAAGACAGGATGGAGCACTTTCAGGAACACCTTACCTTTTGGTCAAACATGAACATTTATAATGAAATAGTTGGCGTAGGATTTGGTTATGTACGGTCTACAGACTTTTTTAGTACCGTTATGGTTAATAACGGTGTGCTTGGCCTTATCCTGTTTACTTCATTCTTTTATAATAAACTTTCATTCAAAATAAAGCCCGACCAGGTACAATACGCTTATAAAATAGCATTGGTGTTGTTGTATTTCATATTAATGACCACTGTTCCTGAGTTTGCCTATCCAAGCCTTTGGATATTTTTAGGATTGGGCTATGTTTTATCGGCAGTGCCTAAGGTTAGCACTTATCAGCCCGATATGAATACCAGGCCTTATCAGGCATTGCTGGCTAACAATCCGGCGTAAGTAGTTGATGCTGCTTAATTGCTAATTCAAACCAAAAAATAATTTACAGTATTCAGGATGATCATTATTAACGGTAAGTTTTTACTTCAGAGAAGAACCGGTGTTCAGCGTTATGCTTATGAGCTCACCAACCTGCTTCTGAAATCAGAGCTGGAGGTAAAGATCATAGTACCCAAAGATGTTGATTTAAGTGAATTTGAGTTTCCTGAACACGCTTTTATAAAGGCTGGTGTTTTTAAAAACCGTACACTATGGGAACAGATAGATTTAAGCGTGTACCTGAAACGGAAAAAAAACGCGCTGCTGATAAGCTTTTGTAATACAGGGCCGGTTTTATTAAAAAACCACATCGTTTGCATACATGATATGTCATATCATTATAACCCGAAGTGGTTTTCAAAAAGCTTTTCCAGTTATTACAAGGTTTTGATACCGCTGCTGGCAAAAAAAGCACTGCACATTGTTACAGTAAGCGAGTTTTCAAAAAAACAAATATGCGAAACACTGGGCGTGCAACAATCAAAGGTTACGGTTATTAATAATGCACCATCCTGTAAGTTTGTTGCTCCTGGCCTTGATTCCATAGTTTTTCAGAAAGATGATTTTTTTCTGTTTGTTGGGTCACATGATCCCCGGAAAAATATTCAGTTACTGATTAAAGCTTTCTCATTAAAAGAGTATTGTTCGCTGAAATTAGTTGTAATAGGAGCTTCTGCAAACTCTTTTCATAATGAAGATTACCACGCAACCAGCAACGTAAGCTTTGTAACCAATTGCGACGATTTAATGCTGGCCGATTATTATAAACGTGCCAGGGCATTAATTAACAGTTCGTTTTATGAGGGCTTTGGTTTACCGGTTGTAGAGGCTATGGCAAGTGGTTGCCCGCTAATTATTTCAGAGATCCCGGCATTTGTTGAGGTGGCTCAAAAAAAAGCTAACTACTTTAATCCTAATTCATTATCAACACTTAAAATAGCGTTGAACAATTTCCTGAAAAAAACAGATTCGGAACTAAAGTCACTGATCATCAATAATTATCAGTTTAGTTTCAATTACGATTGGGAAATGTCCTGCAACCAACTGGTTAAACTAATTCATAAACTTAAGCATGAGCGTAATTAAAGATATCAAGTTTGACCTGTATCGTTTACGTACAGAGTTTGGAGCGGGTAACCTGATGGCCTTACTGGCAAACAGGGGAGTTCATGCATTAATCAATTATCGCATTTCACATTATTTATATACAAAAAAGATCCCACTCCTGCCATTGCTGCTAACCCGCATAATACAAATACTTTATGCCATTGATATTGATTACAAGGCAATTTTGGAAGGCGGCATAGTGATTATTCATGGAGTAGGCGTGGTAATAGGCCAGGGCGCTATCGTCAGATCAAATACCACTATTTATCACTGTGTAACACTGGGGCGTAAAAAACAAGGCATAAAAATTCCACCAGACGATGGCTTCCCGATCATACAGCGTAACTGTGTGTTAGGGGCTGGAGCCAAAATTATAGGCCCGGTAAGAATTGGCGAAAACTGTATCATAGGTCCCAATTGTGTAGTAACAGACTCTATCCCTTCAAATACAATTATAAAGCTTCATTGTGCCGCTTTTGAAACAAGGTCACTCAAACCAAAATTAATTTACTAATATGAATATAGCTATAGTTCAAGATGAAATTGTAAGAAGGGGCGGGGCCGAACAGGTTGTTTTGAGCTTTCATAATGCGTTTCCAGATGCTCCTATTTACACGCTCAACTACAATCCTGAAACTTCATATCCCGAATTCAAGCTTTGCAATATCAAAACAAGCTGGTTTGGCAAGTATATTAAAAGTGAAAAAAACTTAAAGCGGTTTTTCTTTCCCTTTGGTATCATGGCTATGAAGCAGCTTTATTTAAAAGGGTTTGATGTTATACTGCAATCAACAACACACTGTGCCAAGTATATTAAAACAGACCCGAACACCATAGTAATTACTTATTGCCATACACCCTTCAGGTTGGTTTGGAACCCTGATTCATATGCGGAAATTTCTAATAGCAAATCTTTAAAAAGGAAGTTAGTTAACCTGGTGATCAACCGGCTCAAAATTTTTGATAAACAATCTGCCTTAAGAACAGATTACTTTATCACCAATTCAAGAACCGTAGTGCCCCGCATAGAAGAGGCTTATCAGCCGTCGATGGGTGTTACTGTTATCAATCCATCAGTAAAATGCGACAACTTTTATGTTGCTGATACTATAGGCGATTATTACCTGGTGGTTTCCAGGTTTGAGTACTATAAAAAGGTTGACCTGGTAATTGAGACCTTCAATTTAATGCCCGATAAAAAGCTGATAGTTGTTGGTAAAGGGTCACGCGAAAAAGAACTCAAAGAACTGGCCGGCGAAAACGTTACATTTTTGAGTGGCCAAAGCGCCAAAGAGCTGGCCGATTTATATGCTAAATGCAAAGCATTTATTTTTCCGCAGCTGGAAGATTATGGCATAACCCCACTGGAAGCCAATGCATCAGGAAGGCCGGTTATAGCATACGGCAAAGGCGGGGTGTTAGATACCATGATACCGCTAAAAGACGATGCTTCTAAAGCTACTGCAGTACTGTTTCCTAAACAAAATACAGATGCTTTAAAGCATGCCATTGAAACTTTTGAGGTTTCCAACTTTGATCCAAAGTTTATAAGACAACATGCGGAAACCTTTGATGATAACTGTTTTGTAAAAAAAATCAGAGATTTTGTTGGAGAGAAATATCTCTCACATCAAAACAAGCCCTTAATTATAAACGAACTTTAAAACCTATCACCGTGCGTATTTTGATATTTAATACTTTTTACTTTCCCAAGTTTGTGGGAGGGGCCGAAGTATCAGTTCAGCTGTTAGCAGAGGGACTGGTGAAGAAAGGGAACCAGATTTTTGTGATAACTTTTGGCGACAAGTTTAGCATTGATCGGATTAACGGAGTTGTAGTAATCAGAATTAAACAACGCAATATTTACTCAAGCTACAATAATAAAAAACACTCCAGGCTGGCCAAAACCATGTGGCACATAGTTGATTCATTTAATCCGCTGTACTTGTTTTTTATTTATTCACTCGTTAAAAGAATCAATCCCGAAGTTATACATACTAATAATATCATGGGCTTTTCGCCAAGCCTGTGGGCACTGATCAGGTTAAGGAAAGTGCCAATTGTGCATACCATGCGCGATTATTACCTGATGTGTCACCGTACAAACATGTTCAACAATAGCCACCCCTGTGAGCAACTGTGTAAGGACTGTAAACTTACCCATGCTTTGAAGAGTAACTTTATGAACTACCCTGATTACTTTGTGGGTATCAGCAATTATATTCTTAACAAGCATAACTCGCTGATAAATGATGAAAAACCAAGGGCTGTTGTTTATAACGGTGTTAGCATCAATGGCAAGGCAAAAGGCATTAATTACTCCGATAAACTGACATTTGGCTATATGGGCCGTATATCTCCTGATAAAGGTGTAGAGTATATGATAAAGGAACTGGCCGCTTGCAGCACACAAACAAAGTCGAAATTTAAATTACTGCTGGCCGGCCGGGGCGACGCAGACTACATAAATTATCTTAAAGAGCTTGCTACAGGTTTTGAAATTGAATTTGCCGGAGTGCTTAAACCTGAAGTATTTTATCAATATATAAAAGTACTGATTGTGCCGTCACTATGGCCAGAACCTTTTGGTCGCACCGTTATTGAAGCGCTGTCATTTGAGGTTCCGGTTTGTATATCAAACAGCGGCGGATTAACAGAATTACATGACGAAATCAGTACCTGGCTTTATACTCCAAAGGAAACATACCTGAGCACATTGGTTGAACACATTGCCCACAACCAGCAAAGCATCGAACATAAAAAAGCACATTGCCTTGCCAGCGCCAAACGCTTTGATCAACGTCAATATGTAGAGGGTTATCAAACCATTTACAATGAAATTAAAAATTCTTATAGCGTATAACACGGGTAGTTATGCGCAATTCACCAACACCACGGGCCTTTTAATTTTACTTGTATTTAAAGAATATAAGGCTCAAAGCAACAACTCAACCAGCACAGGCTTCCAGTTTGTTTGCTAACCTCAAATGCCGGCTTTAATTATTCCGGATCATCTAAATCTTATTCTTACCACCAAATGATAGATTATCAAGCAAAATCTGATAAAAAACTTGTAGCGCAAGGTATTTTATGGAACTGTATACAGATGGTTGTTAACCAATCATTCGCCTTTATCATCAAACTGGTTTTAGCAAAATTGCTGTTCCCTGTTCAGTTTGGGTTAATAGGTATGGCTACCATATTTACCGGCTTTGTTCAAGTACTTAATGATTTAGGTGTTGGTGCGGCGCTGGTTCAGCGTAAAGACAAACATCTGTTTGAGGAGCATTTTCACACCGCATTTTGGACCGGAGTTACCTGGTCTGTAGGGTTGTACCTGATCATGAGTTTTGCGGTTGGCCCTCTGGCTGCCATGTTTTATAACCAGCCAATGCTGGTTACCATTATACCAGTACTAAGTTTGGCCATTTTATTTAGTCCGGTAAACCTGGTTCACAAAGCGCAGCTTACCAAGCGCATGGATTTTAAAAAAATTGCCTTTATTGATAATGCATCAAACATAGCAGCAGGTGTAATAGCATTGGCCCTTGCTTTTTGGGGTGCTGGTGTTTGGGCCCTGGTTTTTAACTCTGTAGCCATTGTGGTAATATCAATGCCGCTTTATTTTAAGGCAACAGGCTGGCTGCCTAAGTTTATGTGGAGCAAGCAGGCCTTTAAAGATATTTTTGGCTTTGGCGCTTATACCACCGGTTCAAACATACTGAACTACATGTATAACAATATTGATTACCTGCTTATTGGTAAACTTTTGGGGGCATCTGTTTTAGGGATCTACACGCTTGCGTTTGTATTGACCGATACCTTCAGAAGCCGGATTATGGCGGTTATTAATAACGTGATGTACCCTGTTTACGGGCGCAAGCAGAACGATGCCCAGGCCTTAAAAGGTTATTACTTAAAAGTGGTACAATTTAACTGTATTGTGGTTTTCCCCATCATGGTTTTCTTTATTGTTTTAGGTAAACCATTTGTTGAGAATGTATTTGGCCTTAAATGGCAGGAAGCGGTTGTTCCGCTGCAGATATTAGCAGGCTCGGTAATGCTTCATATTCTGGTTAGTGGTAATACCGCATTGTTGCGGGGAGTTGGCCGCCCTGGTTTGGAAATGAAGCTGCAAATTGTAAAAGCGTTGATTTTTTTACCAACACTGGCATTCGGTATTAAATATAATGGCATTGTAGGGGCAGCGTGGGCAATACTATTTAACAAGTTTGTGGTGGTAGTAGTAGCGCAATATAGTTTCACAAAAATTTCGGCGGTTAAAATCAGGGTGTTTGATATGCTGAAAGCCATTAAAGGCCCCCTGATAGCATCACTTATTTCATGTGCGGTTGGTTATGCTTTTGCTATAGCGCACCTGCATTACCTAAGTGGGGGTATAGCACTGTTCATCACTTACTTCCTGGTAGTATTCTGGCTAATGAATAGCGAATTAAAAGCTATATACAAGCTATTCAGGTCCTCAAATTAGATCTTGCTTATGAAAATTTCTGTAATAATACCCTGCTATAATTGTGCTGAGTTTATAGAAAGAGCAGTATCAAGTGTTTTAAATCAAACACTGAAAGAGTATGAAATAATATTGGTTGATAACAATTCAACCGATAATACTTTTTCCAGATTGCTCGACCTCAAAAAAAGTAATCCGCAAATTATTACCGTATTGAGTGAGTCTCACAAAGGGGCGCCGGCAGCCAGGAACAGGGGTATTGTAGAAGCAAAAGGAGATTACATACAGTTTTTGGATGCCGACGACGAACTGAAACCTTTTAAACTGGAATTGCAGTATCAGATGGCCGAACGCATGCAGGCCGATGTTATAATTGGCAATCACGCTTTGGTTTACTCTATAAACAACAGAATCAAAACGCATGTGAAGTATGCAAACCCGAAACCCTGGGAAGGTTTAATTACTTCAAATTTAGGTATCACCAGCGCAAACCTTTGGAAAAAGGAAAGCCTTATAAATGTAAACGGCTGGGACACATTAAAAACATCGTCGCAGGAGTATGATCTGCTGTTCAGGTTACTCAAAAGCGGGGCCATATTTGCTTATGAAACCTCGCAGCAAACCAACATATATAAAGCAGAAAGCTCCATATCAAAAAGCACAAACAAAAAAAGGCTCGAAGAAATAATTACCAACAGAATAGAGCTGCGTAAAAACATAAAAGCATACCTGGAACAAAGTAATCTGCTTACTCCAAAACTAAACAGGCTGATAGATACCTACATCTATATGGAGCTCATGACCAGGCTTGATGATGTTCCTGAATTTGCAAATGACTATCTGAAAAACAATTTGTTGGATATATCAAAAGGTCAGGTTTTTAAAACCCAGCTAAAACGCTACTTGAAGCCGCTTAAATCGCTTAGCAATTAAAAATCTTTCACATACTATAAACTGATAAGTTTCATGCCTAAAACATTTGTAACCGTTATTATACCAACGTATAACGATTGGGATAGCCTGTCTCTTTGTCTTGATGCTTTATCAGTTCAATCATATCCGCAGGAGCTGTTTGAGATTATTGTAGTTAACAATAAGCCAACCTCATTACCTCCTGCCGGTTTTAGGAAACCTGATAACTGTGTGCTTATTAACGAAGCTAAACCCGGGTCATACGCGTCGCGTAATGCTGGCATCAATTTGGCGAAAGGCGAAATTATTGCATTTACAGATTCTGATTGTATACCCGATAAAAACTGGCTCGCAGAAGGTGTAGCGTATATGCTTGCTAACCCTCACATCGGGCGCATTGCCGGGCGGATAGATCTGTTTTACCGCTCACCTAAATTAGTGGATGTTGAGCTGTACGAAAAGATATATGCATTTAATCAGGAGCTATACGTTAAAAACGATTCGACAGCCGTAACAGCAAATATTTTTACTTACAAAAGCTCATTTAACCAGGCCGGGCTGTTTAATGAAAATTTAATGTCGGGTGGCGATTATGAGTGGTCTGTAAGGGCACAAAAGGCTGGGATATCAATTCATTATGTAGATACGGCTATAGTCAACCATCCGGCCCGTTATAATCTGGATGAGCTGGTAACAAAAGCTAAACGTGTTGGAGGCGGTCAGGCCAAATTTTCGGCCGATGGTAAAGACAGTTTTATAAAAACCATTACCCGTTTTATTTATGATCTGCGGCCACCGGTTAAAAGTATCGCACTCATCAACGCAAGAGGCAAGGATCTGAGCTTAGTGCAAAAAATAACCGTTTTTCAATTACGGTACTATCTTTCTATAGTTACCGCTTACGAAAAGTTTCTGGTCAGAAAAGGCAAAACGCCATCGCGTGTATAACAAACAGGAAATTTAATACCCATCATATTTAAGTAATTAATTATTAATCTTTTAACCTATTTATCATTTATGAATATTGCAGTTGTAGGTACTGGCTATGTAGGCCTTGTTACAGGAACATGTTTAGCGGAAACAGGAAACAGAGTTGTTTGCGTTGACATTAATCAACAAAAAGTAAAAATGATGCAAGAAGGCCACCTGCCAATCTATGAACCAGGTCTTGAGCAGCTTTTTCACCGCAACATTATTCAGGAACGCCTGCACTTTACTACAAAGCTTGAAGAAGCTATAACAGATGCCGAAATTATTTTCATGGCTTTGCCAACCCCTCCGGGAGCAGATGGTTCTGCAGATTTAACTTACATCTTAAATGCATCGGCAGATATTGCCCGTTTAATTAAAGGTTATAAAGTGATCATCACTAAATCAACCGTTCCGGTTGGTACCGCCGATATGGTTAAAGAAGTATTTGAAGCCAATACTTCCATAGAGGTTGATGTGGTTTCAAATCCCGAGTTTTTGCGCGAGGGTGTTGCCGTTGAAGATTTCATGCGCCCCGACCGAATAGTTATAGGTACCGAAAGCGATAAAGTAAAAGTTTTATTAAGCCGCTTATATCAACCTTATGTTAGGCAGGGTAACCCGATCATATTTATGGATCAGCGCTCATCTGAATTAACCAAATATGCTGCTAATTCATTCCTGGCTACCAAAATTACCTTCATGAACGAGATAGCCAATCTGTGCGAAAAGGTAGGTGCCGATGTTGATATGGTACGCTTGGGTATAGGTACCGATGACCGGATCGGGAAACGTTTCTTGTTTTCTGGCATTGGTTATGGTGGCAGCTGCTTCCCTAAAGATGTTCAGGCTTTGTCTAAATCGGCCAATGAAAACGAGTACGATTTCAAAATACTGAACGCCGTTATGGATGTTAATGAAAAACAAAAATCCATCATCGTAAAAAAGGCAGTACACTATTTTAACAATGACCTTTCCGGCTTAAAGTTTGCCGTATGGGGCCTGGCGTTCAAACCCGAAACAGACGATATTAGGGAAGCACCCGCAATTACTGTGATCAGGGAGCTTTTAGCAGCGGGCGCAACCGTAACCGCGTTTGACCCTGAGGCTATCAATAATTTTGATAACTATACTAACCTGCCAATAAGCTACGGCCAAAACCCTTATGAGGTACTTGATGGTGCCGATGCGTTACTGATCCTGACTGAATGGGCAGTTTTCAGAAACCCTGACTTTGGCCAAATTCAGGATCGCTTAAAAAACAAAGTGATTTTTGACGGCCGTAACCTTTATGATGTTACCTCAATGGAGCAATTAGGCTTTTATTACAACAGTATAGGCCGCCCTTTAGCAAATGTTACCAGCCATGCCGCTACCTATGGGCATGACGCATCAAAATAAATAAATCAATTTTCATGGACTACTAAAACTTAAAGTTATGCAGTTGAAATTATGTAAAAACAAACCTTTTCTTAAAACAAAAGGTTTCTCCACCTTCCACATTGAAATATTTAATCAAATACTGCTGGATAAAACCAACCGACGAATTAGTATTGAGTATGGCTATACTATACAATCACATTCGGTAGTTGATCATTCACGCAGGGTAATGTATAAGTTACTGGCTTTGGAAGGGCTTTGCCGTGCCGATCACTACAGCCACCTTAAATACCCACGTAAATATTTATTCTGGTGGAAGAATTTGCTGGATAAAAACCGCGATAAATTGTACGCAAGTGCAAAAGAGCCGAAGTTTTATATTGAAGATTAAGGCCTTGTTAAAAGCACCAATAAGCACTTTTTAAACTTGATATTCCAATTGAAAATTATAGTTCAAGAAATGATCATCGATGTGCCATCAATCAATACCTCATTCTAACTTCTGATAAATTAACAAGTATTGGGTTCCTGGACTTATTTGCAGGGTATGGCTTGTTAAGTTAAAACGGTTTAAATGATTAGTTAAAAAATAATGATCCTGGTTTTTTATTTTTTATAAATCAAAATTATATGAAAACACAATACTTATACCTGCTATATTTTGTTTTGAGGGTTACAGATTTGATTTTAATTAATTTATGTTTCATTGCTGCTTTCAAAATACTAAATTCTCCATTTGAGGATTATATAAACTTTTTGTTTGTAAGTAATTACATGTGGATTTTAGCCGCTTCAATTTGCGGTGTTTATAAAGGAAGCATTACTCAAAAACATATTAAAATCTATAATGGCTCAATAAAAACATTTATTTTATTTGCTATTTTCTTCCTGTCTTTTGTGGTAATTTCAAAAGACTTCGCCAAAACAGTAAAGTTTACGGTTATCTATTTTAACCTGATCTTTATCGGGCTTATTGTGAGTCGCTTTTTAGGCACCTTATTTGAGTTTCTGTTAAAGCGCTTTTTCAACGTTAATAAATCTGTTGCCGTACTTGGTAACAACAGCATGGGCTTGAGGCTGGCGCTGTTTTTTGAAAACGCCGAAAATCACTTTTCCTTTAAAGGATTCTTAAACAAGGACGACGGATCTGGCGAAGACAGTGAGCATACCAGTCATGAATCGGTAACCAAATATATTCTGAACGCCGCGGCAAACGGTGTAAATGAAGTTTATGTTACCATGCCGATTGACAAAATAGCCGATGCCAATTATTTAATGGAGGTTGCCGAAAAGCACTGTGTGCGGTTAAAATTTGTACCAGATTGGGATACCTACTTTAAAGCATCCTTTAAAGTGAATTACATGGATGATTTCCCGATTTTAAGCCTAAGACAGGAACCTTTAGAGGAAATGGAAAACAGGTTTGTAAAACGCCTGTTCGACATTGTTTTTAGCTCACTTGTGTTGGTCTTTATACTAAGCTGGTTGTACCCTATTTTGGGTTTGATTATTAAACTGCAAAGCCCGGGGCCAATTTTATATAAACAACTGCGCAGCGGTAAAGACAACCAACCATTTATCTGTTACAAATTCAGAAGTATGCAGATACAGGAAGAGGGTAAATTTATACAAGCCACCAAAAACGATTGCAGAGTTACGCGCATTGGCAGGTTTATTCGTAAAACCAGTATTGACGAACTGCCACAATTTATCAACGTGTTGTTTGGAGATATGAGTGTAATTGGTCCGCGGCCGCACATTTTGTCAATGACAGAGCAATACGGCGAAATTATTCATCAGTACATGGTGCGTCACTTCTTAAAATCAGGCATTACGGGATGGGCCCAGGTGAATGGTTTTAGAGGCGAAACCAAGAACACCGAACTAATGGAAAAACGTGTTGAACACGACATTTGGTACCTGGAAAACTGGTCGTTAAAACTTGATATAAAAATCGTGTTCCTGACCATTTACAACATCTTTAAAGGCGAAAAGAACGCCTATTGAACATTTCGCATCTGCATCTACCTAAACTTACCTTATCACACCCGGCGTGAACTTTTCATGTCATAACAGTAGATTATGAGACTTTCTGGTTTTAAGTTATATGTCCTGCTCACAGTGGGCTATAGTATTTGTTGCCATTCAGCTAAAGCTCAACTGGTATTTAATACCAATGGCAGTAATAACACAGCCCTGCCAACAGCAGTACCGTTTTTAACCATATCGCCAGATGCCCGTTCAGGTGCACTGGGTGAGGCTGGCGTGGCTATATCACCAGATGCCAACTCTGTTTATTGGAATGCGGCTAAGCTTCCCTTTCTGGAAAATAATTCTACTGTAAGCTTGTCTTACTCACCCTGGTTAAGAAAACTGGTTTCAGATATTAACCTGGCTTATTTAAGCTATGCGCAAAAGCTTACTGATAGAAACAGCATCGGTTTTTCGCTCAGGTATTTTAATTTGGGAACTATTGACCTGGTTGATGAAAACCTGGTATCGCAGGGAACATATCATCCTAATGAGTTTTCGCTTGACGGAACTTTTGCCCGTAAATTTGGCGATGAGCTTTCACTGGGTTTAACATTACGTTACATCTATTCGGGTTTGTATAACGGCTTTGGGCCAACCAGTGCACAGTCAAACCCAGTACATGCTGTAGCCGCAGATGTTTCTTTGTTTTCAACCCATAATACTGTACAATTTGACAAAGACGCCATATTTTCCTTTGGTGCCAATATATCCAACATCGGAACAAAAGTAAATTACTCAAGAGGCGGCCCGCAATTGTTTTTGCCGGCCAATTTGAAAGTAGGTATTGCCAATACTTTATTTTTAGATGATGTAAACAAAGTAACCTTTGCGCTTGATTTAAATAAATTTCTGGTACCAACCCCACCTACAAGAGATAGTGTTGGGAATATAATTAAGGGCAGAGACGATAACCGCTCAGTTGTTGCGGGTATCCTTGGCTCATTTACCGATGCTCCTGGCGGCTTTAAAGAGGAACTGCAGGAAATTAATTACTCAACCGGGCTCGAATACTGGTATAACAACAGGTTTGCTTTAAGGGCCGGTTACTTTTACGAAAACCCTAATAAAGGCAACAGAAGCTATGTTACGCTGGGCTTTGGGTTAGTAACCAACAATCTGAATATCGATTTTTCTTACCTGGCAGCCAGCCAGGATAAAAGCCCTCTCGCTAATACGTTAAGATTTACTCTTGGCTATAAATTCGGATCAACAAGTCCGTAATCCATCTACAACCAATTGCCTTTTGATAATGAGAATACTTTTTTCAATTGTCAATTTTTTATCCGTTCAGTTTTAAAACTATGAAGAAGCTTTCCATTAATCTGCTATTATTATTGCTGTTACTAAGTGTTATAGCCGCCGAGGCTATATCAACATCCGTCAATTTAAACCTGGATGGGCTTAGCGCACTGCTAAACGTTTTATTACCCCTGATTATTGGTATCGGGCTGCTTGCTTTTGTTGCAGTTTTATTTCTGTTTGTGAGGAAAGTTTTTGCACGTAAAATTATATTGGTTGTTTGCATCCTCTTTAATTTAATATTAGGCTGTGTGCTAAAAATCAAATACAATTTGTTGCTGAACGATAAAAGAATAATAACAGTAACTGATCAAAAGCCTAAAAGCAATTTCTATCTGGCATCCAACCACGTATCGCATGTGGTTCCGGCCGGGCATGTTGTTATTGAGAACATGGATGATTTTTTAACTAACGATCATTTGGTTTTTACTCACCTGGGCAATAAGTGGAAAGCAGTGGCAAACGCGGGTTTAGCGAAACAGAATGAGCAGGATCATGACAAGGTTACTATCCGTATTAAAAATAACCGCAACGTTAACCTAACCATAAGTAAAGCGGTTTTTTCAACAAGTGGCTTATGGAAGATAAATAAGATAAACAACCTGCATGTTGATAAGAGCGCATTCCCGATAATTATTAAAGCCAATGATAGTACCGATGTGACGGTGACTTTTACTGCTAATGCCATTGAAAAGAGAACCGAGTCCGTTTGGTGGGCCGCGCTGTTCAACTTACAATTTAAACTATTGCGGTTCGCTAAATCAATGAATTATCAATGGCCGCTGCAAAGCAGCTGTTTAAAGGTTACAGACGAGCTTTATCTTTACACCGATGATCATGCCCAAGCTATTAAAAAAGTTTACTTAAGCGGCCTGTGGCAATACAGAGCGGAGGGCGATTGGGAGCCTGATCTGCAAAAAATGCTCAATTCCCTTAATTTTAAAACCAACATCGGGTTTAAGTATTATGACAATAGGTGTGAGGGCGAGGCAATTATTCCAAACACTGATGAAATTGCTGTTTCATATTTTCAAAAAGCTGATTTAAACTACCCTGTAAAAATAAGGCAGCTGGCTGCCTACCACGCCCGCAATTCACGAAAGGAAGGCGATACCCTCGGATATTATTACCGGGATAGTTCACAGGTGAAAAAATTGTTTTATAATGATCCAAGTGCTAACCAAATATTACTGCCCCAAATGTTTAACGGGCCAAATAAGCGTTTTACATCATTTGATCCGCAAAAGGAATTTGGCCTGGTGATGGGAACATCAAATACCGATAGAAAGAAAAACTTTAAAAATAAGATCGCTTTTAGGATTTGGAAGGCGATAGATTTAGATGGTAAAGAGCTCCCGAAC
>Ga0247742_10000100_pt1 | contig 74090 bp, 57 predicted proteins | sample UWRJL208509C2_FD_180944 | JGI IMG/M metagenome (GOLD analysis project Ga0247742, IMG submission 180944) | Plant litter microbial communities from Arlington Agricultural Research Station in Wisconsin, United States - UWRJ-L208-509C-2 | ecosystem: Environmental > Terrestrial > Plant litter >...
GTGGCCCCCGAAGATGTCGATCGTCGCGTCGGTCGCGGTGCCGGTGATGGTGCCGCCGAAGGTCGCCGTGGTCGGCACCGGGGAACCGGATGTCTGGCCGAAGGCGGTGCGGATGACCACGGTCGAGCCGCTGATCAGCGTTCCGAGCGGCGCGGAGAGGTCGGTGCCCGCGCGCAGTTCGACCTGGCCTGCAGCGACCGCCCCGCCGACGAGCACGGTGCGCGTGCCGTCGATCGACTCGCCCGTGGGCAGCAGGGTGAGGCTCTCGCTCGGGCCGCCCGCGACATACGGGACGGTGATCCGCACCCGGCCGTCAGACGCGGCGGCGAGCAGGAGGGTCAGCGGGCCGGTTGCCTCGGTGATGAAGACGCCGAGCTCGCCATCGGCGAGGAGGCGACCGTCCGCCGCGGTGTCGATGACGATGTCTGCGCCGTTCGCGGCCGAGCCGATGGAGCCGTCGACGGCGACGAGGTCGATGTCGGAGCCGACCACGCGAGTACTGCCGTCGTCGACGACGTTCCGGATGGATCCGGCGAGCGCCGCCAGCGCGACGTCGCCGTCGAGCGCCGTCACCGAGCCGAGCACGAGATCGCCAGTGACCTGCTGGATGAAGATGCCGAGGGGAGCGGTCGCGATCAGCTGGCCGCGAGCGGCGTTCGAGGATCGGATCTCGAGGTAGTTGACGGTCGGGTCGACGCTGCCGATCGTTCCATTCGCGGTCAGGGTGATGACGGTGCCGATCACTCGGGGCGCGCCGTCGTCGACCGCGTCGAGGATGGAGGCGCCGGTGTCGGCAGCGGTGAGGGTGACATCCGAATCCGTCGATTCGATGGTGCCGACGAGCAGGTCGCCCACGGTCTCGACCACGACGATCGCGCCGTTCGTGAACAGGTCGATGCGGCCGGAACCGTCGCTGGTCGACCAGGGGTTCGTGGGGTCAGCTGGGTTCGGGAGGTCCGCGTCGACGTCGGTGTGCAGGTCGAAGTCGATCACGGTCGCGGTCGAGGTGTGGCGAATGGAGATGATCTCGCCGGCGGCGACATCCGTGAACACGTAGTCGCTGTTCGCCGCAGAACTGGCCGTGCCGAAGGCGATGAGCACCGGATCGCCGAAGGCGAACACGCCGTCGGGCCAGAAGTAGGTCGAGTACAGGCCGGTCGGGGCGACCGTGCCACCGTAGCTGCCGCCACCTCCGGGGCCCTGGTAGACGTTGTTCTGGATCTGGTTGCCCGTCAGCGCCGCCGCATCGGTGCCGACCAGGGTGTCGCCGACCACGAGGTCGATGCTGTCGCCCGCGTGGATTCGACCGATCGTCCAGGTGAGCGGGCTCGTGGCTGCGCTCCGACGGGAGATGCTCAGGTCGACGACGACGTCGCGACCGGCGTCGAGGGTGAGGCCGATCGGGCGGATCGTGGGGGCGGCCGAGTCGCCGTAGCTGCTCTCGACCAGGCGGATGACGATCGGGGCGCGAGTCGTGGTGCCGGTGCCCATGACACCGATGGAGCCGTTCGCGGTGAGGTGGGCGCTCGCCGCGACGATCGAGCCCGTGGCGCTGGCGAGCAGGTCGCCGTTCTGGTTGTCGACGATGACGGCGCCGATCGGGTTGTAGATCTCCCCGTCGACGGTGAGCGAGTTGGTGGCGCCGCCGCTGACGTAGTTGATCAGCTCGACCCGGGTCTCCGTGAACACCGGCGGGCGGATCGTGTAACGGAAGGCGGTGGCCTGGTTGTAGGCCCGGATGCCGACTGTTGCGGCCAGTTCGTCGAGGTTGACCACGTTGATGCCGCCCACGACGAGGGGCAGCGCCGACCAGTTGTAGATGCGGACGAAGTCGAACGTGGACTGGATCTGGAAGCTGCCGAGCGTGCCGGTCAGACTCGTGTTCGAGCCACCCGAGGCGCTCCCGTTGGCGTTGATGGTGAAGTCTGCCGTCGCGCCGCCGTTGTTCTCGATCGCGCCGACGTGAATCGTCGTGCCCGTCGGGATCAGGTCGCCGACGCCGTAGAAGGTGCCGGCCCCGTTGCTGACGGTCATGCCGTAGAGCTTCAGGATCGTGCCGTCAGCCGCGACGTACAGCTGCGGGTTGGCGTCGTGCAGGATGACGTCGGCTTCCCACACGATCGGGCGATGGGCGGTGAAGTTGATGCCGCCCGACTTCGAACCGCCGTCGAACCCGCCCTTGCTCTGGCCGGGGTCGCGGCCCCAGCCCGGGCGGGTCTGGGTCGACTCGACGTCGAGGTCGGCCGTCTTGACCAGCACGCCGGGGTCGGCGTCGACCCTGGTCGTCGCGTCGTAGTCGATGTTGGCGTTGCTGTCGGTGTCGCCGCCGAGGCAGCCGCAGCTCGCGTACGAGTTCGAGTTGATCGTCAGCCCGGAGCCCTCTGCAGCCAGGCGCATGCGCTCCCAGGCGACGAGAGCGACACCGCTGTGCAGCAGAACCTGCGCTCCGCCGCGCACCTTGACATTGGAGCTGGCGTCGGAATCCGCGCCGAGGGCCTTGGCACGGCTCGACCCGTACGAGTTCAGCGAGCCGTCGCCGAGGTGGGCGACGACGTCGATCTCGTCGGCCTGCAGCACCGTGCCGGCGCCGGCGATGTCGACGAGGGCGTTGGCCGTGACGTCCAGAGAGGCGTTGCCCGTGGAATCGGCGCCCAAGCCGCTCGCGTTCGACCGCGAATCCGCGGAGCCGTTCGGGCGAACCCGAGCAGACACGTCCAGGAGGTGCTCTGCGATGAGTGTTCCATCGATATCCACCGTGGTCTGCAGCGTCAGGGCGCCGTTCGCCGTGGAGGTGACGCCGGCGCCGAGACCGCCAGCGCTACCCGCAGCAGACGCGCGGGTGTCGCCCGTGGTCACGGACGCGACGGTCAGGTTCCAGCCGGAGGTGACCCGCGAACCCGCCCCGAAGCTGACGATGGTCTCGGCCGACACCGACGAGCTCGACTGCGAGGCGCCGACCGCGATGAATCCGCCGCCGCCGTTGGTGGAGTCGGCGGAGCCGATCGCCTGGGCGGCGGTGGTGAGCGAGAACGACTGGCCGCTGGTGACCGTGGCCCCGGCGCCGATGGTGACCGCGATGTCGGCGTCCACGAACGCGCTGGTGTCGGCCACCTGCGAGCTGACGAAGCCACCGCCCGAGGAACGCACCGTCGCCGCCGAGACCAGCGCACCGCTGGGGGCCGAGCCGAACAGCGAGAGCGGCCGGAATACCTGCGTCGCCGTCCCCGCGGTGGTCGGGTCGGCTACGAGCCGGGCGACTCCCGTGCCGGTGCCCGTGATGTCGACCGGGCCGGAGGTGAAGGAGCCGAGCGAGACCGTGGCCACCCGGCCGGTGACGTCGAGGTCGATGGCGGCCCCGCCGCGGGTGGCCGACAACTGGAACGAGGTGGAGGTCGCCCCGACCACGTAGTACAGGCCGCCGTCGACCAGCCCGGCCAGCGGACGGTTCGCGGGGAGGTACAGCTTGTGCGCCACGTCGCGGGCGGCGTCGGTGGAGATATCCGCCGTCAGGGCGATCGCCTCGACCGGGATCGCGACGGGCACGAAGACGGGGTCCCCGTCGCCATCGACGCCGTTTTGCACCAGGGTGAAGCAGGTCGCGTCGCCAGCTAGTCCGACCGCGTGGCAGTAGCTGTCGGCGAGCTTGATGCGGTTCGCGTCGATCCGGATGACCCAGTAGGCCGAGCCCGACGTGAGGCCGCCGAGAGCGGTCGCGCCGCCCGAGCCGTAGATGACCTGCTGGCCGGTCGTGAGGCCGTGCGCCAGGATGACGATCTCGTCGTTGTTGTTCGCGCTGAGGCTGCTGCCACTGGTCAGCACCGGCTGGCCACCGACGACCTCGACGCCGCCGACGATCACGACATCGACCTGGCCGCTGCCGAACTGTGCCGCCGGGGCGGGCGCCGTGTAGAGCACGAGCTGCCCGTTGACGAAGGAGTTGGCCACGCCGATGCTGTTCGCGGTTCCGTCGACGTTGCCGACGGTCACCGGCACGGGAGCGACCGGGGCGGTGGGATCGAATAGCTGGATCGTCGATGCGTCGATGACGACGACGCGGTAGCGCCAGCCGTCGGTGAGGCCGGGCACGGGCGAACCGTTCGCGTAGAACATCACGATGTCGTCGTCGGCGAGGTTGTGGTACAGCGGGGTGAATACGCCGTTGATCGCGCGGCCGAAGGTGATCGTGTTCGTCACCGGATTGACCCGCGCGGCCTCGAACTCGTTGCCGAGCAGGATCGTGGTGTCGTCGACGACGATCACGTTGTACTGCTTGCCGTCGACGAGCCCGCCGGCAGCGGTACCGCCCGCGAGGGCGTAGGTGAGGGTCATCCCGGTGCTCAAGCCGTGCCCGGCGGTGAAGGTGATGGTGTTGCTGGCGGTGTTGACCGACTGCACGACGTACTGCGGCGGCACCACGGTCGGCGCGCTCGAGTTGAACGCGGTGCGGATCGTGACATTGCCGCCGGCGACCACGGTGGCGCCCGCGGCGATCGTGAGGGTGAGGTCGGGCTGCACGTTGACGGATGCCCGGTTGCTGGCCACCCGGACGAAGCCGCCGCCGACCGTGGTCATCGCGGCGGTCGCGCCGGGGGTCTGCTCAGCGGTGAGCGTGATGCTGTCGACGGCGACGATGGAACCTCCCGCGCGCCCGAGCACCACGTCGACGAGAGTCGCGATCTCGGCGCGAGCCTCGCCGGTGCCGATCTGCACCACGCCGCCCTCGGTGGAGGAGAGCGTCGCGTCAGCGGTGTCGATGGAGCTGACCAGCACCGAAACCGACCGGGCGCCGGGGGCAGCTGCAGTGGCACCCCGCACGTCGCCGAGCAGTCGGGCGGCGGTGCTGTTCTCGACCCGGGCTTTAGGTGCTGCGGTACCCACCGCGACGAGACCGGCAGAGGTGGATCCACCGGCCGAGACGGCGGCGTTGCGGGCGCTGGCGCCCACCGTGACCGCGGCGTTCGGTGCGCTGATCCGCGCGGCCGCCGTCACCGTCGCGGTCGTGTTCGCCGTTGACGCGACGAGTGCGAGCGGCGCCGTGGTGTCGACGCCGACCAGCCCGGCAGAGAGGCTGCCCGCCGTCACCTCGGCGCGGTTCGAGGCGGTGGCGGTGACGCTGAGCTGGGTGCCGCCCGACATCCGACCCGCGAACTCGGCGGTCGTGGGGCTGTCGATGCGGGATGTCGGCTGCCCGGTGCCCACCCCGGCGACACCCGCAGCGAGGGAGTCGGTGGTCACGCCGGTGCGGTTCGCGGACGCCGCCGTCACGGTCACCCGGCCGGTGGTCACGAGCTCGCCCGAACCGAAGGAGGCGACGGTCGATGCCTCTTCGTAGATGCGCGCGCCCGCGTTGACGTTGGTCACCTCGGCCAGGCTGCCGCCGCGGGTCGCAAGGTTCGCGATCGCCGTGTTGCCGGACTCCGCGGTGACGTCCACCCCCTGCGAGCCGAGCACCGAGCCGGTGACGGTCGCTGCGGTGTGCGAACGGATGACGGCGGCCGCCTCGGTGGTCTGGCCCCGGATCAGCGCGCCGCCGGTGGTCGCGAGCTTCGCGAGCACCGAGTTGTCGGCGTCGGTCGCCACCGTCACGACGCCGCTGGCGGTGAGTCCGCCGGAACCGAGCACCAGTTCGGCGATGGAGTCGGCGGTGCCGGTGAGCGTCGCCCGCGAGGTGAGGCCCGCGCCCCCGCCGAGCACGCTGATCGAGGTCAGGCTGACGTCGCTGGCGATCGAGTTGGTCGCGTCAACCGACAGGGTCAGCGCGCCGCTGGTCGCGGTGAGGGCGGCGATGGATCCCCGGGTGACGGCGTCGATGGTGCCGCGAACGTCGATGAGCGCGATGTCGACGAGGCCGCCGCTGCCCTGGGTCACCGTCGCGGTGGCGAGGGTGTTCGACCCGACCACCATGGAAACGGCTCCGGCCCCGGCCAGGAACGAAGAGCCGGAGAGGAGGACGAGCGCTTCGGTCGCTGCGGACGAGGTGATCTCGGCGACCGCCCCGACGCTACGCACGCCGAGGCCGCTGACGGCGACGAGGTTGGATGCCACCGTCGCGTGGTTCTTCGACGTGGCGCCGAGCTCGGCTCCGACGCTCCGGGCCGGGCTCTCCACCGTGGCGCGGGTGGCGGCCGCGATCCGCGCCGTCGGCACCACGACATCGCCGGAGGCGAGCGCCACCGACACGGTGTCGGTCGTGACGCGTGCCGCCTGCTCGGATGCGGCGACGGAGACGAGGGCGCCGCCAGCCGTGATCGTGCCGCCCCAGACGCGGGCGGTCGTTGCGGCTGATGCCGCGATGATGGCGGTGGCGATCGTGACCCCGACGCTGAGGCCCGCTCCCGAGCCGGCTGTCAACTGGCTCACAGCGGAGCGGTGGGAGGATGCGCGTGCGCCGACCTTGCCGCCGGCCACCACCGACCCCAGCAGCTCTGCGGTGACGGGAGCGTCGAAGATCGCCTGCGCGGTGTATCCCGACCCGGCGACGGCGCCACCGCTGCCGGCGGTCGCGACGGCCGACGCCGTCGACTCCCCGGCACCGTCGGTTGCCGTGGCGGCCGACACGATGACGTCGCCGGCGCTGACGACGGTGGCGGGCGATGCCAGCTGCGCGAAGATCCGGGAGGCCACGTCGACCAAGCCGGTGACCCGCAGGCCCGCGCCGCCGGCGAGCACGGATACGGCCACCAGCAGCGCGTGGGCGGTCGCCCGGTTCTGGCCGGTGGCGGCCACACTGACCGACCCGGATCCGAGGATCCGGCCGAGCGCGAGTGCGTCGGTCGCCGCGGCGATCCGCGCGGTGGTCGTCATCGCGGCCACTCCCACGCCGCCGATGCTGCCGCCATCGGAGCCGGCGTCGGCCACGGTGCGGGTGTCGGCAGCGACGGTCATGGCGCCGGTCGTGGTGATCGTGGAGGCGGCGGTGGCGGTCGCCGAGGTGGTGCGGGTCACTTCGGCATCCGCGAACACAATCCCGGAGGTGTACAGGCCGGACGTGGCGCCGAGCGTGTAGGTGGAGGCGGTGTGGCGGCCGGTGGCCTGGATGTCGACGGGCCCGGCAAGGATCGCGGTGCCGGTGAACACGGCCGACGTGATGCCGCGGATCGTGGCCTCGGCGCCGGCACCCACCGCGCCGCCGAGGATGCCGCCCTGCACCGAGTACACCGTCACGGGCGCCGAGAGCGTCGAGCTCGCCGCGATGCGCAGCCCGCCCGAGGCACCGGAGCCGCCGATCACGACGATGCCGACGCTGGCCAGGGTGTCGCCGTGCACGTCGGCGATACCGACACCGGCGCCGATGGCGACCGCGGCGAGCGCTCCGCCGGCCGCGAGCACCGATACCTCGCGGGTGGCGGTGGCCGAGACATCCACGATGCCGCTCGCGAACGGGATGACCGCGCCGTTGTCGATGTGTGCGTTCTGGGTGGCGTCACTGTCGATGACGACGATCTGGCCGCTGAGGGTGATGCCGCCGATGGCGCCGGCGAACGCGGCCCCGCGGCTGGTTTCGTTCGTGGTCGCCGAGACGCGCACCCCGCCGCCATTGGCGATGAGCGAGACCCCCGTCGCGACTCCGGCGTCGACGGTGCTCGCGAGGTTGGCGACGACGACCGCGCCGCCGATGGCCGCGAGGCCGACGGCGGCCGCGCCCGCGACACCGAGGTAGTCGTTGCGCTCGCGGGCATCCACCGAGATGCCGCCACCCGCGACGATCGAGGTGCCGGTGCCGATGCGAGCGACCGTGCCCTTGGGCAGCGAGCCGGAGGTGAAGGATGCCCGGACGCCGGGGTCATCCGGAGCGGCGCCATCGACCGCATCGCGCGCGCCGGCCACCGCCGAATTGATGCGAACGTCGGCCTTCGAGTCGGTGTTCGAGCTGGCGCCGTCGAGAATGTCGCGGTAGCCGCCCGAGTTCGACCCCGAGGCGTTCTGGTCGGCGTCGTCGAGTGCGTTACCGCCGTCGCGGTCGGTCGCGTTCGCCGAGGTGTCACCGTCGCTGTAGTCATCGGAGGCGGGGGTGCCCACCGTCCAGACGGAGACCGCGCCGGCCGCGCCGACGACGCCACCGGCGACACTCAGCCCGAAGGTGGTGACGCTCGCAGAGGCGAGGGCCGAGAGGGCGAAGTCGCGGGCCACCGCGATCTGGGCGTACTCACCGACGAACGCCTGGGTGGAGACAGCGAGGATGCCGACGTCGATGCCGCCCGAGACTCCGACCGCGCCCGCGCCCGCGCCGCCGGCGACCGTGAGTGTGCGGGTGGCGTTGGCGGCGGTGATGCTGACCGACTGGTTCGATCCGCCGGTCGATGCCATGTTGATGCGGGTGGGCGCCACCGCGGTGCTGTCGACGAACGCGCGGGTGCTGACATTCAGGATGGTCGCGGTGACGCTGACCCCGACCCCGACGAACCCGGCGCCGATCGAGACCGCCAGGCCGAAGACGTCCTGGCTCGAGCGGGCCTGCACCGCGAGGCCGGTGAACCCGGGGCGCACCCCGAAGGCCGCGAACGCGCCCGAGCTGAACGCGCCGCTCAGGACGCCGTCCAGGGCCGCGCTGGTCGCCCGGGCGTCGACGGTGCTGCCCGTGGCGACGGACGCCTCGGTGTCTTTCTTCACGGTCGTCACGGCGACGCCGATGCCGACGCCCACGAAACCGCCGGCGGCGCCACCGGCCACGATGATGATCGAGGTCGCGTCGGCCGCATCCACCACGACGCTGCCGCCGGCGAGCACGGTCACCCGGGCGAGCGTCGCGTGAGTGTGCACGTCCAACGCGATAACCGACCCGGCACCGGCGACGCCCACGAGGCCGCCGCCCGCCGTTGCACTGACGGCTGTGACGCTCTCCGCACCGTTCGCCGCAACCACGACGTCGGAGGTTGCGATGACAACCGCCCCGGCGCGCACCTCAGCGTCGGTGTCGATGTCGACCACTCCGACCGCCGCACTCGCGCCGACACCCACGATGCCGGCGACCGCGGCCACCGCGGAGATCATGAGCAGCGAGACGTCGTGCCCGGCTGCGACGAGCACCGATCCGGATGCCCCGGCAGAGCCGGCCGAAACCTGCGCAATGCGACCGACGTAGGCCTGGGTGATCGTGGTGACCACGTTGACGCTTCCGCCCACCCCGACCGCAACCGTTCCGCTGCCCGCAGCGCTCACGCCGACTCCAGCGATGTCGTCGCTGCTGTTGGCGGTGACGGCGACCCCCACGAAGCCGTCCTGGTAGCGGACCGCCACGTCGCGCACGCCTGAGGTGATGGCCGCGTCAGGAGAGGGCTGGGCGCCCTGGGCCACGATGCTGTGCGCGCGGCCCGTCGCCACCGACGCGTCCAGGGCGATGAACGACCCGGCGCACTCGGCGAGGGCGACACACTTGGTCGCGGCCAGCCGGAGCACCCCGCCGGTGACGGAGACGTAGTACTGGCCGCCGTCGACGAGCCCGCCGATGGCCGCCCCGCCGCCCGAGCTGTAGACGACGGCGTCGCCGCTGACCAGGCCGGAGGTGTAGGGCAGCGTGATCGTGTTGCCGCTGACCGCGGTCGTCGGGGTGAAGTAGGGGGCGCTGCTCTGCGGCAGCGCGGCGGACTCGGTGTCGACGAGACGGTGCGACTCCCCCGCCGACGCGGTCATCACGATCGCGGCACCACCGGTAGTCGGAAGCAAGCGCACCGCGGTGGCCGACACGACCTGCACACGATAGGTGGCCCCGTCGGTGAGGCCGCCGATCGCCGCGGCACCGCCGGCGTCGTAGAGCACGGTCTGCCCATCGCGGAAGCCGTGGGCGTAACCGAGCTCGAGGGTTACGCCGTCGCCCTGGATGGCGGCAGCCGGGGTGAAGCGGATGTCGATTGCTGTGACGTCGAAGCCGCCGGTGTGCACGCGGATCCCGGTCCCGAGCATCCCGAGCGCCGTCACGACCGAGTTGTCGCCGATGAAGGAACGGGTGGTCTTGGTCACGACCGGAACGGCCGCAGCGGCGCCGACCCCGGCAACGCCGCCGATGGCGACGCTACCGGCGATCACATCGAGTTCGAGCGCCTCGAGTGCAGAGATGCGCACGCTGCCGCCGGCGATCACCGTTGAGCGGGAGGCGAGGCAGTTCGTGCTCGTGGGGCTGAGGGCCGCACAGGTCTCGCCGACCGAGGCAACGGTTGTGATGTCGAGCACCGACACCGCCGCGTTGACGGCCACGCCCACCGTGCCGCCGCCGGAGCCGCCGGCCGAGATCGAGAGCACCTTCTCGCTCGAGATCGCGTCGACCGTCATGTTGCCGTTGGCGGCCACCGCGACACGCGGAGCGATGTAGGCCCTGGTGTCTTTCGTGATGACCTGAACGTCGGCGCCCGCGCCGACGCCGGCGGTGCCGCCGAGGGCGAGCTGGCCCGCGCGACCGGTCGTCACCGTGTGGTCGGTGGCGGTGAGCGCGACCGACTGCGTGGCGCTCGCGCCGGTGTTGGTCTCGTTGACGATGACCCCGGAGTCGATCCGAGCGTGAGTGGCGTTGTCGAGTACCGACACCGTGGACGAGCCCGCAACACCCGCGGTGCCCCCCGCGGAGCCCGCGATGGCGGTGAGGTCAAATTCGGCGGAATGGGTGGCGGAGATGACGAGGCCCGTTGCGCCCTTGGCATCGACGCGCGAGAGCTCGGCGATGCCGGCATCCACGACTCCGGAGCGAACCAGCACGACGGCCGCGACGCCGACGCCCGCGGTGCCGCCCACCGCGACGCTGCCGGCGACGAGGACCGAATCGTTCACGAGGTCGGACGCGCTGAGGATGAGGTTGCCGGCGGCGCGAACGATGGTGGGCCGTGCCGCGCTGCCGAGGATGGCCGCGCGGGTGCCGGGGCCGCCCGGGATGGTGTCGAGCAGGATGCCCTGGTTGACCAGCAGCACCACGAACGACCCGGTGACCCCGGCGGTACCCGCAGCCGCCGCACCGGCCGCAACGCCGGTGAACGATTCGCTCGCCTCGGCGCGCAGGGTCACGTCGCCCCCGACGAGGGCGGTGACCGCCTCGCCGATGGTGGCGCGGACATCCTTGTCGTGGATGCCGAGCAGTAGGGCGAACCCGACTCCCGCGCTGCCGGTGGTGAGGCCGAGCGCGCCGGCGAGCTCGACGAACTCGCTGCTGTCGGTGGCGATCAACGACAGCGCCTGGCCGGGCAATGAGCCGAGCGTTGCGTTGATCAGGGCGGCGTCGCCGACGGTGGCGTGCGTGGTGAGCGAGATGACGTCCACGATCAGCGAGCCGCCGATGCCGATCGTGCCGCCGCCGGCGCCGCCCGCGAGCGCGACCGAGGTCACCGCCGGCACGGGGATCGGGAGCACATCGATCTCGAGGGCGACCAGCGACGCGTCCGCGCGGAGGGCGATCGCGCCGCCCGCATCGATGCGGGTGATCGCTGCGGCGCTGGAGGCGATGCGTGCGGCGGTGACCACCGTGAGCACGTTGACCACGATGGCCGCACCGACTCCGTTGCCGGTGAGGCTGAGGCCGCCAGCCGCCGCGATGCTCTGCAGGCCCATCGGGTTGCTCGCCGACAGCGCGACGCCGCCGCCCGCGGTGATCGTGACGTTCTCGGCGACCAGCGCCTCGTTGGTGAGCTCGAGCACCTGCACGGCGATGGAGCCCGCGACGCTCACCTTGCCGTTACCGCCGGCGGCCGAGATCGCCCAGGCGGTGAAATCGTTGCGCAGGCCGGCCGGTGTCGTGGCGGTCACCGTGACGTCGCCGCCCGCGATGATGGTGACCCCGGTGCCGATGGAACCGCGGCTGACCAGGTCCACCACGTTCAGGGCGACCGCCGCACCGATGTTGCTGCTGGTCGGCTTCAGCGCCGTTCCGGTCGCCTTGCTCGTCGCCGAGGTCGCGTTCTCGGCGAGCACGCTGACCGCGCCGCCCGCGATGATGGTCAGCCCGACCGGCACATCCGCGGTCGTGCGGATGGTCATCCAGTTCACCGTCACGGCAGCGCCGAGGCCGAGGCCGTCGCTGCTCTTGCCGCCCTGCGCCGATGCCTGCGTGTTGGCCGACGACACCTGGTTACCGGCGCCGTTGTTGGAGGCCGGGATGTTCGGCTTGCTTGCACCCGCGGTGGCGGGCGTGCTGTCGAGCTGGTGCTGGGCCTGCTCGTCTGAGTTGCTGCCGCCCAGGGTCGAGGTCGACTTGCCCTCGGCGCTCGCCTCGCCCTCCACGGAGCTCGCGGTGATCGTCCGCGCGGCGAGCTCGACGGAGCCGCCGGCGGTCAGCGAGCGACCGGTGTCGGCGCGGGTGACGATGTCGATCACGTTGACGGCGATGACAGCACCAACAGCCACGCCGTCTCCCGCAGCGGTCGCGTTGCCGGTGGTGGTCGTCGACCCGGTGTGGCGGGCCCGGACCGCGATCGAGCCGGTGACGACCCAGGCGCCGTCGACGGATGTGCCTATCCGAGCGATCGTGGTGTGCTCGACGATGGCGATCGCCACCGCGGGGCTGACTGCCGTTCCACCCTTCGAGCCCGCGGTGACCGCAGTGACGACGACGTCGGAGGAGATCGCCTCGATGGTCACGTTGTCGCCGCCGCTGACGGTGGCGCCGTCCTCGATCTCGGCCCGGGTGATGTTGTCGAGGATCGGGTTGATCGCGACGGAGGCTCCGACGCCGACCTTGGCGCCGGAACTGAGGCTTGCGTCGGCAACGGCTTTGGCGGTGTCGGCGCGGTGGTTCTCGGCGCGGAGCACGACATCCCCGGTTCCCGCGTCCACGGTCGCGGTGCCCGGGATGACCGCCTCGGTGACGGTGGTCACGAAGTTGAGAGCGAGCGAGCCGGCGAAGCTGATGTTGCCCGAACCCGCACCGGACGAGGATGACGCGGTGGCGGTGTGCACGAGATCGCCGTCGACGTCGGTCATCGCCGCTTCGGCGGTGAATCCGTTGGCCAGCACGGTGGTGTTCTGGCCGAGCCGGGCCCGGTTGACGAGGGTCACGAGGTTCAGGGCGACCGCCGCGCCGATGCCGGCACTGCTGCCGCGCACCGCGGTGCCATCGGCGGTCGAGATGCCGTCGACGTTCTGGCTGGCGCGCAGCACGACGGCGTCGCCGGCCTGGAGCGTCATCCCGTCGGGCAGCTCGGCGATCGCACTGACGTCGGCGACCACGAGGGCGATGGCAGCGGCGACCGACACTTTGCCGTCGGAGGTGGCCGGCACCGGGTTCGAGCTGGTGTTGCGCACGCCCTGGCCGCCGTTGCTGGTGCCGGTCTGGCTGGCGAAGGTGCGCTGCGTCGCGAGTTTGTCTTCGACGGTGCCACCGCTGGTGCTGCTCGTCTCGCCCTCGGTGTCGGTCTTCGTCTGGGCCCCGCTGGCCGATGCCGATGCGCTGGCTTCGTTGTGGGATGACCCGATCGCACCGAACTCGATGCCCCCACCGGCGGTGACATTGCGGTCGGTGCGGGCGCTCACGGCGTGGTTGGCGAGGGTGAGGGCAAGCGCGACGCCGACCGATGCGCTGGTTCCACCGCTCGCCGCGGCACCCGAGGTCGAGGCGGTCGAGGTGCGCTGGGTGGCGACCGCGCTGAGCGATCCGCTCAGTTCGATCAGGTTCGTGTCGGTGATCGCGGCGATCAGCACGCGCGTGACCACGTCGGAGGTGGTGACGGCGATGGCCGGCGAGATCGCTGCGGTGCCGCCCTTGGTGGCTGCGGCGCCCATCTTCGCTTCGGTCGAGGCATCCACCCGGGCGGTCGCCGTCATCGTGAGGTCGTGGGCGCCGGTGAGCTCGGCGTTCGGCGCGATCTCGGCGACGGTGGAATCGCTGATCAGGTTCAGCGCGAAGGCGATCCCGACCCCGGCGCTGCCGGTCGAGGTGGCTCCGCCGTCCACCGGGATCGCGGAGACCTTCGACTCGAGCGACGATGCCGCCTCGATCAGCGCGTCGCCGTCGGCCAGGATCACGATGCCCTCGAGGGCGGCGCGGGTGCGCTGGTTGACGATGACGATGGCGAGCGAGCCCGCGACCGAGACCTTGCCGGCAGCGCCCGCGGCGGAGTCGGCGGAAACCGTCGAGACATCGTCCGTGCCCACCTCAGTCACGGTGGCGGAGACGATGAGTGATCCGGCCTGCACCGTGAGCCAGACCGGGACGATCGCGCGGTTGTCGACGTTGGAGAGCGAGATAGCCACCGCTGCGCCGATCGCGGCCTTGGTGCCGTCCGTCGCCGCGCCGCTGGCCGAGGTCGCGGCGTCGGAGTTGGCGCCGGATGCGAGCTCGACGGTGCCGCCAGCGATGATCGAGGTGACATCAGTGGTGATGACGGTCTCGGCGACAACAGTGGAGATCGCGACCGCGATGGCCGCGGCCACGGCCACGGTGCCGTCCGACGTCTTCGCCGCCGGCGCCGGGCTGCTGCCGGTGCCGGTGCCGCCGTTGCTGGTCGAGGTGCGGTCCGCGTAATCGCGCTGCGTTCCGACCTTCTTGTCGACGCCCGTGCGCCCCTCACTGTCGGGGGTCGTGCTGTCGGGGTCGTCCTCCTCCGCGGGAGCGCCAGCAGCGGAAGCCGTGGCGGAAGCCTCGGCGACCGACCGACTGAACGCGCGGAGGGCGACATCCTCACCCGCGATGACGTTGCGAGCGAGGGTGGCGGTGGCGCCGTGGTTGACGATGGTGAGCCCGAGGCCGATGCCCACGGCCGCCTTGCCTCCGGCGGTCGCTTCAGCGTTGCCTGCCGACGACGCCGACGCGTCCTGGCTGGCGGCGATGACGATCGACCCGGAAGCGTCGAGGGGAACCGCAACACCGCCACTTCCGAGAGCGCCGGTGCCGATCCGCGCCCGGGTGGTGACGTTGGAGAGCATGATCGCGATCGCGGGCGTCACGGCGATTCCGTCGGCCGCCGAACCCATGGTGGCCTCGGTGGACGCCACGGTCGTCGCCGATGCGTCGAGCGAGACATCCCGAGCGCCGGTGATGGAGACCCCGTCGTCGATGAGGGCGTTCACGTCGTCCGTCAGCAGGGTCATCGCGAACGACACCCCGATGCCGAAGTCGGTACCGCTGACTCCGTCGCCGGACGGGATCGCCGCGACCGTCGACTCGAGGTTCGAGGCTGCGGTGATGGTCAGGTCGCCACCGGTCAGCTCGACGGTGCCGTACACGGCGGCTAGGATGTCTTGGTCGATGATGGCGATCGCCACCGAGCCGGCGACGGAGAAGCCGCCCGCGGCTCCCGACGATGCCTCCGCCGAGATCGTGGCGATGTCGTCGGTGTCGTTGACGGCGACGGTCGCGGAGAGCTCGACGTTCTCGGCCCGCACGGTGAGCCAGGCGGGGATGATCGCGTGGTTGGTCACGGTGGAGAGGGTGAGGGCGACGCCGGCTCCGATGGCGGCCTTACCTCCCTCGGTGGCCGAACCGTCGGCCACGCTCGCGGCGTCGGCGTTGGCCGCGGACGCCAGCTGCACGGTGCGCCCCGCGGTGAGGAGCGTGACCTCGGGGGTGACACCCGCTTCGACGGTGACGGTGGAGATGACGACGCCGACCGCGGCCGCCACGGCGACGGAACCGCCGCCCTCCTCGGAAGTCTCTGCCTTGGGTGCGGGCTTCGTGCCGGAGCCGGCCACCTTGTTCTTGCCGGCGACCTTGTCGGCGTGCGTGCGCTGGGTGGCGACCTTCTTGTCGACGCCGGTGGGGCTCTCGGGGTCGGCCGGGTCGGCCGGCTCGGAGTCTTCCGGCTCCTCTTCCGGTGCGCCCGCGGCCGAGGCGGTGCCGGACGCGAAGGCGGAGGACACGGCCGTGGCCTGCAGGATGATGTCGCGGCCGGTGCTGGCGTTGCGAGCGAGGGCGGCGGTTGCTCCGTGCGGGGCGATGGCCAGCGCCAGACCGAACCCCAGCGCCGCTTTGCCAGCGGTTGCCGCGGCTCCGGCCGTCGCCGACGCCGAGGCGATCTGGCTGGCGGTGATGACCAGGTCACGCAGCGCCACGAGCGTCACCGGCCCGGTCCCGATCCGCGCCGTGGTCGTCACGTTCGAGAGGGTGATGGCCACAGCAGGGGTGACGGCGACGCCGCCGGCATCCTCCGCGGCCGCGCCCATCTCGGCTTCCGTCGCGGCGGTCGTGACTGCGGTGGCGGAGAGCAGGATGTCTCGGGCACCCGTCACCGCGACCCCGTTGTCGATGAGCGCTCGCGTGCGGTCATCGAGCACGATGAGAGCGAACGCCACGCCGACGCCGACGCTGCTCCCCGACGCGCCGTCGAGGCCGGGCAAGGCCGCGGCACTCGAGTCGAGGGCCGACGCCGCGGTCATCGTGAGGTCGCCGCCGGTCAGGATCACGGTGCCGTAGATCGCAGCCAGCGTGTCTTGGTCAATGATCGCGATGGCGACCGATCCGGCGATAGCGACGCCCCCGCCGGCGCCCGACTTCGACTCAGCGGAGACCGTCGCGACCTCATCCGTGCCGTCGACGGCAACGGTCGCGGACGCGGTGAGCGAGTTCGCGCGCACCGTCAGGGTCGCCGGCACGACGGCCTCATTGGTCACGCGGGAGAGGGTCACCGCGACGCCGGCTCCGACCGCCGCGGTACCGCCGTCGGCCGCCGAGCCGTCGGCCGAGCTCGCGACATCGGCGTTGGCGGCCGTGGCGAGGGTGACCGTTCCGCCGGCCCTGACCTCGGAGACGGCGGCGGTGATCACGGTGCGCGCGATCAGTGTCGAGATCGCAACCCCGACCGCAGCGGCGACCGACACGGCGCCGTCGGAGGTCTCGGCGCTGGGCGACTCGGCGTCGCCCGAGGCCTTCATGCCGCGCGAGCTCGCCACGCCGTCGGCGTAGCCGCGCTGCTCGGCGACCTTCTTGTCAACACCGGACGGTTCTTCTGGCGCCGCCGGGTCCGGCTGGTCCTCGGGGGTCTCGCCCGGCGCGCCCGCCGCGGAAGCGGTGCCGCTGGCGGAGACCGCCGAGACGCCGCTCGCCGAGAGACTCACGTCGGCGCCGGCGGTCACGTTGCGAGCGAGCGTCGCGGTCGCGGTGTGCTGGCCGATCGTCACGCCGAGCCCGATGCCGATCGCGGCGGTCGTCGCGCCCGTCGCTTCGGCGGAGGCGACGGTAGCGGCCGACGCGTTCAGCACGGCCGAGATCGACAGCGACCCCGCGAGGGCCAGCACGCCCGTGCCTACCCGCGCCTCGGCGCTGACGTTCGAGAGCGCGATGGCGATCGCCGGAGTTGCCGCGACGCTGCCGGTGACCTTCGAGCCCATCGTCGCCTCGACGGTGGTTGCGGCATCCGCTTCCGCGGTGAGCGTGACGTCGCCCGCGCCGGTGATCGACACGCCGTCCGCGACGGAGGCGATGGTCGTAACGTCGATGAGCGCCATGGCGAACGAGACGCCGACGCCGACGCTGCCCCCGCTCACGCCGCCATCCACAGGCAGTGCGTTGGCGGATGCGACCAGCGCCGAAGCGGCTTCGATAGTGAGGTCTCCTCCACCGAGCGCCGCGGTGCCGCGCAGTTCGGCGAGCGTCTCATGGTCGACGAGCACGATCGCGGCGGAACCAGCGACGGACACGCCGCCGGCTGCGCCGGAGGATGCGGTCGCTGAGACGGTCGAGGCGTCGTCGTCGCCGTCCAGGGCAACCGTGGCCGAGATGGTGAGCCCGGTCGAGGTGATGGTCAGCGTGCCGGGAGCGACAGCGAGATTGCGCAGCGTCGAGCTGGTGAGGGCGACTCCCGCGCCGATCGCGGCCGACCCGCTGGTGGCCGAGCCGCTCGCCACGCTTGCCGCGTCGGCGGTCGCGCTGGTGGCCAGCGTGACGGTGCCGCCCGCGGCGATCGAGCTGACAGCCGCGGTGATGACCGTCTCCGCAGTGACCGTCGAGATGACGACGCCGACTGCCGCTGCAGCGGAGATGGAGCCGCCGGATGTCTCCGCCTTCGGCGCCGTGGTGGCCGTCGGGTCGCTGAGGCCGTACTTGTCCGCCATGTCATCGGAGAAGCCGCGCTGGTCGTCGATCTGCTGGTCGACACTCGGCGGAGCGCCCGGCGCGTCGTCGGCGGGTGCTCCGCCCGCCGAGGCCTCACCGGTGGCTTCGGCGTTCGAGACGCTGGACGCGGCAAGGGTCACGGCGCCACCCGCAGTCGTGTTCCGTGCCAGAACAGCTCGCGCCGTGTGCGCCGCGATCGTGACGCCGAGCCCGATGCCGACGGCGGCGCTGCCGCCGGTAGCCGCCGCGCCCGCGAAGGAGGTCGCCGACGCGTCCTGCGCGGCCTCGATGGTCAGGTCCCCGGAGAGCGCCAGGATGCCGGTGCCGAGAGTCGATACCGTCGTCACCGTCGATCGGGTGATCGCCACGGCCGGAGAGAGCGCAATGCCCGTTGCCGCCGCGCCCATCTTCGCGGTGGAGGCGCCAGTGCTGGTCGCCGTCGCGGAGAGGGTCACATCACCCGCGCCGGTGACCACGACACCGTCGACTACCGCGGACTCGGTGATCACGTCGAGCAGCAGCAGCGCAACCGACGCGCCGACACCGACGCTGCCGCCACTGGCTCCGGCGCCGGCGGGCAGCGCGGAGACGGCGGCGTCCACGGCGGCTTCCGTGCTGAGCGTCAGGTCGCCGCCGCTGAGGGAGACGGGGCCGCGCACGGTGGCGCGGGTCTGGTGGTCGACGATTGCGATCGCGACGGAGCCGGCGAGCGACACCGTGCCCGACGGCGGGGTGGACGCGCCGGAGATCGCCTCGGCCGTCACCGTGGAGGTGGTGTCGCCGGTGCCGTCGTCGGCGGTGAGCGCCTCGAGCACCAGGCTGTCCGCGACGATGGAGACTGTGGCCGGCACGACCGCTTCGTTGCGCAGGGTGGCCAGCGTGAGTGCGACCCCGGCTCCGACCGCCGCGGTGCCGCCGCTGGCTGATCCATTCGCCGAGCTTGCCGCGTCGGCATTGGCGGCCGTCGCGAGGGTGACGGTGCCGCCCGCGGAGATGAGCGAGACGGCCGGGGTGATCACGGTGCGTGCTGTGACCGTCGAGATGGCGACCCCGACGGCGGCGGCAACGGAGATGCCGCCTTCCGAGGTTTCGGCTTTGGGGGTGCCGGCGGGGCCCGATCCGGCCATGCCCCGAACGGACGCGACACCGTCGGCGTAGCCGCGCTGTGCCGCGAGCTGCTTGTCGAGGCCGGTGGGGCCGTCGGGAGTACTGGGCGTGGCGTCGGCCGGGTCTTCCTTCGGGGCACCGCCCGCGGATGCCTCGCCGGTCGCTGCGACCGCGGAGACAACGACCGCGGCGAGGGTGATGTCCTCGTCGGCGTTGACGTTGCGCGCGATTTCGGCGGCCGCGTCGTGGCGGGCGATGGTGAGGCCGAGCCCGATCCCGACGGCGGCCGTGCCACCTGTTGCGGACGCCCCTCCGGTGGAGGCGGCCGATGCGGCGAGCGACGCCGAGAGTGCGAGCGACCCGGCGAGCTCGAGCGGAGCGGCCCCGGCCCCGAGGCGGGCGACCGAGGTGACGGTGGAGAGGGTGATGGCGACGGCGGGCGATACCGCGATGGAGGCGCTACCCGCGCCCATTCTCGCCTCGGTGCTGACGTCGGTGCTGGCGTCGGCGGTCAGCGTCACATCGGTAGCGCCGAGGACCGAGACGTTGTCGCGGATCTCGGCCAGGGTCCGCTCGTCCAGGATGGTCATCGCGAACGACGCCCCGACCCCGACGCTGCCGGTACCGACGGCACCGGCCCCGACCGGAACAGCCGACACCGCCGAAACGAGATCCGACGTCGCCAGCACCGTGAGGTCGCCGCCGGTGAGGGTGGGGGCGCTCGCGACGTCGGCGGTGGTGCGCCGGTCGATCAGGGCGATGGCCACTGCGCCGGCGATCGACACCCCGCCCGCGGCGCCGGACGCCGCCGACGCCCCGACATCGGAGGTTCCCGACGCGGGCGTGCCCGCCTCGATGACGATGTTGGCCGCGGTGGCGGTGGAGCCCGCCGCAAGCGTCGCGGTGTTGCGCGCAAACGCGAGGGTGAGAGCGACTGCAGCGCCGATCGCGACGCTCGGGCCACCCACCGCCGAGCCGGTGGCCGAGCTTGCGGCATCCGCCTCGCTGAGCGACGTGATGCTGAGCGTGCCCGTCGCGGCGACGACCCCGCCCGCGGAGAGCTCGGCCGTTACCGTCGCGGTCGCCAGCGCGACACCGACAGCGGCGGCCGCGCCGACGGCGCCGCCCGACGTCGCGGCGCTCGGAGCGGTGGGCAGGGCGGCGCTCGACCCGGAGAGGCCGGCCGCGTGGTCGCGTTCGGCGAGAACCTGCCCGTCGACGGAGGTGCCGGTCGAGCTGGATCCGGATGCCGAGGCGCTGGCCGACCCGGATACCCGGGAGACTCCGGTCGCGACGATCGCCGCGTCGCCGTCGACCCCGACCGACCCGGCGATCGACGCACGGACGGTGTGGTTCGCGATCGCCAGCCCGAGCGCGAGCCCGACGGCAGCGGTGCCGCCCGAGGCTCCGGCCGACGCGTCGGCGGTCGCCGTTGCATCCTGCGTCGCCTCGACCAGCAGCGAGTCCAGCTGCAGGCTCGCCCCGGCCGCGATGCTGGCGGTAGTGGTCGCGTTCGCGAGGGTGGTCGCGACCGCGGGGGCGATGCCCACTCCGCCGCCACTGGCACCGATCTTGCTCGACGAGGTGACGGTGGATGTCGCATCCGCCGTCATGCTGAGCCCGACCGCCGACCCGACGACGCCCGCAGCAACAGTGGCAGAGGTGACCTCATCGACGACCGCGATCGCAGCGGCCGCCCCGACGCCGACGCTCGAGCCGCTCGTGCCGTCGGACGGCAGGGCCGAGACCGACGCGTCAGTCTCGCTCACTGCTGCGATCAGCACGTCGCCCGTGACCGCCAGGTCGGACGCGATCTCGGCGGTGGTCTGCAGGTCGGCGAGAAGAAGGGCGACCGAACCTGCCACCGACACCTTGCCGGCCCCAGCGCCCGAGGTCGACCGCGTGACGGTTTGCGTATCGCTCGTCGCCGAGACCTCGACCCCGGCGGCCGTGACATCCACACCGGCGGGAAGGACGGCGCGGGTCTGGGACTGGATGCTCGTGATGGCGACGGCGGCACCGATGGTTCCGACGCCCCCGCCCGCGGCCTTCGCGTCGGCCGTCGAGGAGGCCGTCGTCTCGGCGGTCGTCGTGACGGTCAGTGCACCCGCGGCCGTGACCGTCGTGGCGGTCGACTCGATGAGGGCTTCCGCCGACGCCGCCGCGATCACGACGGCAACCGCGGCCGCGACATCCACGCCGCCGGCCGACGTTGCCGCGCCCGGGGTTACGCCGCCCGGGGTGGGGGTGGGTGCGAGCCCCTCCGCGTAGTCGCGCTGCTGCGCGAGCGCGAGGTCGACGCCGTTGCCATCGCTGCCGGCGGTTCCGCCGGTTCCCGGCGCTCCAGCACTCGACGCCGAGGCGGTCGCCGTCGACGTTGAACCCGCGTCGGCCGAGATGGTGAGGGCTCCGCCGGAAACGAGCGAGCGGGCGAGCACGGCGCGTGCGGTGTGCTCCGAGAGCGTGAGGGCGATTGCCGCGCCGATCGCCGCGACTCCGGCAGGAGCGGTGCCGGCCGAGGCCGAGCTGCTCGCCGAGGCCTGCTGGGTTGCCGCGATCGATACCGCGCCGGTCGTGGCGAGCGCCGCCCCACCGGCCGCGATGCTCGCGACGGTCTCAACGGTGGCGAGGGTCGTGGCGACGAACGGCGCGACGGCGGCGTCTGCGCCGGCGGCGGATCCCTCGGCGGCCGCGGCCGTGTCATCCACTGTCCCGGCGGAGATCTGGATGATTCCGGCGCCCGAGACCGCGGCCGAACCGCCGATGCCCGCCCGGGTGCGGTGGTCGACCACGGCGGTGGCGACGGCGGCGCCCACGCCTACTGTCGGCGATCCGGCGCCGGCGCTGCGCGCCGTCCGAGCAGACGCGACCGACTGGGAGGCCGAGTTGGCGGTAATGACGAGCGCCCCGGTGAGTTGGGTCGTCGATCCGGTGAGAAGCTGCGCCGAGGTGTCGAGGCCGACGATCAGGATCGCGAGCGATCCGGCCAGGCCGAGTGTTCCGCCGCTCCCGCTGCCGGCGATCGATGTCGCGGCGAAACGGTGTGCTGTGGCGGGTGCCCCGAGGGCGGTGGTGCTGCCGACCCCGGCGCTGAGGGTGAGGGCGTCGGTGACGATGGTGGTGCCGATGCCGGCCTGTGCGGCGATTCTGACGTTCGCCTGGGTGATCGCGATGCCGGCGGCGATCGTTGCGGTGGCCGGGGGTCCGCGCTCCGCCGGGAGGCCGGTGGCGGTCGACTCAGCCAGGTCGTGGTGCGTCGCCTGCAGCGTGACGGCGCTGGCGGTGAGGGTGACGTTGCGCACCGACGCGTCGGCGGAGGCGGTGTGGATCGTGACGCCGATCGCGGCGGCGACCGACACGGCGCCGCCGGGGGCGGTCGGCTGCGGAAGGGCCGGCGGCACGGTGCCCGCGGCTGAACCACCGTCGGCGGTCGCGGCGAACGCCCGTGCATCCTCGAGCTGGCTCGACGCGGTCGGCTGGTTCGGGTCGGCGCCGTCCTCCGGCGCCCCGCCGGCAGCAGCCTCGGCGACGGTGACCGCCGCGGAGGCGCCGCTCACGCGGATGGTGATGGTTCCGTCGGCGGTGATGCCGCGCTCGGTCGTGGCCGTCACCGCGTGGTTCGCGATGGTGAGCGCGACCACCACTCCGATCGACACGTCGCCGGCTCCGGCGGCCCCGCGAGCGGTGGTCGTGACCGGCGCGACCTGGGACGCCTCGATGAGCACATCACCGGCCGCGAGCAGGGCGGTGTCGTCGGTGCCGAGACGCGCGGATGTGCCGACGCTCGAGACGGCGATGGCGACCGCGCCGGTGATCGCCACCGTTCCGCCGGTGGCGCCGCCGAACGCGTCGGTCGTTGCGGCTGATCGCGAGGCGGCCGAGACGGTCAGGTCCCGAAGGCCGACCAGGGTGGCGTTGTCGGACAGCTCGGCGCGGTTGATGTCATCGACGACCGTGAGCGAGACGCTCGTTCCGATGCCGGTGGTCAGCCCTGCGACCGGCGCGCCCGCGTCGGCGAGCGTGGCGGCGTTGGTGGCCGACCGGGTGAGAACCTGCACGTCGGTGACCCTCGGCGTGAGGCCCGCCGGGTCGAGCAGGGTGACGTCGCCGCCGATGGTCGAGAGCGTGGAGAACGTCGCACTCGTCACCGCGAGCGCTCCGGCGACGCCAACGGATGCGGAGGCGGCGGGATCGATGCCGGCCGAGCCGCCCGAAGTGGCGTGCGTGCGGTAGTCGTTCGCAGCGGTGACGAGGTCGGGCGCGGTCACCGCGCGGACGAGCAGGGCGGGTGCTGCGATGGTCGCGGCGCGGACGGTTGCCGCAGTGGCGACATCGACGAGGTTCACGGCGAGCGCGACACCGACGCCGCTTTCTGCCGCTCCAACGGTGCTGCCGTCGGCGGTGGCGCTGGAGCCTCCGCGCGAGGCGGCGGTGACTGCGACCCCCGCGGGGCCGGTCGCGGTGATCGTGCCGCCGGCGGTCGGCGCGACGGTGGCGATGGCGGACTGGGTGAGGTCGACCACGGCGATGGCTCCGGCGACCGTGACCACGCCGCCGCCCGGCGTGCTGGCGTTCTGGCCGCTGACGGTCGACGGGGCCTCGTCGTTCTTGCTCGCACCGCCGGGGCTCGCGATCGCCGTGACAGCGACCGTGGCGTCAACCACCGAGTTGACGGTCAGCGTCGTTGCGGACACGGTGCCGCCGCCTGCGAGTTCTGACAGCGCCGAGGCATCGACGCGGGCGGTGGCAACGGCTGCTCCCGCGTCGGCTCCGCGGGCATCGGCCGTGACGGTGACGGTCGTCGTGTTGGCGGCCTCGATCGTGGCCGACCCTCCCGCCGCGATGATGGTGAGGTCGATGACCCGGGTCGCCGCCGAGCTCACCACGGTCGCCGAGGCAACCGCGGCGTTGGCTGCCGCGGTCCCTCCGCCGATCGGAGTCGCCGTCGCGGTCACGTCGAGAGCGACCGCGCTGCGGATCAGGATGTCGCCGCTCGCGTTCACCCCCGTGTTGCCGGAGAGGGTGGTCTCGGCGCGTGCCGTGACGTTCGCGGTCGTCGCGGCGGCGGGGGCAGCGGTCGCCGTAGAGCTGAGGGTGACGTCACCGGCGAATACGTCGGCGTCGGTGATGATGAGCGTCGCGTCGGTGTCGTCGATGGTGCCGGCCGCGAGAACCAGGTCGCCGTCTGCCGCGGTGCCCGGCAGGGTGGCATCCCGCAGGTCGATCAGAACGCCGTCGACCTCGATGTAGGCAGCGACGATGCGGAGCGAGATGCCGGGCAGCGACAGGTCGCCGATGATGCGCACCGTCACGCCGCGCGCATCGGCCAGCACGTTCAGTGACGTGAGCGCCGCGATGACGATGCGGACGGTCTCCATCAAGAGCAGGGTGCTCGTGACCAGAACGTCGCCGGTACCGGCCTCCTGGCTGACCTCGAGCACGTCGTTCGCCGTGGTCGTGGTGACCATGACGTCCTCGGCGCCGTCGACGAGAATCGGCTCGAGGCCGGCATAGGCGATGGTCTTCGTCTCGAAGGTGATCGTGCCGGCGTCGGCGCCGCTCGGGATCGAGTACACCTCCCCGCCGTTCGGGTAGAGCTCGAGCGTGTCAGAACCTCCGGCGCCGCCCTGCACGGAGCCGATGCTCCCGCCGGCCTTGATCACGAAGGTGTCGTTCGAGGTGGCGGCGCCGACGAGACGGGCGAATCCGGCGAAGTCGATCCCCAGCGCGGTTCCGGCTCCGGCGCCGGTGACCTCCCATTTCACAACGCCCGACTGGGCGGTCGGGGCGACAAGCTCGGCACCCTGGCCGGTGACCGCGACGGAGGTGATGCCGGTGTAGTCGAGCCGGGCGGTGCCGGCGATCGAGACGGTGCCTGCGCCAGCTGCGCCGAGCGCCCATTGCACCCCGTCGGCCGCGACCGACAGCTCGTCGCCCGAAGCGCCGGTGATGATGAAGGGCACACCGAGCCCGAGCGCGCTGGCATCGACCGTGATCCGCGCGCCGCCCGTGCTGGTGATGCTGATGCTGAGCACCTCGCCGATCGGGCGGGACTCGGTGCCGATCACCAGGTTGCCGTCGACGACGGAGACGAGGATGTCGCCGGCGGCGACCGTCACCTCGAACGCGGAGGGAGCAGGCGGGTCATCCACGGCGGGCGGTTCGTCCTCGGCGGCGAGCGGGGCGAAGAAGACCTCGGCTGCGTCGTCGGTGCCAGCGTCGGCCGTGCCGCTCTCGGCCGCGCCGCTCTGGTCCGGCTCCGTCGACTCCGACGCGGGCTCGGTGGGCCCGGTGGGCTCACCCTCGGACACGGCGGTCGCCAGAGGCAGCGGCGATCCGACGCTCGCGAACTGGTACCGGGCCGCACCCGCCGCGCCGGTGGTTGCCGGAGTCGTGGAGGTCGGCGTCGGGGTCGGGGTCGGCGCGGGGGTCGGCGTCGAGGTGGGAGTGGGGGTCGGCGTCGGGGTGGCGGTAGGAGTCGGGGTCGGCGTCGGCGTCGAGGTGGGCGTCGGCGTCGGGGTCGTTCCGACCGTCGTGGGGCCGACCGTTCCCGGGCCGCAGACGAGGGTGCTGCTCGATGACGAGCTCGACGTCGACGACGAGTTGGTGGTGCCACTCGGCACACCGGAGTCCAGGTTCTTGAGCACACAGTTCGACAGGCCGCCCGGTGCCTGGGTCGCCGGCGGTGTGACGGCGCCCGGCACCGTCGTGATGATGACGACGGTGCGCGGTGGCACGGCCGGGGTCAGCACCTCGGCGGGGAGTGTCTCGGTCACTGGCTCAGCGACGGGTGCGGGTGCCTCGTCGGGTGCCGGCGGGGTGAGCTCCACCACCGCGGGCGCAGCAGGCGCGGGCCACGAATCCACGATCGCCGGAGCCCCGGCCGCACTCACCGGGTTCAGCAGCAGCGAGGCGAGCAGCACCGGAGGCAGCAGTAGTCCGAGACCCAATCGGCCGCTTCGGGGCGCGCGTGGCGGCATGCCCTGAGAGCGGGGATGTCGCGGCATTGCACTGCTTCCTGGAGCACGGGGGATTCGCCAAGAAGCAGGATGGCTATCGATATATTGCTATATGACAGGAACGGGCGCTCGACTAGAGGCAGAGTAACGGTCAACTAGCCGACAGCGCCAGACCCCCGTTTGACGAATTCGCGAAAATCAGGCGGAGCGCCGCACCGAGGCGGTCACCGTGAACTTCGCGGTGCGCGCCACCTCGCGGGTGTCCCCCACGATCGCTCGAAGGGCGTCCTTGTAGGCGAGGTGGGAGTTCCACACCACCCACAGTTCCCCGCCCGGGCGAAGTACCCGCGCCGCTGCCTGGAACAGGCCGGTGGCCAGCCCCGAGTGCACCGCGCCGCCGGTGTGGAACGGCGGGTTCAGCACGATGAGGTCGGCGCTCGCATCGGGCTGGGCGGCGAGCGCATCATCCCGAACCACCTGGACGGCCAGCGCGTTGGCGGCCATGGTCAGCCGCGCCGACTCGACGGCGGCGGCCGACCGGTCGGTCGCGATCACTGTCGCATCCGGGTTCCGGCGCTTCAACTCGGCGGCCAGGATGCCCGTGCCGCTGCCCAGGTCGATGGCCGTCTCGAACGCCGGAACACCGGTCAGCTCAGACAGGAGCGCGCGGGTGCCGATGTCGACCCCGGTGCCGGCGAACACGCCGCCACTGGCGACGACCCATAACCCGAGGTCGTCGTGGAACCGCCGCCGCGGCTCGATGATCGGCCCGGCGATGGGGTCGCGGGCGGTCAGCAGGCGCGATTTCTGCCGGGCGTGCGAGACATCCAGCCGCTCGAAGTGCCGGCGGAGCACCTCATTCATCGTGACGGTCATGTGCTTGATCCGACCGCCTGCGATGACCACCACCTCGGGGCTGGCATGGGCGGCGATGAGGGCGGCGATCTGCTCCAGCGCCTCCAGCGACCGGGGCAGTCGCAAGAGCACCACGCGGGCGCCATCGACGAGTTCGCGGGCGAGCGGCAGGGACTCGAAGCCACCCGCGACGGCGGCCCGATTCGCATTCGCCTGCAGTGCCCGTTCGCCGACGAGGGAATCCTGGTGCACCCGCACAGGGCCGGCCCCCAGGGCGAGCGATCCCAGTGTCAAGGCTCCGAACTCGTCACCGATCACCGTGACCGGTGCGCCGGGGAGCAGCGCTTCAGCCTCGTCGAGAATCAGCCGGTCGGCAGCATCCCATGCCCGCAGGTCGGGCGCCTCGAAGTCGGGGAAGCGCCGCAGGTCGTCGAACGAGAAACTCACCTGCCCATTGTCGCGTGCTTGTGCTGGCGGCGATAATTCATTAGCGTGTGGCTCTACCCGATCTGACGAGCCGAGCGGGTGTGCAACCGCTGGGAGATGACGTGACCGGACTACGCCCGCTGCTTATGGTCGCCGCGCTGGTCGTCGGCGCCGCGATGGGGGCCGCGACCCCGGGCGCCCCGGCACAGGCGGCACCTCCCTCGAGTGTGACTGTTGAGGGAGCCCGGAGCGCGGGAGTCGGTGGTGACGCCGCCCTCGCGGTTGGTGCGAAGCACGCCTGCGCGATCCGCGCCGACGGCACCGTCGCCTGCTGGGGTGACGGATCGTCGGGGCAAACCACTCCCCCCACCGGAACCTTCACCGCCGTAACGGCCGGGTTCTTCCACAGTTGTGGAATCCGCACCGATGGCACCGTCGCGTGCTGGGGTTCCAACACCGGCGACCGCGATGAGCCGCTCCCCGGCACGTTCACCGCCATTGACGCGAGTACGACAGCGACGTGCGGGATCCGTACGGATGGGACCATCGGTTGCTGGGGGAACCTGGACCCCTCAACCCCACCCCCAGCCGGCACGTTCACGGCCGTCAGTGTCGGCCAATGGCACAGCTGCGCGATCCGCACCGACGGGACGATCGCTTGCTGGGGCGACCCCGTTGGCGGCGCGCTCGACGCGCCGGCGGGCACGTTCACCAGCGTCACCTCGGGCATCCTGTTCAGCTGCGGCATCCGCACCGATGCCACCGTCGCGTGCTGGGGCAGTGGCTCGTTCGATGTGGACGTTCCTCCGATCGGGACGTTCAGCACCGTCGCCGCCGGAGACCGGCACGCCTGCGGCATCCGCACCGATGGCAGCGTCGCGTGCTGGGGTGACGCGGTGGACGATCAGACCACGCCGCCCGCCGGCACCTTCACGGCCGTCGGGGCCGGGATGTACAACAGCTGCGGCATCCGAACGAACGGCTCGCTGGCCTGTTGGGGAGACGACGACGAGGGCCAGTCGACGGCACCCACCGGCGACTTCGGCCGGGCCACGATCACCGCGGGCGATCAGGCCAGTTGCGGCATCCGCACCGACGGCGGGGTCTCGTGCTGGGGCGACGATGTCGCTGGGCGCGACTCTGCTCCCGAAGGTGAGTTCACCGCCGTGAGCGCGGGCGCGCTGCACGCGTGCGGAATCCGCGCGGACGGCACCGCGGCGTGCTGGGGGGATGACTCCGTCGGGCAGTCATCCGCTCCCACGGGCACGTTCGGCAGCATCAGCGCGGGCTACGGGCACAGCTGCGGCATCCGCACCGACGGCACGGCCACCTGCTGGGGCGACAATTCAGAGGGCCAGGCCGCCGTTCCGTCCGGCAGTTTCGTGGCCATGTCGGCCGGCGAGCTGCACAGCTGCGGCATCCGCACCGACGGCACGGCAACCTGCTGGGGCAATGCGGCGTACGGCCAGTCCACCCCGCCCGCGGGTACGTTCCGCGCGATCGCGGCCGGTAAGGCCCACAGCTGCGGCATCCATACCGACGGAGCCATCGCCTGCTGGGGCAACGACGGTCACGGCCAACTGAGTGCACCTTCCGGCACCTTCACCGCGCTCAGCGCGGGCGACCACAACACCTGCGCGATCCGCACCGCGGGCACGGTTGCGTGTTGGGGCACTAACGACTTCGGGCAGTCCACGCCGCCGACGGGTCAATTCACCGCGGTCGCCGCGGGGGCAGGCCACAGCTGCGGCATCCACTCCGACGGCACCGCGACCTGCTGGGGCAAGAACGACCGCGGGCAGACGCAGCCCGTGGTGACGAGCTCGACGTTCACGGGCGCCGCCGGCACCGCGCCGAGCTGGAGAGTTGTGGCTGCGGGCGTCTCGGCAACCGCAGGGGGCTGGGAGGTCACCTCTGGCTCGCTGCCCGCCGGTGTGGCGCTCACCGCCGACGGTAGCTTCAGCGGCAGCCCCACCCAGGCGACCGCCGCGACGGTGACCGTCTCCGCCACCTCGGTGATGATCCCGACGAGCGGCACACTGTCGATCACCGTGACCCCGGGACCGCTGAACTCGCTGCGGGTGACGCTCGCGAGCGCGAGCATCTACCAGGGCCAGAACACCACCGCCACCGCGGAGGGTTTCGATGCCTACGGCAACAGCCGCGGCCACCTCACATCGTCGACGACGTTCCGCAGCGACGACCCCGACGACACCGTCACCAACAACGCCATCACGGTGCCCTTCGACCCGGCCGACGCAGTGACGACAGCAGACACCCGCGTGATCAGCGCCGTCTCCGGCTCGGCCACTGGGAGCGCGACCCTCGCCGTGCAGCCGCGCATCACCGCCCTGAGCCTCGCCCTTGACTCCACCCGCGCCACCGTGGGAGACACGGTGACCGCGCGCGTCACCGGTGACGATGCGCTCGGGGGCACCGTCGACGTCACCGCGTATGCCACCCTCGGCAGCGATCATCCCGACACCGTTTCGGGCAATCGCGTGACCTTCACGGGCGCCAGCCCGCATCTGATCACGGCGCGCTACGGCACCCTGAGCGCGCAAAGCACCGTGGAGGTGAGCCCCGCTGCGCTGCCGGTGCAGCCGTCAGCCCCGCCCACTGAGGCTGCGCAACTCGCTCAGACGGGTGGCGGACTCGGGATGGCCGTACCGCTCGCCCTACTGCTGGCGGTGCTCCTGCTGGCGGGCGGGGTCGCGGTCGCCGCTGCGCACCGCCGCCGCACCTCGTAGTTCCGCGAGTTCGCCAACTCTGCCTGTTGCGCGTGCCGCAGCGAACTCGGGCGGGTCGAAGAACGCAGATCAGCGCCCGAGCTGGCGCCAGACCACGACCGCGTTGCTGCGCTTGGCGCGCTCCCCCGCCCGGAGGGAGACCACGTCACCCTCGGAACCGGCGGCGAACACCCGCCGCCCGGGGCGCGCGAGCATCTCGTTCGCCAGGGTGTGCTCGAGCTCCTGAACCCGGGTGCTGAGCTCGGACACCTGGTTCTCGAGCTCCAGGATCCGCCTGATGCCCTCGAGGTTCAGTCCCTCGGCGCTCAGCGCTGCGATCTCGCGCAACTGCACGACGTCGCGCATCGAGTACCGCCGCGACTGGCCGGCCGTGCGGTCCGGACTTACCAGCCCGAGCCGATCGTACTGCCGAAGGGTCTGCGGATGCATGCCCGCGAGCTCGGCGGCGACGGCGATGGCGAACAGCGGCGAGAACTCATCCATGACGGGGCCCCACTAGTGATCCGCCCGCGCCCTCGCCAGCAGGTCGTCGCGCGGGTTCTCAGCGGGCATCGACTTGGCGAACGCCTCGAGGTGCTTCACCGCGTCGGCGGTCAGATGGTCTGGCACCGCGACCTGCACCTCGGCGAGGAGGTCGCCGGTGCCCTTGTCTGAGGTCACACCGCGACCCTTCACGCGCAGCACGCGTCCGCTCGGAGTACCCGGGGCAACTCTCAGCTTCACGGGATCACCGCCGAGGGTGGGCACCTCGATCGTCGCGCCGAGCACCGCCTCCACGTACGTGACGGGAACGATGACGCGGAGGTTCAGCCCCTCGCGGTCGAAGACGGGATGCTTGCGCACGGCAACGGTCAGCACCAGGTCGCCGGGGGCTCCCCCGTCGAAACTCGGGTCGCCCTTGCCCTTCAACCGGATCTTCTGGCCGTCGCTGACGCCAGCGGGGATCTTCACGTTGATCGGCTTGCCGTCGGCGGGCTGCAACTTGATGGTCTCGCCGCGAATCGCGGTCACGAAGTCGAGCGTCGTGCTGGCCGAGACATCCCGACCCTTGGTCGGTCCTCCGGCACCGCGGAAGCCGCCGGAGGTCTGGCCAAAGCCGCCGCCCCCGAACATGCCGTCGAGCAGGTCTTCGAAGCTCGCGCTGGATTGCGCGCGCTGCCCGCCGCCGAACATCCCACCGAAGACATCCTCGAAGCCGCCGCCTCCACCGCCGCCCGGGCCGCCGGGCGCAGTGAAGCGGGCGCCCGAACCCATGGCGCGGATCTGGTCGTACTCCTTGCGCAGTTCCGGGTCGGAGAGCACCGAGTTGGCCTCGCTGATCTCCTTGAATCGCGCCTCAGACTTCGCATCGCCCGGGTTGGAATCCGGGTGGTACTGGCGCGCCAGCTTGCGGTAGGTCTTCTTCAGGTCGGCTTGCGACACGTCTTTGCTGACGCCGAGAACCGCGTAGAAATCTTTATCGAACCAGTCTTGGCTGGCCACAGAGCCTCCTACCTACTCGGCGGGAACCGACACGGCGACCTTAGCGGCTCGCACGAGACGATCACCGAGGATGTAGCCGGGCTCGATCACGTCCGCAATGGTGTTCACCGTGACCCCGGGGGTCGGCAGCTGCACGACGGCCTCGTGGAAGGCGGGGTCGAATGGCTCGCCCTTGGCTCCGATCTGCTTCAGCCCGTACTTGTCGAACGCCGACCGCATCTTCTGGGCGACGATCGTCATGGGGGCGCCGTCGACGAGGTCGCCGTGCGCTTCCGCGCGCGCCAGGTCGTCGAGGGCCGGCAGCAGCGACCGGATGACTTCGGTGATGACCGCATCACGGTTGGCGGCGCGGTCGCGCTCCACTCGGGAACGGAAGTTCACGAGCTCGGCCTGCGCCCGGAGCATGTCAGACCGCATCTCGGCCACGAGGTCGACGCTGGCCTGGTCGAGCAGCAGCTGGTCTTCCTCCGTGAGCTCCGCGGCCGGGGCGTCGGCGGCATTGTCGGCCGCCGACGCCTCGGGCTCGCGAACATCGCCGGTCTCCGGGTCTACCCGCCGCTTGTCGCGGATGATGGGCTCTTCCGGGGTTTCGTCGTTGTTCCGCTTGTCAGTCATTTACTTCTTCGGCTCGTCTTCGTCGTCCACGACCTCGGCGTCGACGATGTCCTCGTCGCTGCCGGCCTCGGGCTCCGGGGCGGTCTCCTCGCCGGCAGGCTGTTCCTGCGACGCGGAGTAGATGGCCTGGCCGAGCTTCTGCTGGCTCTCGCTCAGGGTGTCGAACGCGGTCTTGACCGCAGCCTCGTCATCCCCGGCCAGTGCGCTCTTCAGGGCATCGACATCGGCCTGCACTTCGCTCTTCACGTCGGCGGGCAGCTTGTCGTCGTTGTCCTTGATGAGCTTGTCGGTGGAGTAGGCCAGCTGCTCGGCGGTGTTGCGCACCTCGGCGGCCTCGCGACGCGCCTTGTCCTCCGCAGCGTGCTCCTCGCCCTCGCGCACCATGCGCTCGATGTCGTCCTTCGACAGGCTCGAGCCGCCGGTGATCGTCATCGACTGCTCCTTGCCGGTGCCCTTGTCCTTCGCAGACACGTGCACGATGCCGTTGGCGTCGATGTCGAAGGTGACCTCGACCTGCGGCACACCGCGCGGCGCGGGCGCGATGCCCTGCAGCTCGAAGGTGCCGAGGTTCTTGTTGTCACGGGTGAACTCGCGCTCGCCCTGGAAGACCTGGATGGCCACCGACGGCTGGTTGTCGTCGGCGGTGGTGAAGGTCTCGCTGCGCTTGGTCGGGATGGCCGTGTTGCGCTCGATGAGCTTGGTCATGATGCCGCCCTTGGTCTCGATACCGAGGCTCAGGGGGGTGACGTCGATGAGCAGCACGTCCTTGCGCTCGCCCTTCAGAACGCCAGCCTGCAGGGCGGCGCCGACGGCGACGACCTCATCAGGGTTGACGCCCTTGTTGGGCTCCTTGCCACCGGTCAGCTTCTTGACGAGTTCCACGACGGCGGGCATACGGGTGGAGCCACCGACGAGAACGACGTGCGCGACATCCTGCAGTTTCACGCCCGCTTCCTTGATGACGTCGTTGAACGGCTTCTTCAGGCGCTCGAGCAGGTCGGCGGTCAGCTCCTCGAACTTGGCGCGGGTGAGCGTCTCGTCGAGGTTGGCCGGGCCGTTCTCCGTGAGGGAGAGGTAGGGCAGCTGGATGGTCGTGCTGGTCTGCGACGACAGTTCCTTCTTGGCCTGCTCGGCGGCCTCCTTGAGACGCTGCTTGGCGATCTTGTCCTTGGAGACGTCGACGCCGGTGCTGTCCTTGAAACGCTGGATCAGGTAGTCCACGACGCGCTGGTCCCAGTCGTCGCCACCGAGGCGGTTGTCACCCGAGGTCGAGCGAACCTGGATGGTCGAGAAGTCGTCGTCCTTGCCCACCTCGAGCAGCGAGACGTCGAACGTTCCACCACCGAGGTCGAAGACCAGGATGAGCTCGTCTTCCTTGCCCTTGTCGAGGCCGTAGGCGAGGGCCGCGGCGGTCGGCTCGTTGATGATGCGCAGCACGTTGAGGCCCGAGATCTCGCCGGCCTCCTTGGTGGCCTGGCGCTCGGCGTCGTTGAAGTACGCGGGAACGGTGATGACGGCGTCGGTGACGGGCTCGCCCAGGTACTGCTCGGCGTCGCGCTTGAGCTTGGCGAGGATGCGCGCCGAGATCTCCTGCGGGGTGTACTTCTTGCCGTCGATGTCGACGGTCCAGTTGGTGCCCATGTGGCGCTTGACGGACGAGATCGTGCGGTCGACGTTGGTGACGGCCTGGCGCTTGGCGGTCTCACCGACCAGCACCTCGCCATCCTTGGTGAAGGCGACGACCGACGGGGTCGTCCGGAAACCTTCGGCGTTCGCGATGACGGTGGGTTCTCCACCTTCGAGGACGGCAACCACGGAGTTCGTGGTTCCGAGGTCGATTCCTACTGCTCGAGCCATGTGCTGGTACTCCTTGTTGGTCTGGATGCGCGGCAACTTGAGTCGCGCACTGTCAAGTTTCGTGCGACCGGCGACCGGTGTCAAGTAGCGCCGCTGAAAGTTGAGTGTGAGTGGCTCAAGTTGCCAGTGCCCCCGCCGTTAACCGCGAGCCGCTAGCGTGTGACCATGAGCGACGAAGCCACCTCGAAGAAGGTCCCGACAACGGCCAACACCGGCGCCATCGCGGCCGTCGGGCTCGACCTGCAGGAGGGCAAAGTCATCCCGCGCAAGCAGGTCTGGTCGTGGGCGCTGTGGGACTGGGCCACCCAACCGTTTGCCTCCGTCATCACGACGTTCGTCTTCACCGTCTACCTCACGAGCTCGCTCTTCATCGACCCCGCACTCGTCGAGGGCACCGCCGCCTACGACCGGGCGATCGCCGATCTGTCTGCGGGCCTGGGTCTTGCCATCACGGTGGCCGGGCTCCTCGTCGCGGTGATCGCGCCGGTGCTCGGCCAGCGATCGGACGCGGCAGGCCGCCGGAAGCTCTGGCTGGGCGTCAACACCGGGCTCGTCGTGCTCGCCATGGCGCTGATGTTCTTCGTCGAGACGGGCCCGGGCTTCTTCGTCTTCGGGGTTGCCCTTGTGGCGATCGGCAACGTGTTCGCCGAGATCGCCAACGTGAACTACAACGCGATGCTGGTGCAGGTCTCGACCCCGAAGACCGTTGGCCGAGTGAGCGGTCTCGGCTGGGGCTTCGGCTATCTCGGCGGCATCATCGTGCTGCTGCTCGTCTACGTGCTCTTTATCTCCGGGGACAACGGCGGCGCGCTGGGCGTCGGCACCGAGGCGGGCATCGACATCCGGCTTGTTGCGCTCACCTGTGCGGTCTGGACGATCATCTTCGCGATCCCGATCTTCCTGAACGTGCCCGAGAGTGCACCCGACCCGAACCGCCGCAAGCAGGGCAGCTTCTTCGCCAGCTACGTGGTGCTGGTGCGCGACATCCAGCGGCTGTTCCGCGAGAGCCGGCCGACATTCTGGTTCCTCCTGGCGAGCGCGGTGTTCCGCGACGGCCTCGCGGGGGTCTTCACCTTCGGCGGCGTCATCGCCGCGGTCACCTTCGGGTTCAGCCCGCAGGAAGTGCTCATCTTCGGCATCGTCGCCAACCTCACCGCGGGCCTCAGCACGATCATCGCTGGTCGCTTCGACGACCGCTTCGGGCCGAAAGCCGTGATCGCGTTCTCGCTGGCCGGCCTCATCGTCGCCGGGACGGCAGTCTTCTTCGCCCACGACGGCGGGCCCACCGCGTTCTGGATCGGCGGCCTTGCCCTGACTCTCTTCGTCGGGCCGGCGCAGGCCGCGAGCCGTTCGTTCCTCGCTCGTGTCACCCCCGCCGGGCGCGAGGGCGAGATCTTCGGCCTCTACGCCACGACCGGGCGCGCGGCGAGCTTCCTCTCCCCCCTGCTCTGGACGACGTTCATCGCCGTGGGCGGCGCCCAGTACTGGGGCATCCTCGGCATCGTCATCGTGCTGGCGGTCGGGCTGGCCCTGCTGCTGCTCGTTCGAGTATCCGCGCCGCGAGCGGCGGTAGCCGGCTAGTCCCACGCGGGAGGACTTTCGGCACTGCCACCCGCGTCGGCCCGCTGCGATGGTGGGGAGCAGCCTCTCGAAAGGACTGCTCATGCGCATAGTCGTTGTCTACGAATCGATGTTCGGCGCGACGCGCCAGGTGGCGTCGGCGATCGCCGAAGGCCTCACGCCCTTCGGCAGCGTCACGATCGCCAACGTGAACGACCCCAACGCCCGCAGTGCCGCTGAGGTGGGCAACGTCCTGATCGCGGGCGGACCGACCCACGCGCACGGGATGAGTCGACCGGCGTCACGGGCGGAGGCGCAGAAGTGGGCCAACGACCCGGCCAAGGACTTCACCCTCGAGCCGTCGGCACCCGGTACCGGCGTGCGCGAGTGGCTGGACTCACTGACCGACTCCCCGCGGTTCTTCGCCGCGTTCGACACCCGGGTCGACATCGCGCGCATCCTCTCCGGCGCGGCATCCGGCGGCATCGACTACCGCCTGAGCCAGCGCGGCGGCCACCGGTTGGTGCCGGCTTCCAGCTTCCTCGTCGCCAAGGACGGCCGGCTCGAGCACGGCGAACTGCGGCGCGCGACCCTGTGGTCAGCCGTGCTCGGCGACGCGATCGCCGCGCTCAAGGTCAGCCACTAACCGGCGAGCGCCCACCAGATCATCAGCATCGTCACCAGGAAGCCGGTGATGAAGTTGAGCAGCAAGAAGCGCCGCCAGCCACGGTTCGCGCGCTCCGACTCGGCGTCGCTGACGTTCCAGAACGGCGCGCAGACTGCGGCGTAGGGCAGGACCAGGATGGCGGCGAGCGGGCCGGGCCACTGGGTGAACAGCAGCAGCACGCCGCCCGCGAGGTAGCTCAGCACCGCGAGCCGCACCGTCGCCTTCGCGCCGAACACGGTGGCGATCGACGCGATGTCGGCCTCGCGGTCGGCGAGCACATCCTGCACCGCACCAAACGCGTGCGAGGCGATGCCCCACAGGAAGAAGGCGCCGAGCAGCGCCCAGAGCTGCGGGGTGAATGTCGCCCCCGCGAGCACCAGCCCGTAGACCGCGGGCGACACGAAGTGGGTGCTCGAGGTGACCGAGTCGAGCAGGGGCTTCTCCTTGAAGCGCAGCCCTTTCGCGGAGTACGCGACTACCGCGAACATGCTCACCGCGAGCACCAGCCAGCTCAGCGGGTTACCCACGATCACGAGGTAGACGAGGAAGGGAACGGTGGTCACCACCGACGCGATGATCGTCGGCCGGTGCATCCGTCGATCCAGCAGCGCGCCCTCGACCCCGCCCTTGCGCGGGTTCCGCAGGTCTGACTCGTAGTCGAAGACGTCGTTGATGCCGTACATCGCGAGGTTGTACGGGATCAGGAAGAAGATGGTGCCGAGCACCAGCGTCAGGTCGATCTCGCGGGCGGTCAGGAAGTACGCGGCCGCGAACGGGAACGCGGTGTTCACCCAGCTGAGCGGGCGGGATGACACGAACAGGGCCCTAAGCATCGGGGCTCCCGGTGGTCGAGCGAGGTCGGGACCCGCCCTTCGTGCGCCCGAGCAGCACCCACAGCGACGGCAGCCCGACGATCGCGGCGATGGAGTACGCGAAGTCTTCGAGCGGGGCGACGCCGATGAATGCGCCACTGATGAGCTGCTCGTTGTAGGCCACCAGCCCAATCGAGATCATGATGTTGTCGAACACCGCGGTCATCACGAGAACGACGGCGGCGGCGAGACCGACCGCCGCCCACGGCAGACGCCGGGCCGCGAGTAGGCCCAGCACGAGGATGACCGCGAGGAAGACCGCGTTGAGGGCCCAGTACGTCACGACGCGCGCCCGTCACCGGATTCGTTCTCGGGTGCGGAAGAACCGGAGAACGCGCCGAACAGGTTCATCGTCAGGTAGCACAGCAGGGTGAGGAAGAAGACCTCCTCGACCGGGATCTCCGGGGCGATCTGCAGCCCGGTCATGAACTCGGTCTCGCCCCGGAAGAACACGCCGAGGCTCACGCCCGCGACATCCCACGCCAGCAGGAACAGCACGCCCGCGACCAGCACGATCGCCGCGCGCCGGGCATCCCGCCAGAAGAACAGTCCGAAGCGCCGGTCGAGCACCACCATGCCGGTCAGCGACACCAGCACCGCCGCGAGGTAGAGGAGGGGCATCAGCGGGGAGCGGTCTCGACCGGCTCGACAGCGACCGGTTCGGGCAACGCCTCAGTCGAGGTGTCGCCGCGCAGCCGCTTCACGAGGATCTCGGCACTGATCAGGCACATCGGCAGGCCGATGCCGGGGATCGTCGATCCACCGACGTAGTACAGCCCGTCGACCTTCTTCGAGACGTTGCCCGCGCGGAAGAACGCGCTCTGCTTCAGGGTGTGGGCCGGGCCGAGCGCCGTGCCCTTCCAGGTGTGCAGCTCGTCGGCGAAGTTGCCGGGCCCGACGGTGCGCCGCACGGTGACGCGCGAGGCGAGGTCCGGGACGCCCGTCCACTGGGCGATCTGCTCGATGGTGCGATCGGCGAGCTCTTCGATGCGGGCGTCGCCGGCACCGTCTGCCGCACCGCTGCCGATGCTCGGGTCGGCGGGGATCGGAACCAGCACGAACAGGTTCTCCTGGCCCTCGGGCGCGACATCCGGATCCACCCCGCTCGGCTTGCAGATGTACAAAGATGCGGGCTGGGGCACGGTGGGGGTGTCACCGAAGATGGCCGCGAACCCGCGCTCCCACTCCTTGGTGAACAGCAGGGTGTGGTGCTCGAGCTCGGGCAGTTCGCCCTCGACGCCCAGGTAGAGCAGCAGCGCGCTCGGCCCCGCGAGCTTGGTCTCCCAGTAGCGCTGCGGGTACGTCTGGTGCTCCGGCTCGAGCAGCTGGGTCTCGCTGTGGTGCAGGTCGGCGGCGGAAACGACGATGTCGGCGGGCTGGAAGTGGATGACTCCGGCGGCATCGCGATACTCGACGCCGGTGGTGCGCCCGCCCTCGACGACGATGCGGGTCACCTCGGCCCCGGTGGTGATCGTGGCACCGGCACCGGTCGCGAGGTCGGCGATGCTCTCGATGACCCGGGTGAACCCGCCCATCGGGTAGAGCACTCCGTCGGCCAGGTCGAGGTGGCTCATCAGGTGGTACATACTCGGCGTCAGGTACGGCGACGAGCCGAGGAATACGGCCGGGTACCCGAGCACCTGGCGCAGCCGGTGGTCTTTGAATCGGCGGCTCACGAAGGTCGACAACGGTTGCAGCAGCAGCTTGGCGAACCGGCCGCCCTGCGACAGCACGTCCTTGCGCAGCAGCGGGCGGAAGTCGGCGAAGGTCGTGTAGAGGAAGCGGAGCTTCGCGAGCTCGTAGACCTCCTTGGCCGACTGCAGGTAGGCGACGAGCTTCTTGCCGGCGCCCTTCTCCACGCTCTCGAACAGGGCGACGTTCTCGTCCTTCTCCGCGGAGATGTCGAGCGGATGACTGTCGCCTTCGAAGAACACCCGGTAACCGGGATCGAGGGTTACCAGGTGCAGTTGCTCGTCGGCCGACGTGCCCATGAGCTTGTAGAAGTGGTCGAACACCTCGGGCATGAGGTACCACGAGGGCCCGGTGTCGAAGCGGAAGCCGTCGCTCTCCCACGAGCCCGCGCGACCGCCGACGGCGGGGCGGCCCTCGAGCAGCGTGACGTCGTGGCCCTCCTTGGCCAGCAGCCCGGCGCTCGCGAGGCCGGCGATGCCACCACCGATCACGACGACGCGGCTCATGAGCGACCCACGGCGGCGGCGAGCGCGAGGCGAGCCTTCACCGGGTTGGGCACGCGAACGCGGGCGGTGACCAGCTGCCGGGCGGGCGTGGCCCGAAGCCGGCGGGAGAGCTCGGCGAACAGCGCCTGGGCCAGGGCGACGGCACGGCGGCTCGATCGCGGCAGCTCGGGCACCACCGCCGCACTGACGGCGAGGTCGGCGTCGATGTCGTCGAGCAGGCGCAGCTTGGTGACCTCGTCGAAGCTCTCGACGTCGACGCCCGGGAAGTAGCTGCGGCCGAGGGTCTGGAAGTCGGCGGCGAGGTCGCGCAGGAAGTTGACCTTCTGGAACGCGGCGCCCAGCGCACGGGCGCCCGGGGTGAGCCGGTCGAAGTCATCCGGATCCCCGTCCTGCAGGAAGGCGCGCAGGCACATCAGGCCGACCACCTCGGCCGACCCGTAGACGTAGGTGTCGAAGCTGGCCTGGTCGTGCTGCTTCGCGGTCAGGTCCATGCGCATCGACTCGAAGAACGGCGCGGTCAGGTCGGTGCCGATCGACACGTCGCGGGCGGTGAGGGCGAAGGCGTGCACCACGAGGTTCGAGCTGAAGCCCTGGTCCATGGCGTTCTCGGTCTCGACCTCGAGCTCGTTCAGCGCACGCGCCGCGGCGACAGTGTCGATATCGGCTCCCCCGTCGACGATCTCGTCGGCGACGCGAACCAGGGCGTAGATGTTCTCGACATGCTGGCGCACTGTCGGCCCGAGCAGGCGCGATGCCAGCCCGAACGAGGTGGAGTAGCGATGGATGACGATGCTCGCGGTCTCCTCGGCCACGCGATCGTAGAGCGAGGCCCTCACTTGACGCGACTCAGGACGGCATCGGCGACGGGGTGCAGCTCGGCACGGAGCGCCGCGGGGATGTGCGGCTCCGCCAGGCGGGCGAGCGCCCGGTTCGCGTAGTAGCGCGCGAGCCCCTCGGCGAACGACTTCGCACCGCACGACACCAGCACATCGCGGACCACCGCGGCCTCTTCAGCCGTCAGGTCGGGATTGCCGATGGATGACTCGATCGACGCCCACTCCTTGGTGCTCGTGGCGTACGCGATCAGCACGGTGCGCTTGCCCTCGCGCAGGTCGCCGATGGTGGTCTTGCCGGTTTCCGCCTCGACGCCGAACACCCCGAGGAGGTCGTCGATCAGCTGGTAGGCGATGCCGATCTCGCGGCCGAAATCGCCGAGTGTACTCACCACCTCTTCGGAGGCACCGGCCAGGATCGCGCCGGCCTGCAGCGGGCACTCGAAGGAGTACACGGCTGTCTTCAGGCGCTCCATGGTGAGGATGTCGTCGACCCGGGGCACCTCCGCCGAGATCTGGAAGTCCACATCGATGAGTTCACCCGCCGCCGAGGCGAAGAGCGCGTCATCCATCACCTCGAGCAGTCGAGAACGGGTGACGTCGTTCACCCCGCTGCGGTCGATCAGCCGGTAGGAGTTGAAGAGCGCGAGGTCGCCGGCGATGACGGCCGCGGAGATGCCGCTGTGCTCGGCCACCCGGGTGCTGGCGCCGCTGTTCAGAGCGGCATCGCGGTAGGTGCCCGAGATGTTGGGCAGCCCGCGGCGGGTGAAGTCGTGGTCGATCACGTCGTCGTGAACGATGAGGGCGGTGTGCAGCAGTTCGAACGCGGCTCCGATATAGGCGGCGGCCTCGACATCCGTGCCGCCCAGCGCCTCGTACGCGCACATGACCATGCGCGGCCTGAACCGCTTGCCGCCGATGGTGTTGCGCTCGAGAGTCGACCACAGCTGCTCGTACTGCGGGCCGAAGGCGGCGGCGCGGTTCTTGGCTAGGCTGAAGAAGCGACCAAGCACGGCATCGACCTGCACCTGCCTCTCCTCCGAGAGGGCCAGCAGCGCCGCACTATCCATGACTGCAGACTACGCGAGGCACTACGCGATGACATCCACCGAGCAGGTCGTGCTATTGGATGCCGACGGCGAGCCGATCGGCACTGCTGACAAGGTGGCGGTGCACACCGCAGACACCGCCCTGCACCTCGCGTTCTCGTGCCACGTCTACAACCCCGCTGGCCAGGTTCTGGTCACCCGGCGAGCGCTCGGCAAGCTCACCTGGCCGGGCGTCTGGACGAACTCGTTCTGCGGGCACCCCAGCCCCGATGAGCCGATCGCCGACGCGATCGCGCGTCGCGGCAGCTACGAGCTCGGGATCACTCTGACCGATCTTCAGGTCGTGCTCCCCGACTTCCGGTACCGGGCGATCGACGCGTCGGGCATCGTCGAGAACGAGGTGTGCCCGGTCTACCGCGCGGTGACAACCGATGAGGTGCGGCCGAACCCCGACGAGGTCGCCGAGTTCGCGTGGGTCGACCCCGGCGAGCTGCACGACGCCTCGGTCGCCGCACCCTACGCCTTCAGCCCGTGGCTCGGCTGGCAGCTGGAGCAGATCGGCCGCCCGTAGCCTCAGTCGATGATCGGGGCCTCGCCGCGGCGCTGCATCTCGGCGAGACCCTCCCGCATGGCCTGCACCTGCCCCGGCGGGTGCCCCTCCCAGCCCTGCAGTTCTCCGACCACTCGCACGGGTTCGCGCGTGCGGTACGAGCGGGTCGGGTTGCCGCTGAACTTCTTGTCGGTGACGTTCGGGTCATCCTCGAGCTGCCCCGTCGGCTCGACGATGTAGATGCGGCTGGGGCCGTCGCCGGCGGCGAGTTCGGCGCCCCACGCCGCGGCATCGAGTGTCTCCGTGACGTAGACGAAGTTCGTGACACGGCCCTGCTCGAAGTTGGAGGTGCGGCCGGGCACGAGCAGGTCACCGACCGCGAGATCGGCCTTGGTGCCGTGCAGCAGCGACCCGGATTCGTGCACCTCGAACGGCGTCGGCGCGGGCATCCGTTCTCCCGCTCAGTTGCCCGCCGACCCCGCGTCCGTCGAACGGACGTCGGTGCGGTGGAAGTTCTGCGAGCTTCGGGATGCCGTCGGCCCCCGTTGCCCCTGGTAGCGGTTCAGGTACTGCCCCGAGCCGTACGGGTTGTCGACCGGCGAGCTGGTGCGGATGAAGCACAGCTGCCCGATCTTCATGCCGGGCCACAGCTTGATCGGCAGCGTCGCGACGTTGCTCAGCTCGAGCGTCACGTGGCCGGAGAACCCGGGGTCCACGAAGCCGGCCGTCGAGTGGGTCAGCAGGCCAAGTCGGCCGAGCGAGCTCTTGCCCTCCAGGCGCGCGGCGACGTCGTCGGGCAGCGACACCAGCTCGAACGTCGAGCCGAGCACGAACTCGCCGGGGTGCAGGATGAACGGCTGGTCGGCCTCCACCTCGACGAGATGGGTGAGGTCGGGCTGGTCTTCGGCCGGGTCGATGAACGGGTACTTGTGGTTGTCGAACAACCGGAAGAACCGGTCGAGCCGCACGTCGATACTCGAGGGCTGCACCATGTCGAGGTCGAGAGGGTCGAGCCCGATGCGGCCCGCGGCGAGCTCAGAGCGGATATCGCGATCACTGAGAAGCATGGTGCAACCCTAGCCAACGCCGTCTTCGTCGTCGGGCGTTCGGGCGAGGCGCCGCTTCACCACGGCGTACACCCCGATGGCGACGATCATGAACGGGATGCCGATCGGCCAGATCGTCGCGTACCCGATCAGCACGGCAAGCGTCTCGAAGCCGATAAGGGATGCTGCGGCGAGGTACATCGTCGCCGTCACCATGAAGGTCTGGTAGCCGAGCCAGTCGTAGAAGTGGCGGATTTTCGAGAACACCAGGAGTCCATTCGTGCGGGATGCGGGATGCCCGCGCCCCGGGATTCCTCTAGGCGCGGGAGAAGACCGTCATCCCGGACGGAGCCCTGGCCCGCACCGGCGATCGGGTCGAGCGGGACTTGATTGCCGGTGCTCGTCGCACGGAGACCCGGCGGGCCACCGGCGCCGCTGTAGTGAGCCCCACCACGTGCATCCCGGAGACAAGAACTGCGACAGCCATCGCCAGCGCGACGATCAGCACCACCGTTGCGAGGACGGTGAGCGGCGACTCCAGCGACGGGGTGATGACAATCGCGACGTACTCGTAGAGCATCCGGTCGAAGTCATCCACGAGGCCAGACTAACGAGATTGTCGCGGTAGTCTGGTGTACCGAACGGGCACAGCCCGGTCGCGCGGATGTAGTTCAATGGCAGAACTTCAGCTTCCCAAGCTGATAGCGCGGGTTCGATTCCCGTCATCCGCTCCGTAGCTCGAGTACTGTCAGCAGGCTCCGGCCGTGAGGTGTTTCGGGATTGACTCGGTCGGTTTCACGGAACCCGAGCTTCCCCAGCACCCGCCGCGAGGCGACGTTCCAGTCCCACACCGTCGCCCACAGCCTTCGATAGCCGGCCTCGCCTGCCCACCAGATAACCGCCGTGCCGGCCTCGGTCGCGTATCCCTTGTTGTGAACGGCGCGGAGCAGCTCGAACGCGAGCTCGGGTTCGTCGGTAGATACGTCATCGTTGAACACCACGCCGCAGTATCCGATGACATCGTCGGTCTCCTTTAGCAGGACGGAGAGAAGCCCCTGCCGCGGGCCTTCGCGAATCCGCGACGCAATGGCCGCTTGGGTCGGGCGTCCTTCGGCGTTGATCCGTCGATGGGGCGGCACCCGTTCATCCCGCTCGGTCCACAGTTGTCGATAAACGACCGCGTCGCTGACCTTCTGTGGCCGCAGAGTGAGCCGCTCGGTCTCGAGGGTGCTCGATCCAGGAAGCGGTTGCATAACCGTAGTGTCTCAATGCCCATCGGTCCGCGCATCCCCGACGCGTGCGGTCGCCGCTGTCCAAACAATTGACACCTGATTTCGGCGCAATTGTTCGAACATATCTTCGAATGTCTGCTACAATTGTGGCATGGCTTCCCCCGCCGCCACCCCCGCTGCGGTGATGGCGGCGGTCGAGCGGGTGTCGGTCGAACTCACGGGTTTGGTGGCGCTTCTGGCTTCGGGCACGAGCTCGAACGCCGTCGCAGAGACGATCGCAGCAGTTGAGTCGGCGGGTCGGTTGATGGATGCTGCGCGCGTGCATGCCGCGGCACCGTTGGCTCGCGATTGCGCCGCAGCGGAACTTCTGGGTTTCGCGTCTCCGGCAGCCGCTGTCGCCACGCTCGCCCAGATCTCGGAGCGCACTGCTCGGTGCCGCCTCGGTGTAGCGGAGGCTATCTCCCCCGATGCGTCGGTGTCGGGAGCGCCTCTGCCCCCGGCCCACGCTGACGTGGCTGCCGCGGTCACCAGCGGTCACATCGGCATCGAGGCTGCATCACTCATCACCCGAGAACTGGACCGGGTCACCCACCGAGTCGAACCCGAAGCCCTCGACGCGGCCGAGAGCGCAATGGTCGACCTGGCCCGCTGCCTTGACCCGTCGGGCCAGCTCCTTCCGGGGGCATCCATCGACTACCTCACCACCGAGATCCGCACTATCGGCGCGGCTATCGACCCCGACGGGGCGCTCCCTCGGGAGCACCGCGCTATGCAGGGCCGGTCTGTGCGCATCGGTACCCGTGAAGACGACGACGGGCTAGTTGATTTTCGCGGCCGGCTGCTCCCCGAGGTGGCGAACCTCGCGCGCGGCACGACCGAGGCACACCGACGATCACCTCGCTTCGCCGACCTTGCGGATGATTCTGCCGGCCTCAGCGACGATCGAACTCCCGCCCAGCGGCGCCACGATGCCTTCGCCGAAGCCCTCATCGCCGCGGCGGCAGCTGACGGTGCTCCGCAGTTGAACGGGCACCCGGTCACCGTTCTGGTGACTGTGACCGCCGAAGACCTCAGCAATCCTGAGGGTCTCGACTCCGATCCGATCGGGACCATGGCGGGCTCGCAGTTTCCCGTCTCGCGAGCATCAGTCGAGCGATTCATCGACGGGAATGGCTTCCGCCAGGTCGTCCTGAACCCGGCGGGCGCGATTCTCGGCATCGGCTCCCCCGAGCGGTGCTTCACCGCCAACCAGACTCTCGCCATCGCGGCTCGCGACGGCTATCGATGCTCCTCGCCCGGGTGCACGGCACCTCACCTCGCGCTTCAGGTGCATCACGTGGTGCCGTGGCGCGAGGGCGGCCTGACCTCCACGAGCAACGGAATCCTGCTCTGCTATTGGCACCATCGTCGGGTCGACGATGGACCGTGGCAGTACCGCATGGTCAACGGCTTACCCGAAGTGCGGGGGCCCGGTGTTCGGGAGTGGACCCGCACCCGCGTCGAACCCTCACTCGCCGCCTAGGCGGGGTGGGCAAACAGCGCGCAGACGAACGACCGGGGAGGCGGGGCGATGCCACCGTCTAGCGAACCGCCGCGGTGCGCGCCCACTCGACCGAGTGCTCCGCCTGCTGCCGCGTGAGGGACGTCGCGACACCGCAGTTCCCGCACGTCACGAAGTAGCGCGTCGAGAACGAGAACAGCGGAACGAAGAACAGCGTGAACCGGTTGGCGAGCTTCATCACTCGCTGACGAGCATCCACCCCGCAGTGCGGGCAGACGAAACTCACCAGCACGACGAGCGTCTCGTACGCGCGCGATCCAAAGATAAGAAGCATCCCCCCTGTCTACGCGCCGGCGCACCCCGAGGGGAGGGGTTGACGCGCCAAACCCCACGACGCACCGTCGCCTCCGCCACCGCCCCAAGTGACAACCACCACGTGCCCGCAGCGAAGCGTCCGGGGGTACCGGGTGTTTTCCGGAGGTTTCGGTCCGGCCCACAGGTTGGGTCTGGCAGCGACCGAGCTTGCGAGGCCGCCGGAAGTGGGCCGGACCGAAACCTCCGGAGAACGCCCCACGAGATAACCAAGAGATACCCTGACGAAATGCCCGCCCCCACATCCACCCTCACCGGCTGGACCCTCACCCCGTTCACCGGCGCCGGCCTAACCCACGACTGCTTCGAGAAGGGCACCGGCCCCGGCGTCGTCCTGATCCCGGAGCTGCCCGGCATCACCCCAGAGGTTCTCGGCCTCGCCGACCATCTGGTCGACAGCGGGCTCACCGTCGTCATCCCGTCACCGTTCGGCCAGCCGGGTCGACCCCTGACCGCGGGATATGTCACGCGCGAACTGGGGCGCATCTGCGTGTCATCCGAGTTCCGGGCTTTCGCGGTGGGCGCCCACCGACCGATCGCCGACTACGTGCGAGCCGTCGCGAAAGACCTCGCGGGCCGCACCCCCGGCAAAGGCGTCGGGGTCATCGGAATGTGCTTCACGGGCGGCTTCGCTCTTGCTGCCGCCGTCGACGAGTCGGTGCTCGCGGCGGTCGCCAGCCAGCCCTCAGCTCCGTTCCCGGTGGGTCGTGCCCGCCAAGTCGACCCCGGGATGTCGGCTGCCGAGTTGAACACCGTAGCCGCGCGTGCCGCCACCGGTGCGGTGTGCGCGCTGGGGCTGCGGTTCAGCGAAGACTCGACGGTCCCGCGTGCTCGCTTCGAAACGTTGAAGGCACGCCTCGGCGATGCATTCGAGGTCATTGAACTCGACTCTTCACCGGGCAATCCGGGTGGTTTCCCCAAGAACGCGCATTCGGTGCTCACCCGCGAGGTGCGGGAGATTCCCGGTCATCCCGCCCTCGCCGCCCGCGAGCGCGGGGTGCAATTCCTCCGCGAACGTTTGGCCTGAGAGGGCCGCCGGATACGCTGGAGCCACCACGTTGAAGGCAGGCCATGACCAATCTCGTGCCCATCCCGTCTCCGGGTGTTCCGCTGTACTACGGCGAACCCGGCAACCCGGTGGTCATCGTGCTCCCTGACATGTACGGGCGACTCCCCTGGCTCGAGCCGTTCTCCGCCGCCCTGGCTTCCCGGGGATTCCGGGTCGCCGTCCCCGACCTGTACGACGGGGTGTGCACGATCGACAGCGCCGCCGCCCACGCCCTGATGGGCAATCTCGACATCGGCGTCGCGCTCGCGCTGATCGATGACGCGATCGTGGAAGCCCAGGAGACCGGCGTCGAACGGGTCGGCTTGGTCGGGTTCTCGCTCGGCGGATGGCTCGCGCTGCTGCACGCCCAGGCGGGTGCGGCCGACGCGGTGGTCGCGTACTACGCGAGTCTGGCGGCCGCGGACCACGGGGTGATCCCGTGCCCGGTGCTGCTGCAGTGGGCGGAGACCGACGAGTGGGATGACGACGAGCTGCCCGAGGCCTTCGTCGAACGGCTGAAGGACCACGGCACGCCCGTCACCGAGCACCGCTATCTCGGCACCATGCATTCGTTCGCGAACGCCACCGTTCCCGGAAAGATCGACGTTCAGGCGTCAGCCCTCGCGTTCGCGCGCACCGTGGTGTTCCTGCAGAACAACCTGATCGACTAATTCAGACTGGGTTACCGGGGCGTGACGTCCCACAGGTGGTGCACCGGGTCGTGGATGAAGTACTTCGCGAACGTCTCGATCGTGAAGCTCACCCCATCGCTGCGGCGGCCGGGCCGCGACCAGTCGGTGACCCCGTCGAGGGCGTCGGCGAGGGATGCTCCCGCCGAGGCCAGCTCGGAGCCGACGACCGCCGGGTCCTGCTCGTTGTATCTCTCGGCGACCGCCGTCTCATCCTGATCCCAGTTCGGGTAGAGCGGGTCATCCTCGGTGAGCATCAGGCCCAGCCTGTACTCGTAGAGCCGGAACACGTCGCGCACGTGGGCGGCGTACTCGAGCGGCGACCACGTGGAGTCGTCCGGACGCTGGCGAACGTCGGGTCGCCGCAGGACGGCGGGCCAGTGCTCGACGTTCGCCCTGACCATCGCCGCGACATCCGGAGCAGTGAAGGTGGATGCGTCGAAGCCGCACTCGGGGCAGGGCTCGTCGAGAACCCAGGTCCAGTTCTTGGTGTCGGGGGTGATGGGCATGCCTCCATCGTGGCCGGGCGGCATGACCCGGTACCGTAGATTTCGTGCCAACCTTCCCCGACCAGACCGTTCAGGCCGTGCTCGGCCACATGAACGGCGATCACCCCGACGACAACCTGCTGATCGCTCGGGCGTTCGGGGACCGCGCGGCAACGTCGTCGACCATGGTCAGCCTGGACGGCGACGGCGGTACCTGGCAGTACCTCGTCGGCAGCGAACCTCGCGACCTGACCGTGGCGTGGAGCGGACCGATCACCGAGCGTCCGGAGATCCGCCGGGAGATCGTCGTGCTCTACGACCGGGCCTGCGCCGAGCTCGGCGTCACGCCGCGGCCGCACGAGTAGCCCGGTGCGCACCCCGAACCGCGTGCTCGGCCTGCTGATCGGCAGCGGGTTCTTGCTGCTCGGCGTGCTCGGGCTGCTGTTCGCCTCAGAGGGCGGGTTCTTCGCGCCGCGCGGGGCACTGCTGTTCGGGGCGCTCGAGGGTAACCCCGCCCAGGGCATCCTGCACATCGTGCTCGGCGCCGCTCTGGCGATGGCAGCCCTGTCATCGGTTCGATACGCCGCTACCGTCAACGGAGTCGTGGGGGCAATGCTGCTCGTGCTGGGGCTCGCCGGCCTCTTCCTGGTCGGCACCGACGTGAACGTGCTTGCACTGAATGTCGCCGACAATGCAGTGCATTTCGGCGCCGCCGCGGTGCTGCTCGCCGCCGGTCTCGGACTCGACCGCCCGGAACCGACCGCCACTTAGCTCTCGCCGCGGCGAGGATCACCCCCTACACTTAGGGTCACCTAACTTCTCTCGTGTCTGGAGTGCTCGATGAGCGTCATCCCCTTCTCGCAAGCCCTTCGCGAACGAACCTGGGGCAGCCACGGTGACAGCGAGGGCGCCGACTTCATGAAAGACCTCATGACGGGCAAGGGCACCCGCGACGACTACGTTGCCCTCGTCGCCCAGCACTATTTCATCTACGAGGCCATCGAGGCGGCGGCCCAACGGTTCGTCGACGACCCGGAAGCGGCGTGCTTCATCACCCCGCAGCTCACCCGGCTGCCGGCGATCGAGGACGACCTCGAGTTTCTCATCGGCTCCGACTGGCGCGACGAGATCGCGCCGCTGCCGACCACGGCGCGGTACGTGGCCCGCATCCGCGAGGTCGCCGCCGACGGCTGGGCCGGCGGTTTCATCGCGCACCACTACACGCGGTACCTCGGCGACCTGTCGGGCGGGCAGTTCATCCGCACCCTCATGCAGCGCCAGTTCGGCTTCGAGACCAACGGCGTGGGCTTCTACCTCTTCGACCAGATCGCGAAGCCCCGCGAGTTCAAGGCGACCTACCGCGACCAGCTCGACGCCGTGGATTGGGATGCTGCGCAGCGCGAACGGGTCATCACCGAGGTGCTGCTCGCGTACAGCTTCAACACCGAGCTCTTCGTCGACCTCTCCGCCGCGAAGGCCGCCGCCTAGCTGTTGTGAGCCGGCCGAAGGCTCGGCGCTTCTCCGGAGGTTTCGGTCCGGGCCGCTGGTTGGGCCTGGCAGCGACCGAGCTTGCGAGGCCGCCGGATGCGGCCCGGACCGGAACCTCCGGAGAAACGCCCCAGAGAAACTACGCGTTGATCGCCGGGATCGCCGTCGCCCGTGACATGAATCGCACGACGTTCTCGTCGACGATGATGTCGCTCGGGCGCAGAGGTCTCGTCATGAAGAGGCCGTCGAGCGCGCTGATGCGACTGAGCGCGACGTAGGTCTGCCCGGGCGCGAACGACCGCTGGCCGAGGTCGACGATTGCCCGGTCGTAGGTCTTGCCCTGGGATTTGTGGATGGTGACCGCCCATGCCAACCGCAGCGGAAACTGAGTGAACTCCGCCACCACATCTTTCTTCAGCGCCTTGGTCAACGGCGAGTAGCTGTACCGGAACTTCTCCCAGATCGCGGGTCGCACCTCGTGCCGGTCACCGTCGATGTCGACCCAGACGGTGGTGTCGATCTTGGTGACCGTCCCCACGCTGCCGTTGACCCAGCGCGGGATGTCGCCGCCGACGTCATTGCGCAGGAACATGACGCGAGCCCCCAGCTTCAGCTCGAGCGCCTCGTCGGCGGGGAACGCCCGGCCCCCGAAGTCGCCGCTGACCTCGGCCTTCGCGGTGAGCACCCGACCGGGTAGCCGGGCCAGCTCGGTCGCGTTGATGCGGGTGACGGTTCCGTTGGTGGTGGCGAGCGTGATCGCGCCATCGGTGGGGGCGGGCCGCGCGCCCACCTCGTTCAGCCGGGCGGCGATCTCGGCGGTGACCCCGCCGTGCCGCACCGCGTTCAGCATGTACTTGAACTCACCCTCGTGCTGCCGATGGATTGTCGTCAGTTCGTAGATCGTGAGATCCGCCTCATCCCACACCTTCGCATCGAAGAACCACATCGAGCGGTAGTGGTCGCCGAAGTACGCCCGCTCGTCGCCCTCCCCGGGTACCGGCGCGAGTTGGTACGGGTCGCCGAACAGCACCACCTGCACGCCGCCGAACGGCTCGGAGCGCCGCTGCCGGGCCTGACGCAGTGAGCGGTCGACGGCGTCGAGCAGGTCGGCGTTGACCATCGAGACCTCATCGATGACCAGGGTGTCGATGGTGCTCAGCAGCTTGCGCAGCTCTGCGCTCTGCGGGATGTCCTGGTCGGCGATCACGCCGATCGGCAGCCGGAACAGCGAGTGGATGGTCTGCCCGCCCACGTTGAGGGCGGCGACCCCGGTCGGCGCGCAGATGACGAGCTGCTTGGAGGTGTTGTCGGCGAGGTAGTTCAGGAGCGTCGATTTGCCCGTGCCGGCGCGACCAGTGACGAACAGGTTCTCCATCGTGGTCTCGATGGCGTCGAAGACGGCCTGCTGCTCAGGCGCCAGGGCGTGCTCGGTCACCGCTTCACTGTACCCGCGCCCCCGGGGTGCACCGGCACCGCGGCCGCTCGGTGGAGAACTGAGCGAGAACACACTGAGAACTTAGGATGTGGCTATGCGCCGCGAGATCATCACCTGGTCGGTCGCGGTCGCCGTCGTGATCGGCGGCTTCGTCGCCACCGTGCTCGTGCTCAACGCGACCCTGTACAGCGCCGGCGGTTTCGTGCGCGGCTACCTGGATGCGATCGCGCGCCAGGATGCGACCGGAGCGCTCGAGCTCGCCGGCCCGATAAACGGGGTCGACGCGTCACGTCAGTTGCTGACCGCCGACGCGATGGGCGAGCTGACCGACATCCGGCAGGTCAGCGACACCGCTGGCGCAGACGGCGTCCACTCCGTCGTCGTCGCATGGTCGGCCGCCGGGGTCGAGGGAACGTCGACCTTCGAGGTTCGACGCCAGGGAACGCTGCTCGGGATGTTCCCCACCTGGGCCTTTGCGGAGAGCCCCTTCGGTATCGCGCAGGTGACGGTCGCGAACGGCACCGCGTTCACGGCGAACGGCGTCGACCTGATGGCTCCGGCCCAGGACGTGCCCATTCCCTACCTCGTCTTCACTCCGGGCAACTACGAGCTCTCCCACGACTCGAAGTACCTGAGCGCGCCGCGCCAGTCGGTCACCGTGAGCACGCCGGGTGCCGGAGTGATCGCCCCGGTGGAGGTGGGTCCGACACCAGCCCTGATCAACCAGGTGCAGCGGGAGATCGACGACTACCTCGACGAGTGCGCGACCCAGGAAGTACTGCTGCCGGCGGGCTGCCCGTTCGGCTTGGAGATGGGCAACCGCATCGTGAGCACGCCGCAGTGGGAGATCAGTGCATACCCGGTGGTGGCGCTGCAGCCCGGCCCGCAACCGGCGAGCTGGCTCGTGCTGCCGAGCACCGGCACCGCCCGGGTCACCGTCGATGTGCGATCGATCTTCGACGGCACCGTGTCAGGCCTCGACGAACTCGTCGACTTCACCAACACCTACGTCGTGACGTTCCTCGGCGGCGACGACCTGCTGATCAGTGCTCAAAACTGACGGCCCAAACCTAGTTGGGGCTATTAGCCTCGGGATGCCCGTCGCGCGAGCATCGCGTTGTACTCCTCAAGCTCAGCGTCGCCGTCGCGCTCGGCCTTGCGGTCGTACCGCTTGGACTCGCGGTCGTCACTGCGCGCCCACATGATCGCCACCACGATCGCCAACGTCACGGTCGGCAGCTCGCCCACGCTCCAGGCGATGCCGCCGCCGATGCGCTGGTCCTCGAGGGCCGTGAGCCCGGTGTCCCAGCCCATCGCCCCGTACCAGTCCGCCAGTAGCAGCCCGGTGCTCGACAGGATCGCGAGCCCGAAGAAGGCGTGGAAGGCCATCGTCGCGAGCAGGATCAGCAGGCGGATCGGGTACGGCGGTCGCGCCGGAGACGGGTCGACCCCGATCAGGGCCTGCACGAACAAGTAGCCGGTGAGGAGGAAGTGCACGATCATCCACTGGTGGCCGATGTGGTCCGTGGTCGCCCACCGGAACAGCGGCGTGTAGTAGAACAGCCAGAGCGACCCGGCGAACAGGCCGGCAGCAACCAGGGGGTTACCGAGCACCGCGAAGGGCTTGGAGTGCACGGCGAGCATGATCCACTCCCGGGCTCCGCGACTGCCGTCGGTGCGCTTGGCGATCGCCCGCAGCGCAAGCGTGATCGGCGCACCCGGCACCAGCAGCACCGGGATCATCATGCCGAGGGTCATGTGGGCCAGCATGTGCTGCGAGAACAGGAATCGCTCGTAGACGTTCACGCCACCGTTGGTCACGTAGAACAGCAGCAGCATGCCGGCGACCCAGAGCACGGTGCGGTGGATCGGCCAGGAGTCGCCCCGACGATGGAGCCGGATGCCTCCGGCGACGTAGAAGAAGATCCCGAAGGCGCAGAACAGCACCCAGATCAGGTCGAAGTTCCACAGGGTGAAGAGGTTCTCGAACGACACCGGCGGGGGGAGCGGGCGGCCGGTCAGCAGTTCGGCGGGAGTGGCGGCGGCGAGCTCGGCCGCCGGAGTCTCGGGTACCGGGGTTGCTGTGCGCGCGAGCGCCGCAGCGACACCGGAGGCGATGCCCATGAAGGCGAGCTCGGCGGTGACCACCCACCAGAAGATGCCGGTACCGGTCCCCTTCGTGGCGGTCAGGCGGCCGATGAAGTAGCGACGCTGCATCGCGCCGAACAGACCGAGCACCAACAGGGCGGCCACCTTCACCAGCACGAGAATGCCGTACGGGGTGAGCAGGTTGCCGAGGTCGCTGACCCTGATCTCCGCGCTCAGGTAGCCGGAAGCCGCCACCACCACGAAGCAGACCAGGGCGAGGGTCGAGTAGCGCGACAGCACCACCGCGACCCGGCCCTTGGCCAGCAACGGCTTGCAGATCACGAGCGTCACGAGCCCGCCCAGCCAGATGCCGGCGAACAGCACGTGCAGGAAGAGCGCACTGGTGGCGGCGTCGTGATCGGCAGTGCCGCCGCGGTGGCCCTGGAGTGTCATCGGCACCAACCCGGCGACCGCGAGCACCGTGACGAAGACGACGACGGTGGGGTTGCGCACCGCGAAGCAGAGCACGGTCACCACAGCCGCGATGAGGGTGGTCGCCAGCCACGCCTGCCCCAGCTCGGAGTTGGTCAGGAAGAAGGCGAGCGTGTCGCCGAACCGGGAGTCGAGGCTGAACGGTTCGCTCAGGGCGCTGAGGAAGCTGTAGAAACCGGTGAGGGCGGCGGCCACCGTCCAGATTGCGGCGGCGCCAGCCGCGACATCCAGAGCCCGTCCGAACTCCGGCTTGCTGGAATCCAGCGCGAAGCACGCGAGGATGAGCGCGCCGACAGCGCCCGCGCCACCGAGGTTGACGAACAGCTTCGAGATCGGGAGGCCGTAGCGCGTGATGGGGCCCGGGTCGACCAGCAGCACCGCGTCGGCTCCGCCGCCGTACGCGAGGCTCGCCAGGAGCGCGAGAAGTGCCGCTAGGAGGAGGACCGTGGGGCCGGCGATCCGAACGAGGCGTGGCACTGCATAAGACTACGCGGTGCCGGTTGGGAGCCCGGTGGGGTCGCCCGGGAACACGAAAGGCGGCATCCAGTCGGATGCCGCCTTCGCGTTGTGGAGAAGTCTTAGCCCTTGGCTGCAGCCTTGAGCTTGCTTCCGGCGCTGATCTTGACGCCCTTGCTTGCCTTGATCTCGATCGACTCACCGGTCTGCGGGTTGCGACCCGTGCGAGCGGCGCGGTCGGTGCGCTCGACTGCGAGCCACCCCGGGATCGACACCTTGGTGCCCTCACCGAGCGACTTTGACAGCACGGCGAACAGTGCGTCGACGACGCCGTTGACGGCAGCCTGGCTCTGGCCAGACTCGGCGGCAACTGCCGCGACGAACTCGGTACGGTTTAGTGACTTGTCAGCCATGGATTGTCCTCCTCGGACCAAATGCAGTTATAGACGTGCTGGTTATAGATCGTCTTGATGGTGGCTCGGGTGAAAAACCCCGGAACCGCCTGAAATCTACCAGCTTGACTTGGTAATTCCGGGCAATTCTCCCCGGTGAGCCATATCGCGGAAACGAACGCGTGATACGCCGAACTGGCTGAGGAAACCACGCGGGCGTCCGTCGATGGCGTCACGGCCGCGCACGCGAACGGGCGAGGCGTTGCGCGGGAGCTTCTGCAGGCCGATGCGGGCGGCCTCGCGGGACTCGTCGCTACCCGCCGGGTCGACGAGTGCCTTCTTCAGCTCGAGCCGCTGGGCGGCGTAGCGCGCGACGATGACCTTGCGCTGCTCGTTCTTGGCGATCTTGCTCTTCTTGGCCATGGTTAGCGCTCCTCGCGGAATTCGACGTGCTGGCGGATGACCGGGTCGTACTTCTTCAGGACCAGGCGATCGGGGTTGTTGCGACGGTTCTTCTTCGTCACGTAGGTGTAGCCCGTTCCTGCGGTCGAACGGAGCTTGATGATGGGGCGGACGTCCTGCTGCTTGGCCATTAGATCTTCTCCCCGCGGGCAAGGAGATCCTTGACCACAGCTTCGATGCCACGAGCGTCAATCACCTTGATGCCCTTGGCGGACAGCGTGAGGGTGACGTTGCGGCGAAGCGACGGCACGTAGTACTTCTTCTTCTGGATGTTCGGGTCGAACCGACGGCTGTTGCGACGGTGGGAATGCGAAATGGTGTTGCCGAAACCCGGGTGGGCTCCGGTCACCTGGCAGTTTGCTGCCATGGGTGTACTCCTGTTCTGGTTACCGTGAAACCCCGTGTCTGACGACGCGGCTTCACCCAAGATCACTTGTCGGCGTTCCTTGATCCCGGACTTTCGTGGGAGGAATGCGTGCGGGGCGGAAATGCCCAACCTGAACATGGTACACGGCATAGCCCGGCTCACCAACGCCCAACCACTAGAGTCTCACCATGCTGATCGGCCCCGCTTGTGGTTGAGCCCGCTCCCGACGAGGAGGTCGAGGCGATCGGGCGCCTCGGTGTCGCGCTGCTCGACGCCGGATACGCGGTCACCGATGTCACCCGGGTGGCCCGCGCGGTCGCCCGCAGCAACGCCGCGGATTTCACCGTGGGTGCACTCCCGACCGGGGTCTTCGTCGACGACGGCGACCGCACCCGGGTGCTCGTGTCGAGCGGCACCTCATTCACTTTCGAACAGGTCGGCGTGGTCGGCAAACTGGCGGCCGAGGCTGAGCAGGGAATCCCCTGGACAGACCTGCAGGCGGGCCTCGACGGGCTGCACACGATGCGCCCGCGGTACCCGCTCTGGCTCTCGCTGCTCGGTAGCGGGCTGATCTCCGGCGGAATCGCCGTCGTGCTGGGCAATCCTTGGTGGGCGGTCGGGCTCGACGCCGTGCTCGGCATCCTGGTGGGCGGCGTTCTCACGGTCGCCGGCTCGCGGGCTCGGATCGCGGCCGTGCTGCCGTTCTTCCTCGCCCTAGCCGTGGCCCTGCTCGTGGGGCTCACCGCCACGATGTTCGGCATCTCGGCGGTGCCGTTCTTCGCGATCTCGGCTCCCCTGGTCATGCTCATTCCCGGCGCCGCGGTGACGAACGCGTTGATCGAGGTGAGCGCGGGCGACGTCGTTTCCGGTGGCGGGCGTCTCGTGGCGGGCCTCACGGTCTGGGCGATGCTCGCCGCGGGCACCGTCGCGGGGGTCGGGATCCTCGGTGGCCGCCTCGACGGCACGCTCATCTCGATCGGCGCGAGCACTGCAGACCCCGCGGGCCCGGTCGACCCGGCGCTCGCCTGGCCGGCGGTGGTGCTGCTCGCGATCGGTGTCGGACTCTTCCTCTCGGCGACCATCCCTCTGACTCTCGTGATCGCCGCGGTCCTCGTGCTGGCGTACGCCGGGTCGGTACTCCTCGGCCCGGTCCTCGGCGCCGGCTCCGCGGTCGGTCTCACCGCCGCGGTGCTGCTCTCCGGGTTGCGACTCGTCGAGCGGGTGTGGCCGAGCCTGCCCACGATCGTCACCTTCCGCCCGGTGTTCTGGCTGCTGGTTCCCGGATCCCTCGGGCTCATCGCGGTCAGCAGCCTGGCCACTCACTCTGCGGGCAGCGAAGACCTCATCGCCACGACGGTATCCACGGTGCTCGGTCTCGTGATCGGCGTGCAGGTGGGAGCCGTCGTGTCCGAAGCGTTCCGCTCCGGCCCCGGCAGGAACGCCAAGGCGACCTAGGGGCGGCTGCACTCCGCGCACAGGCCGAACACGTCGACGATGTGCTGCGGCTGGGTGAAGCCGTGAACAGCCGCGACCGAACTCGCCCACTCCTCGACCTCATCAGCCTCGATCTCAACGGTGAGTCCGCAATTGCGGCAGATCAGGTGGTGGTGATGAGTGCCCGGGGTGCACGCGCGATAGAGGCTCTCCCCCTCCTGCTGCAGCGAGTCGGCCTCACCCTCAACTGCGAGGTCGGCGAGCGCCCGATAGACGGTCGCGAGGCCTATGGATGACCCTGCCGACCGCAACGAGGCGTGCAGCTCCTGCGCGCTAACGAAGTTCTCCCGGGTGCCGAGCGCCTCGCGCACCGCATCCCGTTGCCAGGTGTGCCGCTTCATCCGAGCCTCCTCACGACAAGATCGCCGGTCATGACAGGACCGCCACTCGAGCCCGGAGCCGCTGCCCGCGCACCCGGCCCACCAGCCGACAACCGAGGTAGATGAGGAACGAGATCGTGGTCACGTACGGGCTGATCGGCAGCGACCCGCCGAGGGCGAGCAGTATCCCGCCGACGGCCGACGTGAACCCGAACAGCATCGCCAGCAGCGGCACCACGACCGGCGACGACGACACCCGGAGAGCTGCGGCGGCAGGAGTCACGAGTAGGGCAAGCACGAGCAGTGCGCCGATGATCTGCACCGACACGGCGACCATCAGGCCGAGCAGCACCATGAACCCCAGCGAGAGCGCCCGGCTGGGCACGCCGCGGGCCTGCGCCACGTCGGGATCGATGCTGTCGAACATCAACGGGCGCCAGATCACCAGGAGTGCGACCAGCACGACGATACTCAGGCCGATGAGCACGCCGAGCTGCGGGATGTCGACGGAGAGGATCTGCCCGGTCAGCAGCCCGAACCGGTTACCACTGCGGCCCGGATAGAGCGCGAGGAACAGGATGCCGAGCCCGAGGCCGAACGGCATCAGCACGCCGATGATCGAGTTGCGATCCCGCGCCCTGGCGCCGAGCACACCGATGAGGACCGCCGCGATGAGCGAGCCCACGAGGGATCCCGCAACCACGTTCGCGCCGAAGAGCAGGGCGGCAGCGGCACCGGCAAAGGAAAGTTCACTGATCCCGTGCACGGCGAACGCCATGTCGCGCTGCATCACGAAGACGCCGATCAGCCCGCCGACGATGCCGAGCACCGCGCCGGCGATGATCGAGTTCTGCACGAGCGCGAGCAGGCGCCCGTAGTCGCTGAAGTTGAACAGCGAATCCCACAGCTCCGGTGTCATGGCGCCGCCACCTCGTGGTGGTGCGGGAACTCGGGGACCCCCGCGACGAAGATGCGGTCGCCGCTGCGGATCACCTCGACCGGGGTGCCATAGAGATCGCTGAGCACCTCGGAGGTGAGCACGGTCTCGGGCGGGCCCGACGTGAATCGGCCTCCACCCAGGTAGAGCACCGTGTCGACCATGTCGAGCACGGGATTGATGTCGTGGGTGACGAACACCACCGCGGTGTCTTCCTCATGGAGCCGGGAATCGATGAGCTCGGCAACCCCGCGCTGGTGCTGCAGGTCGAGGCTCGAGAGCGGCTCGTCGCACAGCAGCAGTGCCGGGTTGCTCGCGAGTGACTGCCCGACCCGCAGGCGCTGTTGCTCGCCGCCCGAGAGCACACCGATGGGAAGGTCCGCGTAGTCGCGGGCACCGACCGCATCCACCAGCTCGTCGATCCGCTCCCGGGTCTGCCGCGACGGCCACGGGATGCCCCAGCGGTGTCCGTCGAGGCCCAGGCCGATGAGATCGCGCCCGCGCAGGGCCGTGCCCGCCGGAACGATGCGCTGCTGCGGGATGTATCCGATGGCACGATCACCGTGGCGCACCGGATGACCCTGCAGCCGAATCTCGCCCTGGTCGAGGGGGAGCTGCCCGAGGATGGCGCGCAGCAGGCTGGTCTTGCCCGACCCATTGGCCCCCAGAACGGCGACGAACTCGCCCCGCTGCACCGTGAGGTTCAGCCCCGACCAGAGAGTGCGGCCACCGAGGGCCAGCCCCGCGTCCCGAATCTCGAGGGCCGGAGCGTCACCCGCGGGCGCCCCGGTCACGGCAGCAGCGCGCTCGCCAGCGCGTCGAGGTTGCCGCTCATCCATGACACGTAGTCTGCCCCGTCGGGGAGGGTCTCGCTGAACCCGACGACGGGCACACCCGCGCTCTCGGCCGCATCTCGCACTCGCTCGGTCTCGGGGCTCGCCGTCTGCTCGTTGTAACCGAGCACCCGGGCATCCCCCGCCGCGAACAGGTCGATCGTGTCTTCGAGCGCGAGCGGGGGCACGTCGTTGCCCTCCTCGATCGCCTCGGTGAAGTCGGAGGGGGTGACATTGGTCAGCCCGATCGCCTCGAGCAGGTACACCGGCACCGGTTCGGTGACGGCCGCTCCCCCGCCGCCGATCTGGGTGGCCAGGTCGGTGGCGCGGGTTTCGAGCGCCTCGAGCTGGCTGGTGAGGTCGGCCGCGTTCGCCTCGTAGGTCTCGGCATTGTCGCTATCGAGGGTGCCGAGCTCGGCCGCGATCGCCTCGACGACATGGGTCATGCCGTGCAGCGAGTACCAGACGTGCTCGTTGAACCCCTCGATGTGGTCGTGGCCCGCATCGTCCGCGTGGTCGTCCGCGCCGTCTTCGTCCGCGCCGTGGCTGTGCTCGTCGTCCAGCAACCCGGAGGCCTCTACGGCCTCGACGACGGTCGCCGAGGATCCGGATGCCTCGATCAGCGAGTCCATGAACGGGTCGTAACCTCCGCCGTTCTCGATGATGAGGTCGGCATCGGCGATCGCGAGCTGGTCGCGCGCCGACGCCTCGAAGCTGTGCGGGTCGACGGCCGAGTCGTCGATGATGCTCGTGACGGTGGCCAGGTCGCCCGCGATGCTCGCGGCGAGGTTTCCGTACACGCTCGTCGACGCGACGATCGACAGCTCGTCGGACGTGTCGGCGGGCGCGCCGGCGGCACATCCCGACAGCAGGATGACGGCGGCGGCGGTGACGCCGAGGATGGGAAGAGGACGGATCATGGTGGAGCTCTCTAGATAAGCGGGTCTCGCTAATGAGACTCGTTATCAACAGTATGCCGCGAGAAACGGGTTTCCGCCAACCGGCCGCTCAGTCGAGCAGCGCCAGACCCACCGGCCAGGCTCAGTCGAGCAGCAGGGCCGGCTCTTCGAGAACCGACGCGATGTCGGCCGTGAACCGGCTCGCCACGTCGCCGTCCACGACCCGGTGGTCGAAGCTCGCGCCGACCGTGGTGACGAAGGCGGGCCGCACCTCGCCGTCGATCACCCACGGCTTCTGCTTGATCGCCCCGAGCGCCACGATGCCGACCTCGCCGGGGTTCAGGATCGGGGTGCCGGTGTCCATGCCGTACGACCCGAGGTTCGTGATCGTGATGGTGCCGCCGGCCATCTGCGCCGGCTGCGTCTTGCCATCGCGGGCGGTGATCGTCAGCTGCTCCAGCGCGAGCGCGAGTTCGAGCAGGCTGAGGTCCTGCGCGTCCTTGAGGTTCGGCACGATGAGCCCGCGCGGGGTCGCCGCGGCGATGCCGAGGTTCACGTAGTGGTGAACCACGATCTCCTTGTCGGTCCAACTGGAGTTCACCGTGGGGTTTCGACGGACTGCCCAGATCACGGCCTTCGCCATGACCAGGAGCGGGCTGATCCGCACCCCCGCAAAATCGGGCGAGTTCTTCAGGCGCTTGACGAACTCCATCGTGCGGGTGGCGTTCACATCGCTGAACACGCTCACGTGCGGCGCGGTGAAGGCGCTCTGCACCATCGCCTTCGCGATCGCCTTGCGCACGCCCTTCACGGGGATGCGCTCCTCGCGCTCGTCGCCCCACTCCGGGGTCTGGATGTTGCGGAACACGCTCGCCTGCGACGCGTGCCGGATGACGTCGTCGCGGGTGATCTCTCCCGCGAGCCCGGTGGGGCTCACCGTGGCGAGCTCGACACCGAGGTCTTTGGCGAGCTTGCGGATGGGGGGCTTGGCGATGATGGCGGATGCCGCTGCCGCGGGCACACTCGTCGGTCGCTGTACCGCGGTCGCGGGTGCGGCACTCGAGGGCGGCGCGACCGGCGACACGACCGGCACTCCGCGACGGCGGGAGCGGGCGTGGCCGACGGTGCCGTACCCCACGAGCACTGCGCCGGTCTTCTGCTCGGCCGCCGAGACCGCCTTGGCCGTCTCCGCGATCTCTGCCGCCTCGTCCACCGGTGCGGGCTGGGCGGCCGGAGCGGCGGGCGCGGCAGGAGCCTCGAAGTCGCCGCCCGCGACGGAGATGATCGGGGTGCCGACCTCGACGGTCTGGCCCTCCTCGACGAGCAGCGCCGAGACGGTTCCGGCGAACGGGGAGGGCAGCTCGACGAGCGACTTGGCGGTCTCGATCTCCACGAGCACCTGGTTGATGGTCACCGTGTCGCCGGCTTGCACCTTCCACGACACGATCTCGGCCTCGGTCAGGCCCTCGCCCACATCGGGCAGGGTGAAATCTGAATTAGCCACTGCGGCCTCCTAGTAAGCCATCGCCCGGTCGACCGCTTCCAGGATGCGGTCGGCGTCGGGGAGGTACGTGGTTTCGAGTTTGGCGGGCGGGAAGGGGGTGTCGAAACCCGCCACCCGCAGCACGGGTGCCTCGAGCGAGTAGAACGCGTGCTCCGTGACGGTCGCGGCGATCTCCGACCCGACCGATACGAACCCGGGTGCCTCGTGGGCGACGACGAGCCGGCCGGTCTTGCGCACCGAGGCGAGGATCGGGCCGTAGTCGATCGGCGAGATCGAGCGCAGGTCGACGACCTCGACGCTCGTGCCCTCCTCGGCGGCGATCTCGGCGGCCTGCAGCAGCATGGTGACCATCGGGCCGTAGCCGACGAGCGTCACCTCGGTGCCTTCGCGCACGACGCGGCTCGAGTGCAGCGGAATGCCGCTCTCCTCCGTGTCGACGTCGCCCTTCGGCCAGTACCGGCTCTTCGGCTCGAAGAACAGCACCGGATCGTTGCTCGCGATCGCCTCCTGGATCATCCAGTAGGCGTCGTGCGGGTTCGACGGCGTGACCACGCGCAGGCCCGGGGTGTGCGCGAAGTACGCCTCCGGGCTCTCCTGGTGGTGCTCGACCGCGCCGATGTGGCCGCCGAACGGCACCCGGATCACCACGGGCATGGTGAGGGAGCCCTCGTGGCGGCTGGTGAGCTTGGCCAGCTGGGTGGTGATCTGGTCGAACGCGGGGAAGATGAACCCGTCGAACTGGATCTCGCAGACCGGGCGGTACCCGCGCATCGCCAGCCCGATCGCGGTGCCGACGATGCCGGATTCGGCGAGCGGGGTGTCGAGCACCCGGTTTCCGCCGAACTCGGCGTGCAACCCCTCCGTGACACGGAACACACCGCCGAGTGGCCCGATGTCCTCGCCCATCAGGATGACCTTGGCATCGTCATCCATCGCCCGGCGCAGCCCGTTGTTGATGGCCTTGGCCATGCTCAGATTCTGGATGCTCATGCCGGGCCTCCCGTCGGTTCGTCGGACGGGTCATCGGCGAGCGACGCCTCGTAGTCCTCGAGCCAGGCACTCTGGGCCGCCATCACCGGGTGCGGTTCGGAGTACACGTTCGTGAAGATGGTCTCCCGTCCCGGCTCGCCGAGCGCGATGGTTCGGGCCCGGATGTCGGCGGCGAGGTCTGCCCCCTCCTGCTTCACGTCGTCGAAGAAGGCGTCGCTCTCGCCCTTCGCGCGCAGGAAGGTCTCGTACCGGGAGATGGGGTCGCGGCTCACCCAGAACTCCATCTCGGCGGTGTCGCGGTACTTGGTAGGGTCGTCGCTCGTGGTGTGCGCACCCATGCGGTAGGTCAGCGCCTCGATGAAGTGCGGCCCGCGGCCGCTGCGAGCGGCGTCGAGGCCTGCGCTGGTCACCGCATAGCTGGCGAGCACATCGTTGCCGTCGATCTGCACCCCGGGGATGCCGAAGCCGCCCGGCCGCAGGTACAGCGGCGAGCGCGACTGCCGGGAGACCGGCACCGAGATGGCCCAGTGATTGTTCTGCAGGAAGAACACCTGCGGGGTCTGGTAGCTCGCCGCGAACACGAGCGACTCGCTCACGTCACCCTGGCTGGTGGCGCCGTCGCCGAAGTAGACGATGACCGCCTCATCCGTATCCGGGTTCCCGGTTGCTGTCGCACCGTCGAGCTGGATGCCCATCGCGTACCCGGTGGCGTGCAAGCTCTGCGACCCGAGCACGAGCGTGTAGAGGTGGAAGTTGCCGTTCTGCTTCGGGTCCCAGCCGCCGTGGCTGAGCCCGCGCAGCAGCTCGATGATCTTGATCGGGTCGACCCCGCGGATGCGGGCGACCACGTGCTCCCGGTAGGACGGGAAGATGTGATCCTGCGGCTTGGCCGCGAATCCGGAGCCGACCTGTGCCGCCTCCTGGCCGAGACTCGGGATCCACATCGCCAGCTGCCCCTGCCGCTGCAGGTTCGCGGCATCGATGTCGATCGCGCGGATCACCGCCATCTGGCGATAGAAGTCACGCAACTGGTCGTCGGTCAGGGCATCGATGTAGGGCAGATACTGCTGCGCCGCATCGCTTTCGACGAGAGTGCCCTCGGGCGAGAGGAGCTGGACCGTCGCTGCGGTGTAAGGCATTGGACTAATCTAACGTGGCGATTGCGGGGGCCGTTCGTTGCAGGGATACAACCTCAGCCGAGGCTCGTAGGAGATTCTCCACAGACTCCGACTCCCCCACGCTGACCCGCACCCCGTCGCCGAGCGCCCGGGCGACGATGCCGTGCGATGCCAGCATCTCCGCTGCCTCCGCCGTCGAGGGGCCCGTCGGCAGCCAGACGAAATTGCCCTGCGGCACGGGCACATCCCAGCCCTGGGCGAGGAGGCCGGCGTAGATCTCGTCCCGCACCCGGTTCAGGAGCGCGACCCGTTCCATCAGTTCGGCCTCATGCTCGAGCGAGACGACCGCGGCCCGCTGGGCCTGCTCGGTGACCGACAGCGGGATGGCGACGCACCGCGCGGCATCCATCACGTACTCCGCACCAACCGCGTAGCCGATCCGCAGGCCCGCGAGCCCGTACGCCTTCGAGAAGGTGCGCAGCACCACGAGGTTCGGGTAGTCGTTCAGGAGGGATGCTCCGCGCACGGCATCCGGATCGGTGACGAACTCGACATAAGCCTCGTCGAGAACCACGAGCACGGTCGGCGGCACCTCCGCCATGAAGGCGACGAACTCGGCCTGGGTCACGGTGGTGGAGGTCGGGTTGTTCGGGCTGCACACGATGACCAGGCGGGTGCGGTCGGTGATCGCCGCCAGCATCGCGGGAAGGTCGTGACGGTGATCGGGCGTGTTCGGCACCGCGATCGCGGTGGCGCCGGCGGTCGCAACGAGCCCCGGGTACGCCTCGAAGCTGCGCCAGGAGAAGACGACCTCGTCGCCGGGAGCGGCGGCGGCCGAGATGAGCTGCGCGAGAACCGAGACGGAGCCCGCCCCGACCTGGACCCGCTCGGGTGAGATCGAGTAACGCTGCCCGAGCAGTTCGCGGAGCGCCGCAGCAGACCCTTCCGGATACCGGTTGACCTCGGACTGCTCGATCGCGGCCACCACCGCGGGCAGCGGGGGGAAGGGGTTCTCGTTCGACGACAGCTTGAACGCGTCTTCGGCAGCGGTTCTCCCCTGGCGGTAGGGAACCATCGATTCGACTTCTGGTCGCAGGCGTACTCTCGGCGCGGTCACGAGCCAAGCCTAAGAGGCTGGGCTCGTTCGCATCACCGATGCATTGCGGCACCGGAGCCTCCCGTGCATAGTTAGCGGCATGAGATTCCTGGTACGCCTCCTGATCAACGCCGTCGCCCTGTGGCTGACCACCCTCATCGTCGCCGGCGTGCATGTCGTGCCCTACGCGCCGGGCGGCACCACCGAGATCATCCTCACCTACCTGCTCGTGGCCGCGATCTTCGGTCTCGTCAACGGGATCATCGGCAACCTGATCCGCATCGTCGCCTTCCCGCTCTACATCCTCACCCTCGGCCTCATCTCCCTCATCGTGAACGGGCTGCTGCTGCTGCTCGCCGCGTGGTTCTCGGGCCTGTTCGGCTTCGGCTTGCAGGTCGACGGGTTCTGGTGGGGTGTGCTCGGCGCCCTCGTGCTCGGCCTGATCAGCTGGATCATCGGCATCATCCTCCGCCCGCTCATGGGGTCGAAGTCTCGCTGACCCGCTCGAACCGGTAGGCGCGACTCGATCGCAGGGTCGCGCCGTCGGTGAAGCGGTCGAGCTGCTCGATGCCATCGCGTACCTGGTCGCTGCGCGCCTCGTCCATCAGCTCGGCGGTCTGCACGTAATACTCGCGGTGGTGTGACGGCACCGCGTACTGGTTCGGGATGTCGCGGCCGCCGAACACGTCGCGCTCCACCACCAGCGCGTGGTGGTTGGCCTGCATGCCGCCGAGCGCCGGCACCGGATCATCCATGTGCTCGACCAGCACGGCCGGGACGCTTGCCGGGATCGGGACCTGGCCGGTCGGACCGCCGAACGCGAGCACCCCCTGGGTGTTGAACTCACCGGACGCGGCCAGGCGCGCCACCGTTCCGCCGCCCTGCGAGTAGCCGGTGAACTGCACCGGGCTGTCTTTCTCCACCCCCGCCAACCGCATGGCCTCGACGACCGAGTCGTACGAGCCCGATCCCGGCCCGGCCGTGTTGGCGAGATTGCTCGTCATGTCCCACGGCTCCGGACCGGCCGCCGGCGAGAAATCGGCGGTGCCCGAGACGTACACCTCGAACCGATCCGGCCCCGACGCACTCGAATACCGCTCGATGACCACCTGCGCCCCACCCGACCAGGAGTGGCCGGGCACGCGGGCGAGTCGCTCGGCGTAGCCCGACGGCGGGGCAACCGCCTGCACCCCGTGGCTCGAGTGCAGGCGAACCGACGTCTCATCGAGGAGGCCCAGCCGAGAGCCGGCCGCCATGATCGTGCGCGCCGCGAACGGGAGTGCGCCTGGCGCGGCCGAGGCCAGACCCGGCGGCAGGCCCAGCGCCCCCAGCGCACCACCGCCCACCGCGGTGGCGGCCGCCCGGATCAGGGAGACCGTCGCCGCGTTGGTGACGATGCCGTTGTTGTTGCGAGCGAACGAGCTGCCCCGCGACACCCCTCGATCGCGACCGACGAGTTCGCCGAGGTTGCGGCCACCGATCACGAGGGCGGCAGCCGTCCCGAGAACGATCGCGCCACCCGCGGTGCTGACCAGGAGGCCGGGCAGCAGCCGCCCCACCAGGCTGCCTGCGCTGCTTGCGATGCCGGTGACCAACGCGTCGGCCAACCGTTCGGCAAGCCCGTAACCCTCTGCGACGGTTACAAGGCTGTACTGCAGCAGCTGCGCCTGCAGGTGCACACGGTCCAGTGCCTGCGCCAGATCATCCAGGTCTCGTTCGGCGAGCGCCGCGCTCGCGGGAGCCCCCGCCAGCGACCCATGCCACGAGCCGGGGCCCACGGCCGCGTCGATCGCGGCCACCTGGCTGCGCATCGCGGCCGACTCCCGGGCCAGCCGGGCGAGCATCTGCGCGTTCGCGTACAACTCGTCCGTGGCCACGGCGGTCGACCCGCCGCCGGAGATGATGAGGTCGTCAGGCACGTGACCGCACCTGCGCGAGGGCGACGCCGGTGCGCTCCCGCGCCGACTGCGCGGCGGTGACGGCCACGTCGATCGTCTTGGCGAGGGTGTCGACTGCGGCGTCGTGGGCGCGGCGCGCGGGGCCCCGCCACTGGCTGGCGGGATCGGGCACGAGCTCCCGACGCGCCCGGTGCAGTCGCGCCAGTAGCAGCGCCAGCTGTCGCTGCTGCGTCTCCAGCGCGGCCACCAGCGCTAAGTCTTCGGGGCGACCCATGGATGCTCCTCTCGAGTGACTCCAGCGTCGAGCATCCCGAGACGCCGCCGACGGGGCCGGGTGAGGATGCGGGCTGGCGGCGGGATTCCCCGAGTGTTGGGGAGGAGAAACTACGCGACAATGAACGCATGAGCTTCGAGCGCACCTTCGACGAGAACGCGCTCTTCCGTATCTGCTTCGTCTGCACGGGCAATATCTGCCGTTCCCCCATGGCCGAGACGGTGTTGAAAAGCCTCGTCAAGCGCGCCGGCCTCGAGAAGCAGGTCGCGGTGATATCGGCCGGCACCGGCGACTGGCACGTCGGGGAGCCGTCTGATGACCGCACCCTCGCGGCGCTCACCGCCCGCGGGTACAACGGCTCCGGCCATCGCGGGCGGCAGTTCGACCCGAGTTGGTTCGCCAACCTCGATCTCGTCGTCGTGTTCGACCGTAGCCAGGAGCGCATCCTGAAGACCTGGGCGAGCAATGAGCAGGACATGTCGAAGGTGCAGCTGCTGCTGACCTTCGACGCCGCGCAGGCGCCGCTCGTCGACGTGCCCGACCCGTACTATTCCGACGCGCCCCTCTTCGATCAGGTCCTGGCCATGATCGAGAAGGCGTGCGAAGCACTCTTCCGGCAGATCACGCCGGGAATCCGACAGGGAGTCTCATGAGCCCACTGCCCGAACAACCGCTCAGCCCGCTCGACGGGCGGTACCGGCCGATGGTCGCCGGGCTCGGCAACCATCTCTCGGAGGCCGGGCTGAACCGCGCGCGCGTGCGGGTCGAGGTGGAGTGGCTGCTGTACCTCACCGACCACGAACTGTTCGGCTCTCACCGCCTCGACCACGAGGATGCGCGGCAGCTGCGCGAGTTCGCCGCCGAGTTCGGCCAGGACGAGATCGACGAACTGGCCCGACTCGAGGCCACCACCCGGCACGACGTGAAGGCTGTTGAGTACCTGGTGCGCCGCAAGCTCGCCGACCTCGGCCTCACCTCCGTGGCCGAGCTGACGCATTTCGCCGCCACCAGCGAAGACATCAACAACCTCGCCTACGCGGTCACGATCAACGCCGCCGTCCGCGAGGTGTGGATGCCGAAGTTGCGCTCCGTCATCGGTGCGCTGCGAGAGCTGGCGATCCGGCATCGGGATGCTCCGATGCTGGCCCACACGCACGGGCAGCCGGCGACCCCCACCACCATGGGTAAGGAGTTCGCGGTGTTCGTGCACCGGCTCGACCGGGTGGCCGCGATGATCGACAACACCGAGTATCTCGGCAAGTTCAACGGGGCGACCGGAACGTATGCCGCCCACTTCGCCGCCGACGCCGAGCAGGACTGGCCGGCGATCTCCCGGGAGTTCGTGACGAGCCTCGGGCTTGCGTGGAACCCGCTGACCACGCAGATCGAGTCGCACGACTGGCAGGTCGACCTGTACCAGCAGATGAGTCACGCCTGCCGGATCCTGCACAACCTGTGCACCGACATCTGGGCGTACATCTCCACCGGCTACTTCCGGCAGATTCCGCAGGAGGGCGCGACCGGGTCATCCACGATGCCGCACAAGATCAACCCGATCCGCTTCGAGAACGCCGAAGCCAACCTCGAGATCGCGAGCGCACTGCTCGAGTCGCTCGCTCAGACCCTGGTCACCTCCCGCCTGCAGCGCGACCTCACCGACTCGACCACCCAGCGCAACATCGGGGTCGCGTTCGGCCACTCACTCGTCGCGTTCGAGAACATCGGCCGCGGGCTCACCGAGATCGACCTCGATCTCGACCGGCTGGCGGCAGACCTCGACGCGAACTGGGAGGTGCTCGGGGAGGCCATCCAGACGGTGATCCGGGCCGAAGTCACCGCCGGTCGCAGCTCGATCGCGGACCCGTACGCCGTGCTCAAGGAACTGACCCGCGGCAAGCGCATCGGCCAGGCCGACCTCGTGGCGTTCATCGACGGACTCGACATCGGGCAGGCGGCCAAGGACCGGCTGCGCGTACTGACCCCCGCGACCTACGCGGGGATCGCTGGCAGCCTGGTGGGCTACATCGAGGAGTAGCCCTCAGGTCGGGGTCAGTGACCCGGGCGGTCGCGTTCGGTGTCGTCCTGCTCGCGAAGGTCGATCTTCTCCTCGCCCGTCGGTCCGACGGCGAGCGAGAGCATCGCAAGCACCACGAGCGACACGATGAACGCCAGGCCGAGGAAGATCAGCCCGAGAGTCAGGTCGCGCGTCGACATGAACACGACGAGGCCGGCGAAGAGCGCGAGGATGCCCGACAGGCCGAGGAGCTCGATCGGGCGGGTGCTGTCGCGGCGACTGGGTTTGGACATCAGGTCTCCTCTGTCGCCTTCTCAGGCACGGCACGTTCGGGCATCGCCACGGCGGGCAGGGCGGGCGCCCACTTCAGTGAGAGCCCCGCGATGACGAAGTACACGCCGATGATCGCCCAGTAGGCGCCGAGCACGCCGACGATGATGATGGATGCCGTCAGTGCGCGTTCCACGTCGTCCGGCCCGGTGAACCGCTGCACGAAGTCCGGCGGAACCAGCAGCACCACGACGGCGAGAACGGCGGTCAGCGCGCCGATGAACACGCGGTCACCGGCCCCGCGAAGCCGGCGGCGACCGCGCAAGCCGAGGTAGAGCTCGATGAACCCGGTGATCGCCGCGAATGTCGTGACGACGAAGACGAAGAACGGCAACCCGCCCCCGGGTACCGCCAGGGCGACGATCCCCGCGGCCACGGTGACCAGACCCTGCGCAAGGGTGAGGGTGCGGTCAATACCCCGCGCTCCCGCCCGCAGGCCGGCAGCGGTCAGGATCGCGCCGGTGATGACCGCGAAGATGCCGAAGGTGACGTAGCCGAAGGTAGTTGAGTGGTCGGCACTGAATGTGACCGTCAACGCGAGCGCCAACGCGGGTACCGACCTCGCGACTGGCACGTACCACGGGGTTACGGCATCCACACCCTCCAGTCTACGTTCGTCATTTGTCCGTAGCGGCCGCCCCGGCGCCGGTGGGTATCGTGTGGCACGTTTCCGAGAAAGGCGTGATGATGACCCCAGCTGATGACGAGCACGACCAGCTCACCCGCACACTCAAGCGCACCCAGATCCAGCAGTCCCCGTCGTCCATCCCCGGACGGGAGATCGTGCAGGTGCTCACCGAGATCCCGGTCGGCGTTGCATCCGGTTGGCACCACCATCCCGGGGAGGAGGTCGGCTACATCATCGCCGGAACCGTGCAGATGGAACGGGCCGACGGCGACACGATCGTGCTGAACGCTGGCGATGGGTTCCTGATCCCGCCCGGGGTTCCCCACAACGCGACCGACCTCGGGCCTGAGACCGGCCAGATGCTCTCCACCTACATCGTGCTGACCGGAGAACCCGTCTCGACGCTCGAGCCCTGACCCAGTGACTGCGACCGCAAACCCCACGAGAGAGGAACGTTGAGATGACTATGAACCGAATTGGTGAGGACCCGAATCATCCGTATGCATCAGCCGTGGCAGCGGAGGGTCGGTTCGTGTTCGTGTCCGGGCAGACGCCGTCGAGGGACGGGCACGTCGTCCACGGCACGATCGGCGAAGAAACCGCCATCGTGTTCGAGAACATCGCGGCGATCCTGAGCTCCGCCGGAGCCACTCTCGACAATGTGGTCAGATGCGGAGTGTTCCTCGCCGACCTTTCGCAACTGGCCGAGTTCAACGAGGCCTACACGGCCGCGCTCGGCCCCGACCTCCCGGCTCGCACCGCGGTGGGCGCCACGCTCCCGGGATACCAGGTCGAGATCGACTGCATCGCGGTGGTGCCGTGACGTCGAGTGCTCTGGCAGTGGCCCGCAAACCCTGACCACATTCGCCATGCCGTTCGGGCTGCTCGGCTACGACCCCGGCGGCAGGTCGACGAACCGGGAGAAGTGGCCGTGGAAGCCGACCGTGATGGTTCGGGTCGGACCGTTTCTGTGCTTGGCCACGATCAGGTCGGCCTCGCCCGCGCGCGCATTCTCCGCCTCGTATGCGCTTTCGCGATGCAGCAGGATGACCATGTCGGCGTCCTGCTCGATCGAGCCCGACTCGCGGAGGTCTGACAGCGCGGGCTTCTTGTCGGCGCGCTGCTCGGGACCACGGTTCAGCTGGGAGATCGCGATGACCGGCACGCCGAGCTCCTTGGCCAGCAGCTTGAGGGCACGGGAGAACTCGCTGACCTCCTGCTGGCGCGACTCGACCTTCTTGCCGCTGGTCATCAGCTGCAGGTAGTCGATGATGACCATCTTCAGCCCGACCTTCTGCTTCAGCCGGCGGCATTTGGCCCTGATCTCGACCAGGGTCATGTTCGGGCTGTCGTCGATGTAGAGCGGGGCGTCGTTGATGCGGCCGCGGGTCTGCGCGATGGTCGTCCAGTCGTTGGCGTGCACGGTGCCCTTGCGCATGTGCTGGAGGGGAACGGATGCTTCTGCCGAGAGCAACCGCATCGCGATCTCACTGCGGCCCATTTCGAGGGAGAACACGATCGAGGGCAGGTCGTGCTTGATGGCCGCCGCCCGCGCGATGTCGAGGCCGAGCGTGGACTTACCGATTGCGGGGCGCGCGGCGATGATGATGAGCTGGCCCGGGTGCAGCCCGTTGGTGAGCTCGTCGAGTTCGGCGAAGCCGGTGGGCACGCCGACCATCTGGCCGTCGCGGCCGCGCGCGGCTTCGATCTCGTCGATGGCGGTCGTCACTGCTTCGGTGAGGGGAACATAGTCCTCACTGTCGACGCCGCCGGTGACCGCGTAGATCTCGGCCTGCGCGTTGTTGACCAGGTCGACGACCTCGCCCTCGCTCGCGTAGCCCATCTGCACGATGCGGGTACCGGCTTCCACCAACCGTCGCAGCACCGCCTTCTCGGCGACGATCGTGGAGTAGAAGCCGGCGTTCGCCGCGGTGGGCACGAGCGCGGTGAGGGTGTGCAGATACTCCGCGCCACCCGCCCGACTCAGCTCGCCGGTCTTGGTCAACTCGTCGGTGACGGCGATGACGTCGGTCGGCTCGCCGTGCGAGTAGAGCGACATGACCGCGTTGAAGATCGTCTCGTGCTTCGGGATGTAGAAATCGATGCCGCGGACGGCCTCGATCACATCGGCCACCGCATCCTTGCTCAGGAGCATGCCGCCGATCGCGCTCTGCTCGGCCAGCAGGTCGTGCGGGGGCACCCGGTCGCCGCGGGAATCCCCTCGGGAATCGCCCCGCTCTGAGGCCTGGCGCTGGTCGCCGGCGAGACCCAGGTGCGCGATGGACATTTCGACCCTCCAATGGATGACGCTACGCCTCAGGTGTAGCCGCGCCCCCCGACACTCAGGGTGACTCGCGCCAATCAGACTCGCTCGTCCGACGGGGCTGCCCCACGATATGGATCGCGGTGACCACCCCACAACCAAGCCTGTGGATAGAACTGTGGGTAATTAGCGCGAAACGCCGCGCGCCGTGTGAGCAACCTGTGCACTTAATTGTGGAATCATCGCACGATTAGCTGTTGAACAGCCGTTTGACCTGCACTTCTTAGTTTCCACCGGCGTGTGCATAAACATGTCTAGACTGCCGCTTGAGGGTTGCCCGCGGAACGGGCATCCTGTGCACAAAGTCCCTTTAACAGCACAACGGCGACGGGTGTGAACCCGTCGCCGTCTACCCCCAGTGGGGGTGCCAAAGCGGTTGTGAAGGCCTTACTTGCTCGCGACCACCTGGAGCGCGATGGTAGCGACCAAGTCGTCACGCAGGCGCACAGTGGCCTCGTGCTCGCCGGTCGACTTGATCGGCGAGGTGATCTCGATCTTGCGCTTGTCGATCGCGCCGAGGCCCGCCGCCGCGACTGCGTCAGCCACGTCCGAGGTCTTGACCGACCCGAAGAGGCGTCCGCCCTCGCCCGCCTTGACGGTGAGCTTGACGGTGGTGGCCTGCAGGCGAGCCTTCAGGTCCTGCGCCTCTTCGAGGGTGGCGTGCTCGCGGGAGACCCGGGCAGCCTTGATCGACTCGATCTGCTTCTCGCCACCGCGCGTCCACGCCACGGCGAAGCCCTGGGGGATGAGGTAGTTACGAGCGAAGCCGTTCTTGACGTCGACGACGTCGCCGGGGGCACCGAGACCGGTGACCTCGTGCGTGAGGATCAGTTTTGACATGGTCTGGCTCCTTAACGGCCCGAGCCGGCGTACGGCAGCAACGCCATCTCACGGGCGTTCTTGACGGCCGTGGCGATGAGGCGCTGCTCCTGGACGGAGACACCGGTGATACGACGGGCGCGGATCTTTCCACGCTCCGAGATGAACTTGCGAAGCGTCGCGACATCCTTGTAATCGATGACGCCGACGCGGATCGCCTTGGCCGGGGCGGCGTTCTTGCCGTCCTTGCCCTTGCGGATGGGCTTGCGGCGATCGCCGCTGCTCTTTCCTGCCATGAGTTGTTATTCCTTAAAGATTGGTGGCGCCCTAGAAGGGCGTCTCGTCTGAGTAATTACCCGGGGTGTTCCACACGTCGCCGCTGGCGGCACCGCTCGGAGCTGAGGCAGCCCACGGCTCTTCAGCCGCCTGGCCTGCGCCGACCTGGCCGCCGCCGCGAGGCGCGCCGCCGCCGTCACGGGATGACGCGGCACGCGTCACCTGTGCCGTCGCGTAGCGCAGCGAGGGGCCGATCTCGTCGACCTCGAGCTCGATGCTGGTTCGCTTCTCGCCCTCTTTGGTCTCGTAGGAGCGCTGCTTCAGCCGACCGGTCGCGATGACTCGCGAGCCCTTCGTGAGCGAACCGGCGACGTGCTCGGCGAATTCGCGCCAGACGCTCGCGCGCAGGAACAGTGCCTCACCGTCTTTCCAGTCGTTGCTCGCGCGGTCGAAGTTGCGCGGGGTGGAGGCGATGGTGAAGTTGGCTACCGCGAGCCCGTTCTGCGTGTAGCGCAGTTCGGGGTCACTCGTGAGGTTGCCCACGACGGTGATGACGGTCTCGCCGGCCATGGCCTACTCCGCGTCCTTGGCGGCAGCTGCCGGCTTAGCAGGCGTCGCCTTCGGTGCGGCAGCAGGAGCAGGAGCGGCCGATGCGGCAGGAGCCGCAGCAGCAGGAGCCGCGGCGGCTGCCGGAGCCGATGCCGCAGGTGCCTTGGCGGGCGCGGCTGCCTTGCGGGCGGCCTTCTCGTCGGCGAGCGCCTTGGCGGCGGCCACCTGGGCGAAGCCCTCTTCGGCGCGGAGAACCTTCGTGCGCATGACTGCCTCGCTGAGCTTCAGCTGGCGGTCGAGCTCGACGGTCGCGTCGGAGTTCGCGGTGAAGTTGACGACGGCGTAGATGCCTTCGGTCTTCTTATTGATCTCGTAAGCCAGGCGACGGCGACCCCACACGTCGACATTGTCGATCGTGCCGCCATCGTTACGGATGACGTTGAGGAACTTGTCAAGGCTGGGAGCCACGGTGCGCTCATCGATCTCTGGA
>Ga0247742_10000102_pt1 | contig 72972 bp, 56 predicted proteins | sample UWRJL208509C2_FD_180944 | JGI IMG/M metagenome (GOLD analysis project Ga0247742, IMG submission 180944) | Plant litter microbial communities from Arlington Agricultural Research Station in Wisconsin, United States - UWRJ-L208-509C-2 | ecosystem: Environmental > Terrestrial > Plant litter >...
CCGGCGGCCAGCAGGCGCTCGCGGTGTTCTTCGAGGCTGTCGGGTTTCATGACGTTTTCGATGGCGCTGCGCTTCTGGGCGATTTCCAGTTCGCTGTAGCCGTTGGCGCGTTTGAATGCGACGTGCAGGTCGGTGAGCAGCGCGTGCTCTTCGGCATCGTTGAAGCGCAGCTTTTCCGAAAGGATCAGCGCGCCGCCGGGCAGCAGCGACTGGCGGATGCGTGCGAGCAACGCGGTGCGCTGTTCAGGGGCGATGAATTGCAGGGTGAAATTCAGCGCCACCACCGAGGCCGGCTGGAACTCGAGGGCGAGGATGTCGCCTTCGATCACCTGCACCGGCAGCAACTCCTGGAACATCGAGTCCTGGCCGTTGAGGTATTCGCGGCAGCGCTCGACCATGGCCGCCGAGTTATCCACCGCGATCACCCGACAGCCGTCGGTGCGCACGTGACGGCGCAAGGCCTGGGTCACTGCGCCGAGGGAGGAACCGAGGTCGTAGAGCACGCTGTTGGGTTGCGCGAATTGCGCGGCGAGCACGCCGAGGTTCTCGACGATGGTCGGGTAACCCGGTACCGAACGCTTGATCATGTCCGGGAACACCCGCACCACGTCTTCGTTGAAGGCGAAGTCGGGGACCTGGGCCAAAGGCTGGGCGAAAAGGCGATCGGGTTCTTTGCTCACGGCGGTTCCAGCGGCGTTGGTGGAAAAGGCCGGCATTTTAGCCAAGTTGGCGCGGGGATGCGCGGGTTGTCTGATAAACCGCTTTTCGCTAGCAGGCTAGCTCCCACAGGGGATTTGTGAACGACACAGATTCCCTGTGGGAGCCAGCCTGCTGGCGATGAATTCAGCGCGGTCTCTGAGAAAACGCTGACGCGGTGATCCCCCATTGCCCGAGCCAGTAGCTGAGGATGATCAGGTAAGGCGCGGCATGGAAGGGCGCGACGAAGCGGTCGATGCCGATCAGGCTGTCGGAAAACACGAAGGCCACGGCGCCGGCCGCTGCCAGCAGCGCCGAGCGTTTTGGCACGTCGCTGCCGAGTCTTGCCAGGGCCCGCCAAAGCATGGCGCTGATGGCCAGGCCGTAGACGATCACCGGAACCAGCAACGGGCCGAGGCCCTGTTTGATCAGCATCCCCAGCAGCGCAGCGCCCACCGCCAGGGCGATGATCAGCGGCAGCAGCGCCAGGCGTCGGCAATCGCTCAGGTAGGCTTTCAGGTACGCCAGGTGGGCGACGAGAAACGCACCGAGGCCGAACACGAACAAATCCCCGGGCCAGGCCAGCAACAGGTCGCCGAGCAGGGAGAAAATCAATCCGAGGCTGATCCAGCGTCGATAGTCGCTGGGCGGTGCGTCATGCAACCAGCCGAGCAGCGCCAGCACCGGCATCGGTTTGACCAATAGACAGAGCAGCGCGGCATGCACACTGATCCCGTACAGAAAGGTCACCGCGCCCATCAGCGCCAGAATCAGCCAGCCCACGGTCAGTTCACCGCAATGGCGCAGTCAAAGGTCTTGATTGCCGGTACTTCCGGGGCCCACGGTTGTGAATAGGTCAGGCGCAACCGGCCAGTACCGACGGCGAACGCCTGGAAGCGCCAGGTGGAAATCCCTGCGCTGCCGACGATGCCGGCGTCTTCTGGATTGCTGTAGACCTCGGGGCTCAGGGCCTTGAGCACGCCGCCGGCGGAATCCTGGATCGCCCAGCGGTAACCCGTGGTCGGGTTGCTCGGCAAGGTCAGGATCAGGTTCTGCCCGTTGGTCATGCGCACCGGGCATTCGCTTTGTTTTTCCACCGTCAGGTTGTGTTTCGGAGAACTGGCGCAAGCGGCCAGCAGGGCGAGACTGAGGGGCAGTAACAGGCGAGTGGGGGACATAAGGTCAGCGGCTCCAGCGTTCACGACGAACGGCGAGCATAACTGAAGATGAGACAAAGTGTGACAGCCGGGCAGTCAGGTGTTGTCTGCACTGACGCCATCGCTGGCAAGCCAGCTCCCACAGTGATCGGCGGTGTTCACAGAAGTTGTGTTCATCGCAAGACCCTGTGGGAGCTGGCTTGCCAGCGATAGCGGTCATACAGACGCTACTGGACCATCAGAACAGCACCTTCGCCACATCCGCAAAGCGCTTGGCGAAGTGCACGGTGATGCCCTCTTTCAGGTACTCCGGCAATTCCTCGAAGTTGCCACGGTTGGGCTCCGGCAGGATCAATTCGAAGATTTTCTGCCGCCGCGCGGCAATCACCTTCTCGCGCACGCCGCCAATCGGCAGGACGTGCCCGGTCAGGGTCAGTTCGCCGGTCATGGCCACGCCTTTTTTCGGTGGCTGGTTACGCGCCAGTGACAGCAGGGCGCTGGCCATGGTCACCCCGGCGCTCGGGCCGTCCTTCGGCGTGGCGCCTTCCGGCACGTGCAAATGCACGAAGGCTTCGTCGAAGAACTTGGCGTCGCCGCCGAACTGCTTGAGGTGCGAGCTGACGTAGCTGTAGGCGATTTCCGCCGACTCCTTCATCACATCGCCCAATTGCCCGGTGAGCTTGAAGCCACGGTTGAGCGTGTGGATCCGCGTCGCTTCAATCGGCAAGGTCGCGCCGCCCATGCTGGTCCAGGCCAGACCGGTGATCACGCCGGTACCGGACAGCACTTGCTCGTTGCGGAACACCGCGCGGCCGAGGGAGGCTTCGAGGTCCTTGGGACCGATCTTGATCACCGCTTTCGGCTCGTCGATCAGCTTGACCACCGCTTTGCGCACCAGTTTGCCCAGTTGTTTTTCCAACTGACGCACCCCGGCTTCCCGGGCGTAACCGTCGATCAAGGTCTTGAGCGCGGTGTCGCTGATGCTCAGGCTGCCTTTCGATACGCCGGCTTTTTCCAGCTGTTTTGGCCACAGGTGACGCTTGGCGATGGCGACTTTTTCTTCGGTGATGTAGCCGGACAGGCGAATCACTTCCATACGGTCGAGCAACGGGCCTGGGATTGAGTCGAGGGTGTTGGCGGTGCAGACGAACAGCACTTTCGACAGGTCCAGGCGCAAATCCAGGTAATGGTCGAGGAATTCGACGTTCTGTTCCGGATCGAGGGTTTCCAGCAGCGCCGAGGCCGGGTCGCCCTGGTAGCTCTGGCCCATCTTGTCGATCTCGTCGAGCATGATCACCGGGTTCATCACTTCGACGTCTTTCAACGCCTGCACCAGTTTGCCCGGCATCGCGCCGATGTAGGTGCGGCGATGGCCCTTGATCTCGGCTTCGTCGCGCATGCCGCCGAGGCTGAAGCGATAGAACGGCCGGCCCAGGGATTCGGCGATGGACTTGCCAACGCTGGTCTTGCCCACACCCGGCGGGCCCACCAGCAGCACGATCGAACCGCTGATTTCGCCTTTATAGGCACCCACGGCGAGGAATTCGAGGATGCGGTCCTTGATGTCGTCGAGGCCGGCGTGGTGCTGGTCGAGCACTGTGCGGGCGTGCTTGAGGTCGAGCTTGTCCGCGCCATACACGCCCCACGGCACCGCCGTCGCCCACTCCAGATAGTTGCGGGTCACGGCGTATTCCGGCGAACCGGTCTCGAGGATCGACAGCTTGTTCATTTCCTCTTCGATGCGTTTCTGCGCCTGGGGCGGCAGCACCTTGCCTTCCAGCCGTTGCTCGAACTGCTCGATGTCGGCGCTACGATCGTCCTTGGTCAGGCCCAGCTCTTGCTGGATGACCTTGAGCTGTTCCTTGAGGAAGAACTCGCGCTGGTGCTCGCCGATCTTGCGGTTCACTTCGGCGGAGATTTCTTTCTGCAAGCGCGCGACTTCGACTTCCTTGCGCAGCATCGGCAGGACTTTTTCCATGCGCTTGAGCATCGGCACGCAGTCGAGCACTTCTTGCAGCTCGGGGCCGGTGGCGGAGGTCAGCGCGGCGGCGAAGTCAGTCAGCGGCGATGGGTCGTTGGGGCTGAAGCGGTTGAGGTAGTTTTTCAGCTCTTCGCTGTACAGCGGATTGAGCGGCAGCAATTCCTTGATCGCATTGATAAGCGCCATGCCGTAGGCCTTGACCTCATCGGTCGGCTCGGTCGGCTGGTGCGGGTATTCGACTTCCACCAGGTACGGCGGGCGATGGTGCTTGAGCCAGGTCTTGATGCGCACCCGGGTCAGGCCCTGGGCGACGAATTGCAGCTTGCCGTTTTCACGGCTGGCGTGATGCACCTTGACCAGGGTGCCGTATTGCGGCAACGCCTTGGTGTCGAAGTGGCGGGGATCTTCCTGGGGCGAGTCCATGAAAAACAGCGCCAGGGAATGGTGATCGGACTTGCTCACCAGTTCGAGGGTTTCGGCCCAGGGTTCTTCATTGACGATCACCGGCAGCACTTGCGCCGGGAAGAACGGGCGGTTGTGAATCGGGATGATGTAGACCTTGTCCGGCAGGTTCTGCCCCGGCAGGGCCAGGCCTTTGCCGGTGGAATGGTGTTCGATGTTGTCTGTTTCGGTGAAGTCGTTGGCGTCTTCGGGGAATTCTTGCTGGTCGCTCATGGGGCACCTGCGCAATGGAGTATGGGTGTTAGATGGGGCAGGTCGAGGCTGGTTTCAATGAAGCTTTGGTATTACTCGGTCATTCAAAGGTGTGTTCAGCACCGATTCAGGTTAGCTGGATTCAGCGCAGACACGATCAACTGTGGGAGCGAGCCTGCTCGCGAAGGCGCCAGGTCAGGCGACTTTTGTGTTGAGGGTGGCATCGCGTTCTCGAGCAGCTCGCTTCCACAAGGGATTCATCAGCCACAAAAAAGGCGACGTCCTCACAGACGTCGCCTTCGTTTTAACTGTCGCTAAACATTACTCGGACAGTTTGTACGCCATCACATAGTCACCCTGCTTGGTGCCCAGCGAACCGTGGCCACCAGCCACGACCAGCACGTACTGCTTGCCGTCCTTGCCGGTGTAGGTCATCGGCGTGGTTTGCGCGCCGGCCGGCAGGCGGCCTTCCCAGAGTTGCTTGCCGTTTTTCATGTCGTAGGCCCGCAGGTACTGGTCAAGGGTGCCGCTGAGGAAACCGACGCCACCGGCGGTGGTGAAGGTGCCGCCCAGGCTCGGTACGCCCATGCTCAGCGGGATCGGCACCGGCGAGCTGTCGCGCACGGTCCCGTTCTTGTGCATCCACAGGGTTTTTTGGGTGGTCAGGTCGACCGCCGCCACATAGCCCCAGGCCGGCGCCTGGCACGGCAAGCCCATCGGCGACAGCAACGCTTCAAGCACCACGCCGTACGGCGCGCCTTTGTTCGGCTGCACGCCTTCGGTTTCGCTTTTACGCGGGCCTTGGGCAGCGATCTCTTCAGCCGGGATCAGTTTTGACTTGAACGCCATCCAGTCCGGGTTGACGAACGCGATCTGACGCACCGGGTCAACCGAGATGCCGCCCCAGTCGAACACCCCGAAGTTGCCGGGATAGACGATCGAACCCTGCAGCGACGGCGGGGTGAACGGGCCGTCGTAGCGCATGGATTTGAAATCGATCCGGCAGATCATCTGGTCGAATGGCGTGACGCCCCACATGTCGCGCTCTTTCAACGGCGGCGGCATGAAGTTGAGGTCGGATTTCGGTTGGGTCGGCGAGGTGTGATCCCCGGCGACAGCGCCTTGCGGCACCGGCACTTCGTTGATCGGCACGATAGCCTTGCCGGTGCTGCGGTCCAGCACGTAGATGCTGCCTTGCTTGGTCGACGCCAACACGGCCTGTTTCACGCCGTCGCTGGTTTTCAGGTCCATCAGCGTCGGTTGACCGCCGACGTCCATGTCCCACAGGTCGTGGTGGGTGAACTGAAAGTGCCACTTCACACGGCCGGTGCCGATGTCCAGCGCGGTCAGGCCAGCGGCGTGCAGTTCCGACTCAGGGGTACGCGCGCCGCCGAACTGGTCGGGGGTCTGGTTGCCCATCGGCAGGTAGAGCATGCCGAGTTTTTCGTCGACCGCGAACATCGACCACATGTTGGGCGAGTTGCGGGTGTAGGTCTTGCCCTCGGCGATCGGCGTAGTGTCGTCTGGATTGCCGCTGTCCCAGTTCCACACCAGTTTGCCGCTGTGCACGTCGAACGCACGGATCACGCCGCTCGGTTCGTCGGTGGAGACGTTGTCGGTCACGTGGCCGCCAATCACCACCAGGTCTTTGGTGACCGCGGGCGGCGAGGTGGAGTAGTAACCGCCGGCCGCAAAGCCGCCGATGTTGGCGCTCAGATCGATCTGGCCTTTGTCGCCGAAGTCTTCGCACATTTTGCCGGTGTCGGCGTTGAGCGCGATCAGTCGAGTGTCGGCGGTCGGCAGGAAGATCCGCCGCGGGCAGGCATTGCTGGCGGCGGCCGGGCTGGCGCTGCCGGTCGGGCTCTGCTCGGAGGCGTAGACCGCGTCATCGTGATACGACACGCCACGGCAGGTCATGTGCGCCCAGCCCTTGAAGTTGGCGGCTTTCTGCGTCGACAGCTTCGGATCGTAACGCCAGATTTCCTTGCCGGTGTCCGGGTCAAGGGCAATCACCTGGCTGTGCGGCGTGCACACGTAGAGCATGCCGTTGACCTTAAGCGGGGTATTTTCCGCGGTGGTCTCGCCCGGGTCGTTCGGCCCCGGGATGTCGCCGGTGCGGAAGGTCCAGGCTGGCACCAGTTTGTGCGCGTTTTGCGGAGTGATCTGCGCCAGCGGCGAATAGCGATCGCCATGGGCGCTGCGGCCGTAGGAGTTCCAGTCGCCGTCCGGCATGGCCGGGGCGGTGTTGGTCATGCCGGGCACGCTGTCGCGCTCCAGTTGACCTTTGATTTCACCCGGGTTGGTGAACTGGCTGGCCAATGCGGTCAGGCCGGCGAGCACGACGGCGATGCTCAGCGCGCCGGTGCCCTTCGAGGCCGTACCGCCGATCAGCAGCGGGCGGCGGAACCACGGCAACAACAGGACGATGCCCAAGGCGAACAACAAGGCCAGACGCGGCACCAGTTGCCACCAGTCGAGGCCGACTTCCCATAAGGCCCAGACGGTGCTGGCGAACAGCACCAGGGCGTACAGCCCCAACGCGGCACGGCGCGCCATCAGCAACAGAATGCCGGTCAGCGCCAGGCCGATCCCGGCCAGCAGGTAGTACAGCGAGCCGCCGAGCAGGCTCAGCTTGATCCCCCCGGCTAGCAGGCCCAGGCCCATCAGCAGAAGCAGGATGCCGAGCAGGCTCGGCAATAAACGGCTTCGACTCAAAGCACCGTCAGTGCTCATAGTGTGATTCTCCATGATGTTTTAATCAGTCCCGCGCCTGTTCACTGTAGATGACGATCAGGCGCGGGGAGGGTTCATAAAAAAGTCGGCGGCAAGGCGATTGAATGCGGGATGACGCGGGGGTGAATCGGTTCAGCCTCGCCGCAGGATAAAGAGTTGTCCGCCGCACAAAAAGTGCCGTTCCTGACATGCAGCCTTTCGGATTCGGTAACAGTCGCGGTTCCAGGGGCTGCGGGAACCGTCGAATCTCCTACAGTTAGAACAGAACCTGCCGTCACGGGCGCGCCGGTCCTTCCCCCGCGCCAGGCCCTCGGTTAAGGTGCGCGGCTTCTGACTTCTTTCCTCCGTAAAAGGCCTGGCATGACCGAACACGACACCAACCCGCTGCATGGCGTGACCCTGGAACAGATCCTCAATGCGCTGGTGCAACATTACGAGTGGTCGGGCCTGGCCGAGCGCATCGACATCCGCTGTTTCAAGAGTGACCCGAGCATCAAGTCGAGCCTGACCTTCCTGCGCAAAACCCCGTGGGCCCGTGAGAAAGTCGAGAAGCTCTACGTGAAACTGATGCGCACCAAACGGCCGCTCTGAACCGTGACCATGGAGGCCCCTGCGGCGCGTTATTCCTTGTGGGTTCGACGCTTTATCCAGTTGGCCGCGCTGCTCGGCTGGGCCGGCCTGAGCATCCAGCTGTACCTGGTGCTTTACGTGCGCTGGACGGTCGAGGCGAGTTTGCTCGGCGGACTGATCAACCTGTTCAGCTATTTCACCGTACTGACCAACACCCTGGTGGCGGTGGTGCTGACCTGTGAACTGACGCCTCGGGACTCCGCCGCCCGCCGCTGGTTCCTGCAACCGCCGGTCAGCAGCGGCATTGCCGTGAGCATCGCGCTGGTGGGCCTGGCCTACAACCTGTTGCTGCGTCACCTCTGGCATCCCGAAGGCTGGCAGTTCCTGGCCGACGAATTGCTGCACGACGTCATGCCGCTGCTGTTCCTCGGTTACTGGTGGCTGTGCGTGCCGAAAGGCACTTTGCGCGTGCGTCATCTGCTGGCGTGGGTGAGTTATCCCGTGCTGTATTTCAGCTACGCCTTATGGCGCGGGCACCTGATGGGCACTTACCCCTATCCCTTTATCGACGTGGGGCAGTTGGGTTATCCACAGGTGTTTCTCAATGGCGGGGGGATTTTGCTGGGGTTTGTGGCGATTGCGTGGGTGGTGGTGGGATTGGATCGGTGGCGCAAGCCTGGCTAATAGCCGGAGTGCCGCCCGGAGCAGGCTCGCTCCCCCAAGTTTCAGGTCCACTGATGATCCAGTGTGGGAGCGAGCCTGCTCGCGAAGGGGCCATCACGGTCGACCGCTATTCCTCGTCTGAATCATCCCGCCGCCAATACCCGGCCGCCTTCACAAACGCCTCATCCAGACCATGCTCATCCAGCAGCACCCGCCGGATCTGCCGTGACACTTTCGACTCGGTCGCCACCCAGGCATACAGATTGCCGCTGGGCACCTGGATCTGGCGCACGGTGGTCAGCAGGTGATCCTTGCCGCCTTCGCGCAAGACCCAGATCACATTGACCTCGGCGGCGCTGTCCAGCGCTTGCTGCTCCTTGCCGTTTTCCACTTCGACGATCACCAGCGCGCGCCGATTGGCCGCCAGGCCTTCGAGACGGCGGGCAATGGCGGGCAGGGCGGTTTCGTCGCCGATCAGCAGGTAGCTGTCGAAGATGTCCGGCACGATCATCGAGCCCCGGGGCCCACCGATGTGCAGAAATTGCCCAGGTGTGGCCTGCGCGGCCCAGGTCGCGGCGGGACCGTCGCCGTGCAGCACGAAATCGATGTCCAGCTCCAGGGTGTCGAGGTCATAGCGGCGCGGGGTGTAGTCGCGCATCGCCGGCATGGGTTGATCGGTCTTGCCGGCACCGAGCACCAAAGTCTCCAGGGCAGCGGTTTCGGCGGCGTTCTGCGGGAACAGCAACTTGACGTGGTCGTCGGTGCCCAGGCTGACAAACCCCGCCAGCTCCGGCCCGCCGAGGGTGATGCGGCGCATGCGCGGCGTCAGGTCGACCACCCGCAGCACGTCCAGGCGACGGCGTTTGATTTCATGGCTGACCCGGTGAATGGTCTGGGTGTTGAGTTCACTCATTGGCTTTTCTCCGGTGCAGGTTGAACGGCCGGGCCGTCGACGATGGCTTTGGCGGTGTCGTTGAGCAGGGTGCTGACGCGCAGGATTTCCTCCGCGCTCCAGCGTCCGTGATGCAGTTGCAGGGCGTGACGCAGGTTGTGCACCGCCTCATGGATTTCCGCCGGGCGATCATGGCCGCGCAGCGAGCGCTTGCTGACCTCGATGCGCATCCGCACACCGTCCAGGGCCACCGCTTGCTCGGCCAGGGACTGGCGACCGACGTCGGTTACCGCGTAGCGTTTTTTCCCAGCCTCGGCATCGCCAAGGATCAGTTCGCTTTCTTCCAGAAAGGTCAGGGTCGGGTAGATCACCCCGGGGCTCGGGCTGTAGGCGCCGTCGAATAAGCCTTCGATCTGGCGGATCAGGTCGTAGCCGTGGCACGGCTGCTCGGCGATCAGCGCCAGGAGCAACAGCTTCAGGTCGCCGGGGGCAAATACCCGGGGCCCACGGCCGCCGCGTTCGCGTCCGGGGCGTTTCTCGAAGCCGTCGCGGCCATCACCGTGTTCACGGTGGGGGGAATGAGGGTCTCTCATTTTTGCGTTCTCTCGTCGTGTTTAGATACAACTTAAGATATATCTTTACGGGCGAGCAAGGTGTTTTTTGCCCTGGCTTGCCGCTGCCGACCAGCGGTGCGCAGAGTCCGCAAGTGGGTCAACGATATTTTTTCAAGTGAATTAAATAACTAAGAAGTTAAAGCGATGACTCTATTAATGCGCGAGTACTTATTCTAAAAATCATAAACCGCTGTATTTAAAGGACCATTCGGCTGTATGGTTTTTTTGCGGAAGCTGTCTGTAGGTGAGTACTGACAGTCAATAAGGAATATTCGTCTTTTTTGCGACTTTTTCAGGCAAGTCGCGGGGACTTTAACTACGCAGTTATCGGAAGTTGCTGACTTATTTTCAGGAGAAATTGGCCGATCATCTTCCGGCGTTAAAAGTTCAGGCGGTCTCCCACGTTTTACAGCTGGCTGGAGCCCTTTGAACTTTCAATGAACTTTCCAATATTGATTAGACAGGTACTGAATGATGTTCAAGAAAATCGCAATGGCCGCTCCACTGGTTGCCCTGGCCCTGAGTTCTTCCGTATTCGCGGCGGGTGAAGCCAAGCACTCCATCAGCATCGTCGCCCATGTGCCCACCAACGGTTTCTACGTAGTGCCTGTCGACCCGGACCTGGTCAACAAGGACCAGCGCATGGACCACAATCCAAGCACCGGCAAGATGGATGAGGTCAACGGTTTCTTCGACATGCGTAACAACAATGGCTCGGTGCACGCCAGTGTTGTGACCGCGCCAAAGTTGTACGCTGGCTCTAACACCATTGACTTGAAAGTTGAAGTCAACGGCAAGGAACTGACCACGACACCGCAAATGGTCGTCGGTGAAGCAGAGTCGGACGTCAACTACCGCGCACCGCTGCGTATCAGTGCCAAGGGCACTACTTTTGCACCGGGCGACTACACCGGTGAAGTGGCAATGATGTTTGATGCAGTGACTCCGGTCGGCGGCGGGATCTAACGTCCTACGCGTGCATCCTCCGGCGGGTTAACAGTCCCCGACCCGCCGGATCTTTTTTTTGCAATCAGAGTATGTGTTCATGTTCCCGATGACACCCATCGCGACTGCGCTTGCGCTGTTGTTTTGTGCCAGTGCGGTGGCGGCTCCGATGTCCGCCGGTTCGACACCGCGAAGTCTGATGGCTCAGGCCAAAGGTTTACCGGCGGATTTCGAGGAGCATTTTTTTGATGTGCCGTTGGCGGTCCGGATTGAGCTAGACCAACAACCGCTGGGCGAGGCGATGGTGGTGTTGTCTCGCGACGACCGCATCACCTTGCTCGATTTCACCGACACCCGTGACAGCCGTTTCAGCGCCGCCGAACGCGAGACCTGGGCCAGTTACCTCAAGCCCGGCGTGGCGTTGGGCAATTGCACCCGCCAGTGCCCTGAGCAGTTGCTGGCGGTGCACTACAACCTGGCCAATTCGCTGCTGTCGATCCTCACTGAAAACGCTGAGCGCGACACCGAGGTCAAGCGTTACCACGATCAACCCGAAGGCGGCAGCAACGGCTTGATGCTGCGCAATCAACTGAATCTGAACGGCGGCGAAGGCCAGGACCTGGGCGGGCGTTTTGGCCTGGAGGCCAGCGGCAGTCTCGGCAGCTGGAGCCAGACCTTCAACATGCAACTGGCCCGCCTCGGTGGCCCGGATGACCAGTTCTACCACGCGGTCCACGAGCTTTACACCCAGCGCGAACTGCAAGGCAGTTTCCTGCGCCTGGGCTATTTCACCCCCAGTTCTGAAGGCCTGACGCGTCAGCCACGGACCTTTGGCACCAGCCCCGACACCGCGGTGGGCGTGATGTATGGCAGCTCCGACAGCCTGGCAATCAACAGCCCGATGCCCAGCGTCTATCCGATCTACGTCACCGCCAACCGCCAGGCCTCGGTGGAGATCTACCGCGATGGCCTGTTGATCAACACCCAATCGGTGCCCGCCGGGTTGCAGACCCTCGACACCCGGCCGTTGCCGGGAGGCATCTATGAAGTGGAAGTGCGGCTGATCGAAGACGGCCAGACCACCGCGACCACCCAGGAGCTGGTCTACAAACCCATTAACTGGCGCAACCTCGACGAGCGCTGGCGCTACAACCTGTTCGCCGGCGAAGAAACCAAACTGCTGAGCAACTGGGACCAGCAAGCCAGCGGCAGCGCCACTGTCGGTGCGGCCATCAATTACTTACTGCACCCACGGGCGATCCTGGGCCTGTCGGCGCGGCAGATCCGCGAAAAAATGCAGGTTGGCACCTCCATCGACTGGACCCTGGCCAATCACCTGAGCCTGTATGCCAACGTCTACCAGACTCAGGATCACGGCACTGGCGTCGATTTGCAGAGCCTGTACAACTACGGTTCCGGCAGTTTGGTGGTCAGCCACAACCGCAGCTGGCTCGACACCACCAACACCTACGACACCTTGCCCGACGGCACCCGGGTGCGGCAGCGCAATGTGTTTGTCGGCGAAACCAGCAACTCGTCGCTGGCACTCAATCATCGGGTCAGCAGCAAGAGTTCAGTCAACGCCCGGGTGTCCCACAGCGAAGGCAATGTCGAAGGCATGGGGGTGGACCTGGGTTGGACTCAGCGCGCCGTGTTGTTCGGCAGCGATGCCAACTGGCGGCTGTCGCTGTTCGATCGCCCGGGCAGCTACAGCAGCGGTGATGCGCGCAATCGCGGGGTCGACCTGAGTCTCAATATGGCCTTGGGTGCCCCCGGTCAGCAAATCACTGGCAGCATCGGCTCGCGCACCGCCCGTGACGGTGGTCGCGATAACAACGCCTCCCTCGGTTGGCGTCGGGACTTCAAAGACCACACGCTGCAAAACGTCTCGGTCACTGCCCTCACCGACACCTACGGAATTGGCCTGTCGAGCCTGGCGAGTTTCCGTACGGACGCGATCGGTGGCGATGGGTTTATCCAGCGTTCGTCCTACAACGACAACTTCACCGGTGGCTTGAACCTCGACAGTACCCTGGCCATTGGCGGCCAGCAGATGGTCTTGACCAGTCAGCGCGAGGTGCGCGGCGCCGGGATGATTGTCGACGTGGAATCCGATATCGAGGGCATCGCCCTGCGCGCCGACGATTTCAGCGGCGGCAGCGCGGCGTTGCGCCCAGGACGTAACTTCATCCCGATTACCGCGTACCAGAACAGCTCGGTGAGTTTCGACTTCGACGGTAATCACGTACCGGCCGCCAGCATCGAACCCCCACGCACCCGCTATCACCTGAACAAGGGCGGCGTGGAATATCGCAAGGTGCGGGTGATGAGAACCATGACCGTGCTGGGCCGCTTGCTCGACGCCCAAGGCCAGCCGCTCAAGGGGCACCACGTGATCAACCACGCCAGCCGTGGCGTGACTGAAGTCGATGGCTTCTTTTCCATGGAAATGAATGCCGGTACGCCGACGCTGGAGGTGCGCCGGGGCGAACAACTGTTGTGTCAGTTCCGCCTCGATGCCAGTCGCCATCGCAGTGAAAACAACGTGTTGATGATCGGTGACCTGCGCTGCACGCCGGACACCCTGGCCGACGTTACGTCCTCTGAACAGAAGGCAGGTTGACCCTGATGAAAAAGTCTATCTATGGGCTGGCCTTGCTGCTGGCAGCCACGTCGGCCCAGGCCGTGAATCAGGAAATCCGGGCGTTATTCACCCCGGACCCGGCTCAGCCGCAACGCAACATCTTCGTTAACAAAACCCCGGACAGTGGCTATTGCGCCAGCTACCCGGACGAGTGCAAGCAACAAAATATGTTCAGCATTCGGGTCCCGGTGCGTTTCGGGCCCAGTTCCGTGATTGCACCGGGCGCCGGGGTTTCGATCAAGGTGCCGGCCAATTGGCGACAACTGACCGTTACCAACCGGGAAACCGGAGAATCGGAAACCGTCGAAGTGCGGATCATGGGGATCGGTTCGAACCAGCTATTGAGTGATACGGCAGCCAATCTGGTAGGGGTGGTCGATCTACGGGAAGGTCACCAGAAGCTGTGGACCAGCAATAGCTGGGTGTACGCGCCGGCTCCTTGTGGCTACAGCGGTGTCGGTGTCTACACCGGTGCAACCTATCGGTTTTTCTGGAAAAGTCCGACTGAGGCGCCCTGCACCAAGGTGGCGGCGTATCGCATTCCCTACATGTCCTTCGACACCCTGGATTTCGCCTACGAGCTGCGCACCCCCAATCCCTTGGGCATGTCGAGCGGGCTCTACACCGGCTCGATGAATTATCGCCTTGGGCCGGGCCTGGATTTCGACATCGGTGGGCTGGCGGCCGATGACAGCAACCTGACCCTGGATTTCGTCCTCGACGTGCAGCACACCTTGAAAGTGACCCTGCCGCCCGGCGGCAACAAAGTCGAGTTGGTGCCTGAGGGTGGCTGGCCAAGCTGGGTTCACGAGGGCCGCAAGCCCAATCGTCTGTTCCGCGACCAGACGTTCCATATCTCGGCGTCGTCGCGATTCAAGATGATGCTGGAGTGCCCGATCATTTACGCCAGCAACTGCATCGTCCAGGACGAGCCCGCGCGCCGCTACGGCGTCGTCGAACTGGGGGTGACGTTGCCCAACGGTTTGACGGATCAAAGCGGCCGGCCGGTCAATCGGCTGCCGTTGAAGGCCGGCCCGGAGAACGCCCTGTATTTCGCCCCGAGTTTCTACGTGGATCGCGGACGCGGAATCCTGCACTTCGAGATCGGGCAATTCTGGACCGACTACATGCTCAGTTTCGATAAGGGCGGGGATTACTACGGTGCCATGACGGTGATTTGGGATTCTGAAGTCTGACGGTGAAAGCACCGCGATTATTTGAGGTGGAAGACAATGAAGCGCCTGTTGTTGATGTGTTTTACCGGCCTGTTTGGCCTAACGGCGCAGGCTGGGCCGCAGATTAATGTCGGCACGGTCTACGACTACCTGGACGGCGATAAAAGTACGTACCTCAAGCGGGTATTCAACAGTGGCGACAGCACCGCGTTCGTCAAGATCAATGTCCTGGAAATCCTCTACGACGCCGACGGCACGCCCCGGGAAGTGCCGGTCGAAACAGCGGCGGACAACGCCTCGCGCAACGGCATCATGGCCAGCCCGGCGCGTTTGATCGTGCCGGCCAACGGCATGCAGGGTACGCGGTTGCTGTACATGGGGCAGCGTGACCGCGAGCGCTATTTCCGGGTGCGCTTCGTGCCCGTGGTGCCGGAAAAGGAAGACGAATTCGTGCTCTCCCATGAGGAACGTGAAGACTACAAAAAGAGCCTGTCCGCTGGCGTCAACGTGATGACCGGGTTCGGCACGATCTTTTTCGTGCGGCCCAGCAACGCGCGTTTCGACACGGCCATCAGTGATACGGCCAGCCGATATGAGCTGCGCAACAACGGCAATACGGTGGTCGTGGTCGATGAATTCCGTAGTTGTTCACTCAGCAATGAAAACGACTGCGGACCGACCACCAAGCACCATGTGCTCGCCGGAAAAACGTTCGGTTTCGACAAGGAAAAGGGCCGTGAATACCGCTTTATCGTGATCGAAGGCGACACCAAGAAAGTGCTGAAAATTGCCAGCCGCTAAGGGCTGCTTTCCAATGACGCTGTGGATAACCATCATGATCAAGCAATGCACCGTCGCCGGGCTGCTGCTGGTAATGGCGCTGATGAGCCTGTCGGCCCGGGCGGCCCGCGAAGAACACACCTTCGACGTAACCGTGACCGTGCCGACACGGGCGTTTTACATCATGCCCGTCGACTCTGGCTGGATTCACCAAGAGCAGATTCTGCCGTGGAACCCGGTCATGTCCCGGCTGGGCAACCTGCGCAAATATTTCAATGTGAAACACAACACCAGCGCCATCGAGGCGCGCCTGGAGTTGCCGGCGTACCTGTCCAATGGCCGGTCGGCGGACGACATCCCGTTGCGGGTCAGTTTCAATGGCGTCGAATTGAGCCATGACTTGAGCCCCCGGGAAGTGGTGTCCGCCGCCGACGCCCAAGCGGGTTCGCGGGTGCTGTTGGAGATTGCGCCGCAGCCCCCGGCCGGCGGTTACCGGCCAGGGGATTACTACGGCAACGTGCTGTTGCTGTTCAACGCCAAGGCGCCCTGAGGATCACGCCGTCGTGGGTCTTGACCAGACCCACAGCTCGGGGTCTCAACGATCAGCTTGAAGCAAACCCTGGTTTTGCAGCAGGACTCGGGTCAGCTCGCGTCCCAGTTGCGACCGTTGATAAGCCAGGTCGACGGTTCTTCGCGAGTATTCCCGCTCGGCCATCGGGTCGCCGTCGGCAGCCGTGTACTCGTCTTCGAGGCGATCCTGCTGCTGATTGTAGAACCGATCATTGGCGCTGAACCGATCGGGATAGCGCTCGCGCAGGTACTGGTCCCAGAACGGTTGCTCCAACATGCCGTTGACCAGGCCATCGCCTGCTTCCCTGGCCAGCACGGTGGCATAAGCCTGGTCGATGGCGGCATCGGTCACTCCGGCAATGTCGCGATAGAGCAGGCTGTCGGACTGCCAGGGCAGACCGAGACGTTGTGCCAGATTGGTTTGATACGCGAGGTAGATCTCCACTTCTTCAGCCCGGCTCGGCCGTGACAAGGCGTCCGCCCGGGCGATCTGGTTGACGCTGTCGAGGCGTGCGGCGCCTCGGCCCAGGGTCACCAGCCGGGTTTCCAGTTCCGCCGCCGACGTTGAGTAGGCATAGGCCTGCGACGCCAAGGCCTGGACGCCCATGGTGTTGAACACTTCAGTGCTGGCGTCCGCGCAAGACGTGGGGTCTTCGGCGGTGCTGAACAGTTTTTCCCGCAGGGGTGTGTCCAGGTCCATGGCGTCGATCAGTTCCCAGACCCGTCGCGACAGTTGTTCGCGGCTACGCCCGCCCGCCTGGTAATCGGCGGAGGTGGTCAAGCTGTCGATGATTCTGAAAAAGCCGCTGGAGTTTGGTTCGCTGAGCAGGTTGTCCCAGGCTTCGGCGCGGTAGGCGCCCAGTCCGGGAGAATGATTGCCCCACATCAGCGAGTCATCACTGAGTGGCCATTTTTCTCTGAGATGAGCGGCGAGAGGCTCGTAGGCATTCTCCCGAGGCAAGCCCACTGAGCGTCGATACTCGTACAACGCCAAGCGGTGAGCGTCCAGCAGCCGGCTCGAATCCAGCCGCGTCCGGGCAATGATCCGCGCCTCGTTCGATCCGCGCACCGCCCGGGGGATGGTGCGGATCGGGTTACCCAGCAAATCGAGGAAAAAGCCCCGGGGTCGATGTTTGTTCAGCAGTCCTTCGGGCCAGGTGTCGAGACCGGTATTGGCCAGGTTCAAAATCTTCAAACGCGGCATGCGCTGGACATTCGGCGGCAGGCCCAAGGGGTTGTGCTCCAGGCGCAGGGTCTGCAGGCGCGTCAGGTCCTGCAGCCGGGCGACGGTCTCCGGGATCAGGCGGATGCGGTTGTCGCTCAGGCGCAGGGTTTCCAGTTGGGTCATCCGGGCGACGCCGCTGGGCAGCTGGATCAGCTCGCAGTGCCGGGCGCTGAATTGGCGCAGTTGCGTGAAGTCCTGCAGCAGCCCGCCAGGGCCTTGGGAGAACGTCATCCCGTCCAGGTTCAACGTGGTGATCTGGTCGAGGTAGGTCGTGAGGTCCGGCAGTTTTCTCCACCAGTGCTCCAGGTTGTAACGCCGCAGGTCGCTGGACAGGTCCAGGGCGTAACCGCGTTCGATATCCAGACTGAGCTCATCAAACACCCGCGCCCGACGTTCAAAACATTCCAGCAGACGGTCGGCAATATGCCGCACCGCGTCCGGTTGAATGCTCGGTTCATCGGGCAAGGCTGTCGAACTCTCCTCACGCCAAATACTGAGCCGATTGCGCAGGGTATCGAGTTGGCTTTTCAAGGCGTTTAGCTGCTGGACCCGATCGACATCGGCGGGAAAGGACGCAAGGAACCGCGTGATTTCACGCTCACTCAAATGCGGGTACAGGTCCTGCGCCCGCTGCTCCACGGTGCGAAGCTCCTTGCCCAGGCTCGGGCCCTGTAACAGCTGGAGGGTCTCTGGTTGCGCCCGTGGCCGGATCGACGGTTCCAGGAGCGCGGTGCGCCGCTGCTCCGGCGCCTCGGACTTGGCGAGCAACCAGTCCTTGAACCAGCGGCCCTGGCCGTACAGATAGCCGATTTCCTCGCGCGCCGCCTCGGGCATGGCGCGCAGGATCGCCTCATACAGGTTGTAGGCCCGGTGCAATCGGCGGTTGGCGGTGTCGCGCACTTCGTAGCGTCCGCGTTCGTCACGCACCATCAGCCGCACGGTGCTGGCGTCGTCACTGCCCACGGCGCAGCGCAGCGGGCCATCGAAGGTGCCTTCGCGCACTTCGATGCGCCACTGGTTGAAGGTGTCGCTGTTGAGGCGCAGCACGTTCAACGCCAAGCGTTCCGTGTCGGCGCTCATTCGTGCGTTCTGGTAGAAGCCCTCGCTGGCCCGGGCGGCGCGGGTTTCAAAGGCGCATTCGCGGGCCATCCCGTTGAGGCGCAGCGGGATGTGTTGCTGCTCGGACAAGACGCGGCGCTCGCGGGCGTTGGCGTCGGCCAGCAAGATTTGCGCGATGTCGCCGGGCAAGTCCGGGTAGCGCTGTTGCAGGCGCTGCACGTCGGCCTCGGCGACAGGTTCCCGGGCGCGATACAGATAGTCCGCCAAGTGCGATTTTCGTCCCTCGACCTGCTCGGCCAAGCGCTCGCGCAATGCCTGGACCCGTTCGTGGACGGGCCGTTGTTCGCCGAGTAATTGCGTCAGTTGCGTTTCATTCAAAAGGTCCACCACGCGCTCCGGCAGCTTGCCGGCCATCACGTCGCCAAGGCTGATGGCCAGCGTTCGGTTGCCCGGTGCCCCGGCGTCACCATAGGTGCGGGACATGCCGCTGAGGTCGGCGCGTTCATAGACTTTCAGGGCGTAATCCGCCGGCCAGCCGGGCAGCTCGGTGACCAGTTGCTCGAACCAGTAGGACGCCGGGTCAAGGGCCGCGCCCGAGCGAATCCGCTCCCGGGCCACGTCGATATCCCTGAATGCCCGGAACCGCTTGAGGGTGTCGTCCAGCAACAGCGGCGGCGCTGTCTGTTCCACATGCATCCAGCGCAACGAGCCTTCATCGGTGCCGCTGATCAGCCGGATCTGTTCCAGTTGCGCGTCGCTCAAACCGTCGGTGCGGTGGCCGAGCCGTCGCATCAGAGTGGCGGCGTCCCAGTCTCGTGGATTCTCCCCTTCCAGCAGCCAGGCGCCGTGGCCATTGTGCGTCAGCTTTGGCTCGTAGGCCTGCGGCCGGTTCGGATGCTGGACACGATGTTCGCGGCTGCCCTCAGCCTTTTCCAGGACGAAGATCCCGTCGTCCAAGGGCAGGACGGTCTGACCGTCAACCTGATGCAGGCCCAGGGCATCGGGCGTCGACGTCGCGGGTAGGGGGAGGTTTTTTTGCTGATAGGGCGTGAGGTCGGGGTTCCACAAGCGCACTTCGCCGCTGGGCAGTCGCACCGGGGTCATGCCTTCAACCAGCGGCGACAGTTTGAGACGGAACGCGTTGCCAATCGCACCGCCGGCCGCGAACGTCGCCAGTTGAATGATATCGGTCGTCACCCCGACCAAGTGTTCGGCCGCCTCGGTCCACTGCTGCTCGGCCAGATCGACCACACCCTCGATAACATCGTTGGTCAACTGATAGACGGTATAGACCAGCATCAGCTCGCCGAGTCCCGGGACGAACGGCGTGAGCACCATGAGTGCGACGTTGAAAATATCGCCGACGATCTTCTTGAAGTTGTCCCACCAGGCCCATCGGGCCTGGGCGTCGGTGTCCGCGGTGGACACCGCGATGTCCCGGGCGTCATTCAATATTTTGTTGAGCTTTTGCTGGTACAGATGCTCCCACAGCGGGCGGGTGATCGGCAGTGCACAAAATTGCAGGTTGGGTTTATCCACCGGGGTGTCGCGCCAGGTCGGGCGCATGTCGAACGGCTGCTTTTCGTGCCACTTCACCCGGCTCAGGCGTTGCCCCAGGCCGGCGAATAAATGCCCGCGCTGTTGCTGGTCGACGAATTGACTGAAGAACTGCTGATAGGTCTGGCCGCTGGCATTCAGCACTGCGTTTTCCCGCAGTTGGCGGGTGATCTCGTTCATGCAGTCGGTGGCCGATGGGTACTCCATCAGCGGGTGGTGCGGGTCGTGTGGCACGTACGCCAGGACCCGGCCAACATTCTGGGCCTGTTGCTCGACGGGAGTGAAGATCACGATTCCGGTGAGGGTCGTGTCCATCATGCACAGGTCGCAGGCCTGCATCACGTTGCCGTCCAGGGTCAGGCCGGTTTGCCCATGAAGCAGGCTCATCACCAGGCTGTGGCCATTGCGGCTGATGTCCCGTTTGGCCCAGGCTAGGTGCGCGGCGGTCTTGAGTGCCGAGCGCTGGCTGAGGCCGACTAAATACTGCATCACCGAGACGGCCACCGGGCTGGTGGGCAGCAGCGTCTGTTTGAGATGACGCTGGTAGCGCGCGCCGATGTCCAGGTCGCGACACAGCGCCTGGAACTGGCGGATGCTCATGTAGCGTTCAATCGGCAAGACGTCGAAATGCCCGCGTTCATCGGGCCGGGTGATGAACGCCGAACCTGCGGCGTACGTCTCGGAACGGGCAAAGTTGTGCAGGGCGGCATCCAGCAACGACACCGTGCGCGTGATCACGCCGTCGGAGGTATCGATGACGTACCAGGGCCGCTCTTTGGGCAAGTAGAGCTTCAGCCAAGTGGCTTGTACATCGAGGTCCAGGCGGTAGTGCCGTTTCAGCGCGGCCTGGAGCAAGGGTTGGGCGAAGGTGTAAACGTCTTGCAGTGAATCGAAGCGTTGATCGACCGAATTCTGACTGTTCCAGGCCTCGATATTGCTCGTTGCCAGTGATTGCCCGGCATCCTCATACCAGTCTTCGCGACGGGGCTGGACCTTGGCCAGGGCATGGACGCGGGAAAGGGAGGTTTGGGTAAAACCGGGGTCGAGGCGGTCTTTGATCAGTGAGTAATGACGGCCTTTATCGTCAGAAGCGTGGTGCGGTTTCGCCGGGTAGTTTGCGGTATGTAACTGAAACATGGTGAATAGTCTTCACGTTTAGGGGAAGCCCTAAAACTATCCATTAGCCCGGGGAATAAAAGTCTAAAACCCTGTTCCAGGGAGGCGGTTTTGGCGGGTAATCGATTGAAAATCAGCATGCCGAAAATACCTATTTACCACCCTTGGCGTTAACTTCCGTGAGCGCGTAGGAAAGGGCGACAGTCACCTCGGTTTTTATCGCCGCGCGACAGTCGGTGCCTGACATTGGGTGTGGGTGCCGGGCTGCAAATACGGGGTCAGGATCGGTGCCATGCCCTTGAGCACTTGCACCGGTAACGCCGAAGTGAACTTGTAGGCCTCGGCCGTGGCGCCGGGCACGAAGGCGGTCAAGGTGCCGAAATGGCTGTCGCCGATATAGAAGACGAAGGTCGCCGTGCGGTTGATCGATTTCGAACTGAGAATGCGCCCGCCGGAGCCGATGGCCTCGATGCGGTTGTCGCCGGTGCCGGTCTTGCCGCCCATGGCCAGCGGCGTACCGTCGGCCAGTTTGAAACTGCCGGAGACGCGCTTCGCGGTACCGGCGTCGACCACTTGCGACAGGGCTTCGCGCAGCGCCGTCGCCACCTCGGAAGGCATCACCCGTTTGCCATTGTCCGGGTCGTTGACCAGTTGGGTTTCGTAGGGCGTGTCGGCGGCAAAATGCAGGCTGTCGATGCGCACCGCTGGTTGGCGCACGCCGTCGTTGAGGATCGTACCGATCAGTTCGGCCAGCGCCGCCGGGCGGTCGCCGGAACTGCCGATGGCGGTGGCCAGCGACGGCACCAAGTGGTCGAACGGGTAGCCGACGCTTTTCCAGCGCTGGTGAATGTCGAGGAAGGCTTCGATCTCCAGCATGGTGCGGATGCGGCTGTCCCGGGCGCCTTTGTGCTTGCTCTTGAACAGCCAACTGTAAACTTCCTGGCGTTCGAACTGGCTGGCCTTGACGATCTCGCTGAACTTGGCGTCGGGGTGGTTGAGCAGGTAGCCGATCAGCCACAGGTCCAGCGGGTGGACCTTGGCGATGAAGCCCTGGTCCGGCAGGTCATAGGCGCCGGGGCCGTAGCTTTGGTAGAGGCGGTCCAGGCGTTCGTCGGTGAGTTTTTCCGTGCTCTTGGCGCTTTTCAGGTGCGCGCGGACAAAACTGTTGAAGCTTTCCTGGCTGGCGTTCGGCAGCAAGTAGCGATGCACCGCCGCCAGGCGGATCGGCGTCGGGCGCATGCTGTCGAGGAAGGTCTCCAGCCGTGCCTGGGTGTCTTTGTTGCGGTATTTTTTCCAGAACTTCAGCAGGAACGAAGTGCCTTCACGGTCGGCGAACGAGGCGAGGTATTCCTGGCGTCGCGGGTCGCGGTCGTCCTTGAGCAGTTCGGCGCTGTTGTCCGGACCGGAATAGGTGCTGTAGCGCACCAGGTCGCGCATCAGGCGAATGAACGGCAGGTTGATCGACTCGCGCAGGGCATCGCGCAAGGTCGGCAGGCGGCCGTTGTCTTCGTTGCGGAAGTTATGGAAAAAGTGCAGGCCGCCGCCGGTGAAAAACGCTTCGCCGGGGCTGGCGGAGTACTTGCGATCCAGGGCCGCCGAAAGCATCGGCGCCAGGTTGCGATCCTTGTTCTCGATGAAGTAGTCCACGGCCCAGCGAGTCAGGCGATCCTGGTCGGGCACCTCGACTTTTTTCAGCTCGGCCGGGGTCAGTGCGCTGTAGCGGTCGTGCAGTTCGGCCATGATCTGCAAGTACGTGGTCAGCACCCGCAACTTGGCGGTGGAGCCCAGTTCCAGCTTGCTGCCCTCGTTGATGTCGAACGGCTGGTCGGTGCTGTCGGTCTGCACCCGCACCCGGGAACCGTCCGGGGTCAGTTCGAACAACGTAAAGCTGTAGCGCACCTGGGTGGTGCTGGTCGGCGTCAACAAGCGTTCGCCGAGCAAACCGATCTGCGCGGCGAAGGCTGGGTCGGCCAGGTGCTTGAGGTATTCGGTGGCCTGGCGCTGCAAGTCGCCGTTGAGGGTGCTGGTGGCCGAGAGGTCGAGTCGGTCGAGGTCGTACAACGGCCGGTTGAGCATCGTTGCCAAGCGACTGCGTGCCGCGCTGATGCCCTTGTTGGTTTCAATCGGCTGGATGGTCGGTTGCTGCACCCAATCGCGGTAGGTGACTGTGCTCGCCAGGGCGGCTTGGGACAGCGCCGGGTCGATCACGCCATTTTGTGCGAGCAGGCGAATATGGCTATCGGTCAGGCCCACCAGTTCGTCGCGACCCTTGGACAGGTAATGGGACGGGCGGCGCTGGGCGATCATCAAACTCAGCATTTCCCGCAGGGCCAGGCCTTTTTCCGCGAGGCTTTTCGGGTCGGTGGCCGTGCTGCTCAAGCGTTCGTTGGCCTGGTTGAAATCGGCGCCGTACCAGACTCGCAGGCCCTCAGCCATGCCGTGCACTTCCCCGTGCCCTGGCACCGCCGACAGCGGCACGCTGTTGAGGTAATCGCGCACCACGTTCTGCCGCGCCTGAAGGGTCTGCGGCCCGGCCTGATAGGCGCGCACGCTGGCGGAAATCATCTGGCGGATCTTTTCCCCGCCAGAGACGGTCAAGCCGTCGGGGGAGTGGCGGTATTTTTCCAACTGCGTCGCCAGGGTACTGCCCCCCGCCGACTGGCCGGGCAGGTGCAGCATCTTCGCGACTTGGGACCAGGCGGCCATACCGAAGCGCGGCCAGTCCACCGCCGGGTTCGCCAGGGGCTGGCGCGGGTCGAGCAGGAAGCGGTTCTCGATGAACAGCAGGCTTTGCACCACCACCGGCGGAATCGCCTCGAAGCTGGCGTAAAGCTGCTGCGGGTATTGGTATTGATACAGCGGCGCGGCACGGCAATCGGTGATCGACAACCCGGCCTGGATCTTTTCCGGATAGGGCACGAACAGGCCCTTATCGGTGTAATCGATCAGCGCCTGGGAAAACCGCGTTTGCGATTGGATCACGTAGTCGCGCTTGAGCAAACGCGGGATGAATTCCTGCAAGCCGCTATAGCCCAGACGCCGATCGAACGGCCCGTCCCCCGGGTAGACAATCGCATTGCTGGGGCCGGCTTCACGGCTATAACTCAAGGACGCGGCAAGCTTGCTGAACTCCCGCGCCTGAAACCTCGAGGTGCGCATCTCCTTGGCCGCCGCCAACCCGACGACAATCGCGATGATCAGCAACAACAACCAGAACAGTCCCCAGGCTTTCCAGTGACGATGAGGTTTTTTCGGTGACGGCGCTTCATCCACAGCTTCAGTCTGGACCACGGTTGTACTCGAATCGGTTTGCCACAAAGCGCCCATAGTCGACTGATCCATTCACGCAGATTGATCGGACTTGTTTGAAGCTTAGACGGTGGTTGGCGATGGTGAAGAAATTGTGCGAGGTGAAACGGTTCTGTCAGAAAGGGATTTTTGGGCTGTGGCTGTGGCTGTGGCTGTGGCTGTGGCTTTGCTTTTTTGGCTTTTAGCTTTTGTGGTGAGGGGGCTTGCCCCCGTTGGGTAGCGCAGCTACCCCAAAACCTGGGTATGCGGTGTGTCAGGCAATACTCAGTGACAGATTGGGGGGTAGCTGCGCTACCCAACGGGGGCAAGCCCCCTCACCACAGGTCAGCATTTCAAAGTTCAACTTCACAGGACAGCCGTCATCACGGGTCAACATTTCAAAGTTCAACCTCACAGGTCAGCCCTCACCACAGGGTGAGCATTTTAAAGGTTGGTGTTCATAAATCAGTCCTGCATTGCTTTGGTTTTGGCTTTGGCTTTGGCTTTGGCTTTGGCTTTGGCTGTGGCTTTTAGCTTTTGTGGTGAGGGGGCTTGCCCCCGTTGGGTAGCGCAGCTACCCCAAAACCTGTGTATGCGGTGTGTCAGGCAATACTCAGTGAGAGATTGGGGGGTAGCTGCGCTACCCAACGGGGGCAAGCCCCCTCACCACAGGCAAGCCCCCTCACCACAGGACTGCATTCCCAGGTCAGATTTCAAGGTCAGATTTCAAGAGCCTGAGCGGCGCAGATCAGCATCACAACCAATAGGCATCCCACAATGGATAGTCGGCAATGTCCTCCACCAATCCGGCGCGCAGTGGGTTGGCGAGCAAATAGTCTGCGTACGGTCGCAAGTCTTCACCGTCGCGGATCCCGTGATCATGAAAGCCTGTTTGCCAGAACTGCCCTTGCCGGCCTGTGTGTTGGTTCACCGCACGGGCACAGCGTGATTTGACCGCGCCGATGACGCTGCTCAAATTGTCCGCCTGCAATTGCAGCAACCAGTGGACGTGGTCGGGCATCACCACCCAAGCCAGTGAGGTGGCCTGTTGTTGCTCGTGAGCGCGTCGTAGCTCGGCGACCAGCAGTCGTGCCAGGCGCCAGTCGGCAAACACCGGCTCCCGGTCATTCACCACGGCGGTGATCAGATACGCCCGACCGATTTCGGAATGTCGGCCCTTTCGCAGTCGATGGGAATTGGGTTGTGTCAGCACTCATCGCGTCCTTGCAATGGGGGAAATCCCCAAAGAGTAGCCAGCGATGAGCTGAATTGAATCAGCAGCGGTTGTGTGAAAGGTCTGAAGTTAGCGCAGAACATGCCAGCCTCACGATGAGGCTGGCGTCCGTGGGTTCAAGCGGCCACCACCTCATTCGCTTCGAAACTGTCCGCCCGCGCCATCTGCCACATCCGCGAGTAGAACTCGCCGTTGACTTCGCCGGTGAGCAACTCGCCGGGTTTCAGGAACACGTGCAGTTGCGAGAACAGTTTGATTTCGGTGGCGGACATGCGCCGGACCAGATGCTTGGCCGACAGTTGCGACGGGTGGTCGAGGCCGGCGGCGGCGAGCATTTCCGCGAGGGCCTTGAGGGTGTTGCGGTGGAAGTTGAACACCCGCTGCGCCTTGTCCGGTACTACCAGGGCGCGCTGGCGCAAGGTGTCCTGGGTGGCGACGCCGGTCGGGCATTTGTTGGTGTGGCAGCTTTGCGACTGGATGCAGCCGATGGCGAACATGAAGCCCCGGGCCGAGTTGGCCCAGTCGGCGCCGATGGCCAGCACGCTGGCGATGTCGAAAGCGCTGACGATTTTGCCGCTGGCGCCGAGCTTGATCTTGTCCCGCAGATTCAGCCCGACCAGGGTGTTGTGCACGAACAGCAAGCCTTCGCGCATCGGTACGCCGATGTGGTCGGTGAATTCCACCGGGGCGGCGCCGGTCCCGCCTTCCTTGCCGTCGACCACGATAAAGTCCGGGAGAATCCCGGTTTCGAGCATGGCCTTGGCGATGCCCATGAATTCCCAAGGGTGGCCGAGGCAGAACTTGAAGCCCACCGGTTTGCCGCCGGACAACTCACGCAGTTGCTGGAGGAAATGCATCATTTCAATCGGCGTGGAAAACGCGCTGTGCCGCGACGGCGAGACACAGTCTTCACCCATCAGGATGCCGCGGGTCTCGGCGATTTCCTTAGTGACCTTGTGCTTGGGCAAGATCCCGCCGTGACCGGGTTTGGCGCCCTGGCTCATCTTGATTTCGATCATCCGCACCTGCGGCGTTTGCGCCTGGGCGGCGAAGCGTTCCGGGTCGAAGCGGCCGTCGCTGGTGCGGCAGCCGAAGTAACCGCTGCCCAGCTCCCAGGTCAGGTCACCGCCGTGTTCGCGGTGATAAGGGCTGATGCTGCCTTCGCCAGTGTCATGGGCAAAGTTGCCGAGCTTCGCGCCTTGGTTCAGTGCACGGATGGCGTTGGCGCTGAGCGAGCCGAAGCTCATGGCGGAAATATTGAACACCGAAGCCGAATACGGCTGTGTGCACTGCGGGCCGCCGACGATCACCCGGAACGCACTCGGGTCGCTCAGCGGCGCTGGACGCATGGAGTGGCCGATAAACTCGAAGCCCGACTGGTAAACGTCGATCAGCGTGCCGAACGGCTTGTCGGCGCTTTCGTTCTTCGCCCGGGAATACACCAGCGAGCGTTGGGCGCGGGAGAAGGGCAGGGCGTCGCTGTCGGATTCCAGTAGGTATTGGCGGATTTCCGGGCGAATGCCTTCCACCAGGTAACGAATATTGCCGAGGATCGGGTAATTGCGGCGCACCGCGTGCGGGCTTTGCAGCAGGTCGAACAGCCCGAGCAGGCTGAGCACGCCGGTGATCGCGGTGATGGGCCATAACCAGTCATGTTCGAGGAACGGCAGGCTGGCGAGGGTGAAAATGACGCAGACAGCAAAGAAGGCGTAGCGGCTCAGGAGGGACAGGCTCATACGGTTTCCTTGGGTTCGGACTCAATAAGTTGGGCTACACACAAACCACTGTGGGAGCGAGCCTGCTCGCGAAGGCATCGTGTCAGACAATGATTTTTTCAATGAAAGGACACATTCGCGAGCAGGCTCGCTTCCACAGAAAGCTCAGTTACCACGGTTCTATCAGGCATTTTGTGCCTGGAGAAAGATCGAAAACAGCTCGGACTGGGACTTGATCCCCAGTTTGCTGTACATGTGTTTCTTATGGACTTTCACGGTTTCTACGGAGATTTCCAGCTTACGGGCGATTTCTTTACTGGAGCAACCGCTGAGCATCAGGCGCCCGACGTCCAGTTCCCGGGCGGTCAGTTGCGCGCCCTTGAGTTGCTGTACTGAGGCTTCCAGTTGCTCGCGCCAATCCCCTTGGGGCGGCGGTGGGGCCAGGGCCAGCACTTCGTTGATCTCGTAGGGCAGGCGTTGGCGCAACAGCCCCAGCACCCATGGCTGGATCAGCGACAGCAGAGCGATTTGCTCATTGCTGAAACGGCTCTTGCTGCCCAGGGACAGACACAAGGTCCGGTCGCCTTCGAGTTGGCAATTGAACTGGATTTCGTCGGCCACCACATTCAGACGAAAGTATCGTTGGTAATACTCGGTGAGCTCGAAGTGTTCGGGCGCCACTTCGGAGAGGCGATAGAGCCCGGTGCGTGACTGTTCGCGGCAAGCGATATAGAAGGGATCGAGCAGGTACAGGCCGCGCAGGTAATCCTGGAACAACTGGTCGGGGCTGCCGTCTTCCGCCGGGCACTCGGCGAACACCTGGGGCCGTTGCTCGGCGCTGAACAGCAGGGCCACCCAACTGTCGAACGCGACGTACTGGTCGAGCAGACGCACCAATTGCGTCCAGAAGTTGGGTTTGTCCAGTGCGTCGATCAGTTGCCCGACCGAACGGTGCCAGGCGATGTCTTGGAACGAGAGTGTCATGCCTCTACCCCTATCGGGTTACCCCAGCCGCGTAATTCCCTGGCTGGCTGCTTGCTGCGCATACTGGCTCACAGACACCGACCGGGCAATCTTTCTGCGGCCCGGCACCCAGAACAAGGACCACCCATGAAAGTCGAACTCGCCCAATTGGCGGGCCGTGACAATGACACGGCGTACAACCTCGAGCGGGCCCTCGCGGCGATCAGCGCCTGTGCCGCCGACACCCAACTGGTGATGTTTCCCGAAGGCCACTTGATGGGCTTTCCTTCCGCCGAGTCGGTGGCGCAGGTCGCCGAGCCCCTCGACGGTCCGACCGTCAGCGCGATTGTCGCGGCAGCCCGCGAGCGCAACATCGCCGTGGCGATTGGCATGGCCGAGAACGACAACGGGCGTTTCTATAACACCACGCTGTTTATTACCCCTGAAGGTATCGCCCTGCGCTACCGCAAGACCCATCTGTGGGCGTCGGATCGCGGCGTGTACGAGGCCGGTGATCGCTACGCGACCTGCCTGTGGAACGGTGTGCGCGTGGGTTTGTTGATCTGCTACGACATCGAATTCCCGGAAAGCGCCCGCGCCCTGGCGCAATTGGGCGCCGAATTGCTGGTGGTGACCAACGGCAACATGGACCCCTACGGCCCGACCCACCGTACCGCGATCATGGCCCGCGCCCAGGAAAACCAGGCGTTCGCGGTGATGGTCAACCGGGTGGAAGAGGGTGATGGCGGCTTGTTGTTCGCCGGCAGCAGTGCCCTGGTCGATCCGCTGGGCACCTTGCTGTTCGAGGCGGGACGTGAGGAAGGGCAGTTCAGCGTCGAGCTGGACCTCAATCAATTGCAGGCGGCGCGGCAGGATTACCGCTACCTGGATGACCAGCGGCTGAAATTGCCGGGGGAGATTGTTGAGCATGCCAATGGGCTTCGAGAACTGATTATTCCGCGGGGTTAGGCAGTAGAGCGTTCCCACGCTCCGCGTGGGGAGTACGCAGCCCGGGACGCTCCGCGTCCCAAAAGCGGACGCAGAGCGTCCATTGAGGCATTCCCACGCGGAGCATGGGAACGACCAAGGTCACCAAAACAACAACGAAACACCCGAAATTTAGCGCCGAACTCGGCTCTGCCATAAATCTAATAAATTCGGAGTAGTCGCTCATGGCTCGTTTGCAACGCACCCTCTCATTGGGGTCGGTGGTGCTGTTTGGCATCGCCTACATGACGCCGATCATCGTGCTCGGCACCTTTGGCATCCTCGCTCAATCCACCGGGGGCATGGTCCCGGCCGCTTACTTGGCGGCGCTGGTGGCGATGTTCTTCACCGCCATGAGTTACGGCCGCATGGCCTCGGCGTTCCCGGTGGCCGGTTCCGCCTACAGCTATGTGCGCAAGGCAATCAGCCCCAAGCTCGGCTTTATCGCCGGCTGGGCGGTGCTGCTCGATTACCTGTTCCTGCCCATGGCCATCTGGCTGATCGGCGCCGCGTACCTCAACTCGGCGTTCCCGGCCGTGCCGCAGTGGATCTGGGTCCTGGCCTTCATCGGCATCACCAGCGCGATCAACATCGTCGGCCTGAAACTGGCCAACGGCATCAATGCCCTGCTGATGATCGTGCAGTTCCTGGTGCTGATCGCCTTCGTCGCCCTGTGCGTGCACTACGTCGGCGGGGATGCGAGCACGCCGCTGTGGTCGATCAAACCGTTCGTCAATGGCGACATGCAGATGCCGCTGATCATGAGCGGTGCGGCCATCGCTTGTTATTCGTTCCTCGGCTTCGATGCAGTAAGCACCCTGACCGAAGAAACCCGCGACCCGCGCCGCACCATCCCACGGGCGATTATGTTGATCACCCTGATCGGCGGGCTGATCTTCGTCGGTGTGTCGTACTTCGTGCAGATCGCCCATCCGTCGTTCGTGTTCGACAACGTCGATTCGGCGGCCTATGAAATCGCCCGCAACATCGGTGGTGACCTGTTCGTCTCGATCTTCCTGATCGGCCTGATCGTCGGCCAATTCGCTTCGGGCCTGTCAGCCCAGGCCAGTGGCTCGCGGCTGTTGTTCGCCATGGGCCGCGACGGCGTGTTGCCGAAGTCCTTTTTCGGCACCCTGCACGAACGCTTCGGCACCCCGGTCAACAGCATCCTGCTGTGCGCGGTTGTCGCCTTGCTGGCGCTGAAACTGGACGTCACCACCTCCACCTCGTTTATCAACTTCGGCGCCTTCCTCGCGTTCAGCCTGGTGAACCTGTCGGTGATCTTCCACTACTGGATCGGCGGCGAGAAAAAAGGCCCCCGTGAACTGCTGCTGTTCCTGATCTTCCCGTTCATCGGCCTGGTCGCCGACCTGTGGCTGATGGTCAGCCTCGACCACCTGGCGATCTACCTCGGCCTGAGCTGGCTGGCGATTGGCGTGGTGTACCTGGCCGTGTTGACCGGCGGATTCCGTCGCCAGCCTCCGGAGATGGATTTCCAGGAAGCGGCGTAAGCCCTCGGCCACATCCGAAGGCCTTTGCTCCGAAGCGCGCCCATGTAATCCTGCGCGCTTTTGAGTCAAAGGCCTTTTTCCGTCATGTCGATTTCCACCCCGTCATCCCCCCAACTGATCCGCATCTCCGCCGCCCTGTTGCTCGGCCCGGACGGCCGGACCCTGCTGGTGCGCAAGCGCGGCACCCAGGCGTTTATGCAGCCTGGCGGCAAGATCGATGCCGATGAGCAACCATTGCAAGCCTTGGCTCGGGAACTGAACGAAGAGCTGGGCTTGACCATTGACCCCGCTCAGGCGCGGTTTCTCGGCGAGTTCAGTGCCCCCGCCGCGAATGAGCCGGGACATGTGGTGCAGGCGCAGTTGTTTCTGTTGAGCATCGACGTTGAGGTCACGCCGGCGGCCGAGATCGAAGAAGTGCTCTGGATCGATCCGGCCACCGACGGCGACGTGCTGCTGGCGCCATTGACACGGGACCTGATCCTGCCGTTTTATCGGGCCTCATTGACCACCACCGCCTAACTGCGCAAGGGATTCGGATCACCATGTGGATCGAACGACTGGACGCCAGCCATGCCCTGGATTATCGGGCGCTGATGCTCGAAGCCTATGACCTGCACCCGCAAGCCTTCACGTCCAGCGTGCGCGAGCGTGCGGCGATGCCCCTGAGTTGGTGGGAGTCGCGCCTGACCAGCAAACTGGACGTGGTGCTCGGCGCGTTCGAGGACGGTCGTCTGGCGGGCATCGTCGGCCTGGCCTTCGAACCCCGGGAAAAGGCTCGGCACAAGGCCACGCTGTTTGGCATGTACGTGTCCGCCCAGGTACGCCAGCGCGGGCTCGGTTATCAACTGGTGCAAGCGGCCCTGGACGAAGGGCAACGGCACGAGGGCTTGCGCCTGATTCAACTGACCGTCACCGCCGGCAATGACGCCGCGTTCAAGCTGTATGAACGCTGCGGTTTTGTGCAATTCGGGCTGGAACCCATGGCGGTGCGGGTCGGTGAGGATTACTTCGACAAGATCCATATGTGGCGCGAGATCTAAAAAGCAACACCCCCTGTGGGAGCTCTTGTGGTGAGGGGGCTTGCCCCCGTTGGAGGGCGAAGCACTCCCAGCATCTATACAACCGACACAGAGCCTTCGCGAGCAGGCTCACTCCCACAGGAGGTGTGTGTTTTATCTAACCGCACTCACCCCGTCCAAGGTCGAGAACGACGTGTCCTTGGCCGTCAGCAAGAAATCGCGCATGTACGGCGCATCCAGCATGTCGGCGCGGATCGCGGCGTAGAGGGTGGCGAACAAGCCTTTCTCCCCCAGTCGCTTGCCCTTCACGTAACCCCGTGAGCTGTACTCATGCAGCGCCCAATGGGGCATGCCGCAAACGCCGCGACCGCTGGCCACCAGTTGCATCATCATCACCGTCAGTTCCGAGGTGCGGACCTGGGCCGGCTCGATGTCCGCTGGTTCGAGGAAGCGGGTGAAGATGTCCAGCCGATCCCGCTCCACCGGGTAGGTAATCAGGGTTTCGCTGACCAGGTCTTCCGGGACGATGTACGCCTTGCCCGCCAACCGGTGCTGATTGGCCACCGCGAGCATGGCCTCGTAGGTGAACAGCGGCACGTAGGTGATCCCGACCAGTTCCTGCGGATCGGACGTCACCACCAGGTCCAGGTCGCCACGGGCCAGGGCCGGCAGCGGCGCGAAGGAGAAGCCCGAGGCCAGGTCGAGTTCGACTTCCGGCCAGGCATCGCGAAACTGGTCGATGGTTGGCATCAGCCATTGGAAACAACTGTGGCACTCGATCGCCATGTGCAGGCGTCCGGCGGTGCCCCCGGCGAGGCGGGCGATGTCACGCTCGGCGCCGCGCAGCAGCGGCAGGGTTGCGTCCGCCAGTTGCAGCAGGCGCAAACCGGCGCTGGTGAAGCGCACCGGTTTGGTCTTGCGCACGAACAACGGCATGCCCATGCGCTCTTCCAGTTCCTTGAACTGATGGGACAGAGCGGACTGGGTCAAGTGCAGGCGATCGGCGGCATCCACCAGGCTGTCGGCTTCGCGCAAGGCATGCAGGGTCTTCAGGTGGCGGATTTCAAGCACCGGGCAGCTCCATGAGGAAAACTTGTGATTAATTAGAAAGCGGTGAGTTTGTCTCATGTTGTCTGCGATGTCGACCCTGGCGCGCGCTCAGGGGCGATCCGATAAAAGACCACTCGGCAATCTTCATCAAACTGTCACGCAACTGTGGCAGCGCGCTTGAACAAACTTCATCAGACTCGCGCTCTACTGGGGTTCTGCGTTTCGGTGTTTTTCATGCGTGTACTTTTTCTATTGGCCGCGTTGTTGTTCGGCCTGCCGTCTTTTGCGGCGTCTCGTTGTGATGTCAATGTTCCGACCGAACGGGTCGATCTGGACCAGGTGAGCCTGGCGTACCAGAGCATCGGCCGTGCGTCCGATCCGGCGTTGTTGCTGGTGATGGGCCTGGGCGGGCAGTTGATCCACTGGCCGGACGAAGTGGTCGTTGCTTTGTGTCAGCAGGGTTTTCGGGTGATTCGCTACGACAACCGTGACGTCGGCCTGTCCACCTGGCGCCAGGCCCCGGCCGACTCCAACCTGACCTTCGAAGTGTTGCGCTACAAACTGGGTTTGCCGGTGGCGGCGCCGTACACCTTGACCGACATGGCCGACGACGCGCTGGGGCTGATGGATGCGCTGCACGTCGAGCAATTTCATGTGCTGGGCGCGAGCATGGGCGGGATGATTGCCCAGCACCTGGCGGCGATGGCCCCGCAACGGGTCGAGAGCCTGACGCTGATCATGACCAGTTCCGGCGCCGAAGGCTTGCCGGCGCCCAATGCGGCGCTGGTGCAACTGTTGTCCCGGCGTGGCGCGCCGAATCGGCAAGTGGCGCTGGAGCAGCAAGCGGATCTGCTGGCCGCGCTGAGCAGTCCTTCGGTGAGTGATGATCGTCGGCAGCTGTTGCAGCAGGCCGCCGCGTCGTATGACCGCGCGTTCAACCCGGAGGGCGTCAAGCGCCAGATCATGGCAATCCTCGCCGAGCCGAGCCGGGTGGCGCTGCTCAACCAATTGCGCGTCCCGACCCTGGTGGTCCACGGCACCGCCGATCCGCTGTTGCCAGTGATGCATGGCGTGCATTTGGCGGCGCATATTCAGGGCAGTCAGTTGAAGCTGATTCCGGGAATGGCCCATCGTTTCCAAGAGGCATTCAAGGGGCCGCTGCTGGCGGCGGTGTTGCCGTACTTGCAGGCGCATCGTGAGGACGCTTCGCACTGGGCGCGGGTTGAGCCGGTGGCGGGGGGGAATGTGCTTTAAGGGGCGGCTGCTCGCGAAGGCGGCCTAGTAGCCGACCTGTCGCTGGCGGCTATACACAGATCCAATTGTAGGAGTGAGCCTGCTCGCGATGGCGTCCTGACAGACGACCTATTTTTTGTTGGATTGAGTACATATCCATTGCTGCGGTAACGGCTACTATCGGTTCCGCTTTTACAGCGGGTCACTTTGAAGAGCCAAAGTAACCAAAGGCTCTCATCCCCTCCATTCGGTGCCTCGCTGTGGCTCGGCATGCCTTCACTCCGGCCTTGCTCCGGGGGCCCGCCGCCATCGGCCATCCATGGCCGGGGGCGGCTACCGCGGCATCCCTGCCGCGGTGCCCCCTGCGCAAGACCTGCGTTCAGCCTCTGGCTTACGGGGCACATCTAGATCAAAAGCCAGATCAACAGCAACCGAGGCGGCCTTAAAGCCGACCTGTCAGTCGGGGCTGTACTCAGTACCTGTGGGAGCTGGCCTGCCAGCGATGGCGTCCTGGCAGACTCTGTATTACTTCGGATGGGTTGTTTGTGGTGGATCAATATTGTCCAGCGCGCGATTCACCGCGAGTTCGCCGAGCATGATGATTTGTTGCAGCGCGAGCATGGTGTTGCGTTGCGTCCCTGTGAGGTGGTCGGCGAAGTCGCTGGCCATGACGCTGGCAGAGGCGAGGGATTCGCAGGCTTGGACCAGCAGGGTTTCGTTGTCGACGCCCGGCGCGATCACGAACAGGTGGCTGGGTTTGCGCGTGGGAGCGGGCTGGCTGAGGGGGCTGAGGTAATGGTCGAGGGCGCGGTCGGCGGCTTCGTGGAGTTTTTTTGGATCGAGGGATGAGTAGGGGGAAACGTCGTCGGCTTCCGGGGGATTAGGTGTGGCTTTAAACATTATTCGTCTCTCCAAGTGGAGCTGTCGCCAACTCGCGACTAAACGAAAGGCGGCAGCTGTACGCAGGTTAGTCGACCGGGGAGATACGAAACCGGCGCGCCCGGAGGCGCCCTGCGCACAGCCACCATCGAATTCAGGAATGGAATTACCTGACTGAATGGCGCTCATGCACGTTCATATCTATAGCGGGCGACTAAACCCGACCACTGATGGGCAGTGGCAGGGAAACGATAGAGGCCGGCGCTATGGCGCACAAGCCGGCGGATTCTGGCGCAGGTGTAGGCAAAGGCGCAAGGCGCTGTAGCCGATGGGTTGCCCTCAGGTTATTCCGAGCCGTCACAAAATCCGGTCCACGGGTGTATCGTGCTCATTTCCCGGCATGCAGTTGGCCTGTGAGGTGTGTGATGAGTGCTCCCCTGAAGATCGATTTTGTCAGCGACGTGTCGTGCCCCTGGTGCGTCGTCGGTTTGTACGGTTTGACCCAGGCCCTGGAGATATTGGGCAATGAAGTCCAGGCCGAGATTCGTTTCCAGCCGTTCGAGTTGAACCCGAAGATGGGCCCGGACGGGCAGAACATTACTGAGCACATCACCGAGAAGTACGGCTCGACCCCTGAGCAATCGCAGAAGAACCGCGAGATGATCCGTGCCCGGGGCGCGGAGGTGGGGTTTGCGTTTCGCACCGATGCCAACAGTCGCATCTACAACACCTTCGACGCGCATCGCTTGCTGTACTGGGCGGGGCTGGAAGGGTTGCAGTTCAATCTGAAAGAAGCGCTGTTCAAGGCGTATTTCGGCGAGGGCGGCAATCCGTCGGATCATCGGCAATTGGCGGACATCGCCGCCAGCGTCGGCCTCGACCGCACCCGTGCCGAGGCGATTCTGGCGTCGCAGGAGTTTGCCCAGGAAGTGCGCGAGGAAGAGCAGCAGTGGCTGGCCCGGGGAGTGAGTTCGGTGCCGACGGTGGTGTTCAACGGGCAGTACGCGGTCACCGGTGGGCAGCCGGTGGAGACGTTTGTCGGGGCGATTCGGCAGATTATGAGTGAGGTGAAGGGTGGGGCGGTGAATAGCTGAGGCTTTGGGGCTTTGAGGGGTGGATCTCAAGCCAATCCCCCTCCATCCATCACCGCACAATCTTATCCACATGAATCCCCAGCTTCTTCAGCCGATACCAAAAGCTGCGCTCGGAAATTCCGATCAACTGCGCCGCCGCCGCTTGCACGCCGTGGCTCTGTTGCAGCGCGGCGAGGATGTAGGCTTTTTCCACCTCGGCCAGGGCGGCGTCGAGGTCGGGGGGGACGCCGTTGATCTCGGCCGGCAGCGGGCCGTCATCGCCGGGCCTTGAGGCGAACAGGTAGGCCGGTAAATCCTCTTCTTCAATCACGCTGCCGCTGGCGACGATGGTTGCCCGTTCCACGCAGTTTTGCAGTTCGCGAATGTTGCCGGGCCAGCGGTATTGGGCCATGGCTTGCAACGCTTGCGCGCTGAAGCCGGTGATGCGTTTGCCGGCAGTGGCGCCCAGGGTGTGGGCGAAGTGCCGGGCCAGTGGCGCGATGTCTTCGAGCCGTTCACGCAGGGCCGGCAAGGGGATCGGGAACACGTTGAGGCGGTAGTAGAGATCCTCGCGAAATTCCTTGGCCGCCACCGCCTCCAGCAGGTTTTTATTGGTGGCGGCGATCACCCGGACGTCGACCTTGCGCTCCCGGGGATCGCCCACCGGTTCGATCACCCGTTCCTGCAAGGCGCGGAGGATTTTCGCCTGCAAGGCCAAGGGCATTTCGCCGATTTCGTCGAGGAACAGCGTGCCCTTGTCGGCTTGCTGGAAACGCCCGATCCGGTCGGCCACGGCGCCGGTGAACGCGCCTTTGCGATGGCCGAACATTTCGCTTTCCAGCAGGCCTTCGGGGATCGCCGCGCAGTTCACCGCCACGAACGGTTTGTCAGCGCGGTGGCCGTGTTGGTGGATCGCCCGAGCGACCATCTCCTTGCCGGTGCCGCTCTCGCCGGTGAGCAGGATGGTCGCGTTGCTTTCCCGCACCGAGTCGATGGCGTGCAGCACCCGGCGAAAGCTCGGGCTGTCGCCCACCAGGCTGTCGATTTGCTGGTGCTCATCGAGTTCGGCGCGCAGGCGCTGGTTGTCTTTGAGGATGTCGCGAAATTGCAGGGCCTTGTGGACGGTGATGTCCAGTTCGTCGATGTCGAACGGCTTGGCGATGTAGTCGAAGGCGCCGTTGCGCATCGACTGCACGGCGTTTTTCACCGTGCTGTAAGCGGTCATCACGATCACCGGCAACTGCGGATAACGGACTTTGATTTCCGCCAGCAACTGCGGCCCGTCCATGCCCGGCATGCGCCAGTCGCTGATCACCAGGTCGATGTCTTCGCTGTCCAGCACCTTGAGCGCGTGCAGACCGTTGCCGGCGGTGAACACCGTCAGGCCGCTCTGGCCCAAGGCCGAGGCCAGCAGGTCGCAGAGTTTCGGTTCGTCGTCGACCACCAATACGTTATGCGTCATCGCGGGCCTCGTCGCTGTCGTCGCCATAGGCCGGAATGTACAGGCTGAACGTGGCCCCGGCATCTTTTTCGCTGACGCATTCCACGCGCCCGTCATGGTTTTCCATGATCGAAAAGACCTTCGCCAACCCCAGTCCCGTACCCGACGCTTTGGTGGTGACGAACGGAGTAAAGATTCGCTCCAGCATGTCCGCCTCGATGCCCTGGCCGGTGTCGCTGATGCTGATCACTGTGTACGGGCCCTGGCTGGCGATGCTCAGGGTCAGGCGTCCGCCGTCGGGCATGGCGTCGATAGCGTTGACGATCAGGTTCAGACCGGCCTGTTTCAACTGCCGGGCATCGGCGTAGATGCTCGCCCCTGGGGCCTGGTCATCGATGCGTAAATCGATGGTGTGGCTGGCCAGTTCCGGCGCGCAGAACCCCGCCAGTTCATCCAGCAACGGGCGCACTGGCTGGGTCGAGCGCATCGGCGCACTGGGTTTGGCGAAGTCGAGAAAATCGGTGATCAGGTCGTTGATCCGGCTGACTTCGCTGACCACGTATTCCAAGTGGCGCTTGTCGGTGTCCGGCAGGTCGGCGCGGCGGTGCAGCAGCTGCGTGGCGGTCTTGATGATGCCCAGCGGGTTACGGATTTCGTGGGCCAGGCCCATGGCGACTTCGCCCAGGGCGTGCAAACGGTCGCGGCGGCGCAACTGGGCTTCCAGGTGCTGCAACTCGCCGAGGCGTTCGCTCATGTGGTTGAAGGTGCTGCTCAGCTCCGCCAGTTCATCGCCGCCGGTTACCGCCAGGCGTTGCCGATAGTCGCCGGCAATCACTGCTTGCACGCCGTCGGACAACCCGCGCAACGGCTTGGTCAGGCGTTGCGACACCAGCCAGCCGACCGCCAGGGACGCCGCCGAGCTGAGCAGGAAAATCAGGATGAACAGGTTGCTCTGGTTCACCAGCCCCACCAGGCTGGTGTGGCGCAGCAGGCCACTGAAAATCACCCCTTGCAGCTCGCCATTGTCGTTGAAGATCGGCCGGTAAATGCCGCTGAAGCGGCTGGTGAATTGCTCGATCGGTTGCTTGGTCAGGCGCAGGGTCTGCTCGATGGTTTCCGGCACGGTGGCCGGGTGATCCTCGAAACGCTGGGTGGAGAAAATCTCCGAGAAGTCATTGGCCTTGGCCAGGTACAGGCGCAGGTCCAGGGAATGCACGTCGGCGACACTGGTCAGGAAGCTGCTGTCCAGATAAGTGCCGATCACCAATTGATAAGCCTCGCCGTCCTGCTCGGTGGCGAAGGTCGAGACCACCGTGCCGGTGGCCACGCCGCCCACTTGCAGGGTTTGCAGCACCGCTTTGGGGGCGGTGCTGATTTGCCGCACGATGTCGTCGGCGGCGGTGCTGAACACCACCTGATGGTCGCGAGTGCGCACCAGCGCGACGACGTCGATGCCCATGGACTCGGCGATGTCGGCGGTGAGTTTGTCGTGGCGCAGCGCGACGCGGTCGGTGGGTGGTCGGGTGTAGCGCAGGAACAACTGCGCGGCCCGGGCATTGTCACGGAGGATTTCGCTGATTTCATCTTCGACGATCTGCGTCGACTCTTGCAGCCAGATCCGCACGTTGCTGTCGAAAATGCTCGACAGGGTAGTGGCCGCCAGTTCGGCGGCAATCATGGTCGGGATCACGCTGACCAGCCAGAACGCCAGCACCAGCTTGCGTTGCAGGCTCCAGCCGGAGAGGGCGAAAGGTCGAGCGGTGGCACGGGGATTCGGAGTCATCGGGTTTCGCTTATCGCTGCGGCCATCGCCGCGTCGCCACGGTCGGGCCGAATCAAGGGTTTGAGCAGGCGCAACAGGCCATTGCACAGCGGGTGGCGATGGCGGAAAAACAAGGTGTGGCCGACAAATCCGCAACCCAGGCGCAGCTTACTGGCATAACCGGCCTGGCCGCACGCATAGATCGGGATCGCCTGTTCAATACAGTAGTCGACATTCGCCAGCCAGCTGCGCACATAGAGGTTATGGGCGCGGGTGCGCTCCAGGTCATGGGCGAAGAATTTATCCACCAGCCGATGACGGTCGAGCAGCAACAGGTTGAACGCCACCAGCTCATCGTCCAGCCAATACAGCACGCACACCGCACGCTCGCCGAGCTGCTCCAGGACCTGTTGGAAATAACCCGGGGAGAGGCGTTCGAAACTCAGGTCGCTGCGGGCCAGGGTCGAATCGTAGAGCGCCATCATCCGAGGCAATACGTCGTCCACCGAACGCCGCCATTCCAGGCGCGGACCTGGGCCGCGCAAGGTTCGGCGCAAGTCTTTGCGGGTGGATTTGCCGAGGCTGCCGAGGTAGGCGTCGACCGAACCGAAGGTGATCGGCAGCACGCCACCGGGCAGGCTCGGCATCGATTGCAGGCCGGCCTGTTCACAGGCGTGCAACCATTGCCCGTCCTGCTGGGCGGCATCTTTCACCGCCAGCAAACCGATGCCCGCCTGATCGGCGTCGCGGCGGGCCAGCACCAGCAATTCGCGCAGCAACAACGGGCGACGCTGCGGGTCGATGTGGCCGGCGGTGCCGACATGGCACTGCTCCGCCACCGGCGAGCCGAGGGCGTACAAGCGGATGTCGAGCAAGCGCGGCCAGCGTCTGCGCAAGCCTTCGGTCAGGCGTTTGCCCAGGCCCTGGACGGTGGTGTCCAAGGCATAGGCGGTGGTGAACGCCACGGCGGCGGCCACCAGTCGCTGATCCTCGAACAACGCCAGGTAACGCCACTGGAAACCGGCCATGCCGGATTGCTCCACCGCGCGGTAGTAATCCCAATCCTCCAACTCTTCGGGAAAACAGGCATTCCACGCAGCGCGTTCGATGGCCGTGATCGACGAATAGGCACGGGCTGTGATCACGCAAGTTCCTCAGGTCAGGCCAGTTGTCGATACGCCGGTTGCAGCACGGGGCCGAAGCCGGGTTGTTGCATGAAACGGTGCTCGATGAAGTCCACGCTCAGCTCCACCACCCGCCGGTATTGGCGGTCGACGGTGATCATGTGATAGCAGTCGTCCAGGAGGATTTTCACCACCGGGCCGCCGAGCTTGCGCTCGACGTAATCGGCGTTCCAGCGGCTGGTGATGTCGTCTTCCCGGGAGTGCAGCACCAGGGTCTCGGTGGTGATTCTGGGCATGCGTTTTTTCACCGCCGCCACCAGCCGATGCAATTCGCGCACGCTGGTGCCGGACATGGTCAGCAGCCCGGCGTCACTGCTCTCACCGGCCTTCATTTGCCGCTCGACGATGGCGCGCAACCGTTCGTCTTTGATGCCATACGGGGATTTTTCGTTGAACCGGCACAGGTGCACGCCAAACGGAATCGCCATCAGCAACGGCGTGAGCACCGCGACCTTGGGCATGTTCCAGCCGTCGTAGCGCAGGGTTGTCGAGTACAGCAACAACCCGGCGACTTGCCCCGGATGCTCGGCGGCCAAATACATCGACAGCACCGCGCCCATGGACAAGCCGCCGACGAACACTTGGCTGTGCCGGCGACGAATGCCGACGAAGGTCTGCCGCGCGCTTTCGTACCAGTCGCGCCAACCGGTGGCCTGCAAGTCGTCATTGTTGCCGCAGTGCCCGGCCAAGGTCGGCACGTACACCGTACAGCCAGCCTTGGCCAGGCCCATGGCCACCCGCCGCAACTCGGTGGGTGTGCCGGTGAGGCCGTGGATCAGCAGCACCGCGACCGGGCCGTTGCCGAGCACGAACCCGGCGCTGCCTTCGCCGAGGTCGACGTCATCAGGGGCAACCTGCGCGTTCATCGGGTCATGGCCCGGTGCAGCAAGCGGTCGAGCAGGGCGATGCCGAGGTCGATCTCCGGGTAGCTGATTTCCAGCGATGGTGCGAGGGTGATCACGTTCTTGTAGTAACCGCCCACGTCGAGAATCAAGCCCAGGCGTTTGCCGTCGATCTCGATGTCACCCTTCATGCCTTCCTCGACCATGAAATCAAGGGTGGCCTTGTCCGGGGTGAAGCCGTCGGGGCCGCAGATTTCGCAGCGCAGGGCCAGGCCGAGGCCGTCGACGTCGCCGATGATCGGGTAGCGTTTCTGCAGGTCTTTCAGGCCTTCGAGGAAATACTTGCCCTTGTTCATGACCATCGCGCCGTAGTCGATTTCATTGGTCATCTTGAACATTTCCAGGCCCACCGCCGTGCCCAGCGGGTTGGAGGCGAAGGTCGAGTGGGTCGAGCCTGGCGGGAAGATTTTCGGGTTGATCAGTTCTTCCTTGGCCCAGATCCCGCCCAGTGGATTGAGGCCGTTGGTCAACGCTTTGCCGAAGACGATCACGTCGGGTTTGACGTCGAAGTGCTCGATCGACCACAGCTTGCCGGTGCGGTAGAAGCCCATCTGGATTTCATCGACCACCATCAGGATGCCGTGCTGGTCGAGCACGTGCTTGAGTTCGCTGTAGAAGTTCATCGGCGGGATCACGTAGCCGCCGGTGCCCTGGATCGGCTCGACGTAAAACGCCGCGTATTCGCTCTGCCCGACTTTCGGGTCCCAGACGCCGTTGTATTCGGTCTCGAACAGTCGGGCGAATTGCTGCACGCAGTGGCTGCCGTATTCTTCCTTGGTCATGCCTTTCGGCCCACGGAAGTGGTACGGGAACGGGATGAAATTGGCACGCTCGCCAAAGTGGCCGTAGCGCCGACGATAGCGGTAGCTCGAGGTGATCGACGACGCACCAAGGGTGCGCCCGTGGTAGCCGCCCTCGAAGGCGAACATCAGGCTCTTGCCGTTGGTGGCGTTGCGCACCACTTTCAGCGAGTCCTCGATGGATTGCGAACCGCCGACGTTGAAGTGCACGCGACCGTCGAGGCCAAACTTCTTCTTGGCGTCGACCGCGATCATCTCCGAGAGCTCGATCTTGCCTTTGTGCAGGTACTGGCTGGCAATCTGCGGCAGGGTGTCGATCTGCTGTTTCAGCGCGTTGTTCAAGCGCGGGTTGGCATAGCCGAAGTTGACCGCCGAGTACCACATCTGCAAATCGAGGTAGGCCTGGTCGCTGGTGTCCCAGACGTAGGAGCCTTCGCAGCGGCTGAAGATGCGCGGCGGTTCGATGTAATGAACGGTGTCGCCGTAGGAGCAGTACTTGGCTTCTTTTTCCAGGAGGATCTGGTCTTCGGCGGTGGCAATGCGGATATCAGACATGATGGAAGCGTTCCTGTGGATCGAGATTGAAGGGGCTGGCGTTGACGGCGTTGTGGCCCGGCAGCAGGGCCAGCAGGGCCGGCAGTTCGGCGAAGCTGTCGAAGCGGGTGAAGGCGATGCCGTGCTGTTCGCAGTGCTCGGCCAGGCGATCCTTGGCGAACACGAAATCGGCGCTGGCGGCGACGCACATGTCGGACTGGCCGTCGCCGATCACCAGCACCCGTTTGCCCTGGGGCGTGGACTTGCATTTGCAGTTGCCGGCGGCGGCGCGGCAGGCGTCGCTGGCGTAGGGAAAGTCGATGCGCCACTGGCGCTGGTCGACCTGGCGCAAGCGGTTGGCGAGGATCGGCAACAGGCTGACGTAATGCCGCGAGAGGATGCGGGCGATGCCTTGCTCGATGCCGTCGCTGACCACTTCGAACGAAGCGCCGAGTTCGATGACGTGGTCGACGAAGTCCGGGAAGGCAGGATCGATCTCGACGCTGTCGAAGAACGCCAGCAGTTCGGCAGGTGTGGCCTTGACCAGCGAGAGCTGGCGGCTGAGGCATTCCCGGGAGCCGATGGTGCCGGCCAGCCATTCATTTTCCACCGCTTCCCAGCTCGGGTCGGCGAAGCGTTGGAGAAGGCTGTCGATTACGTCGATGCGGGTGATGGTCCCGTCGAAATCACACACGATATGCCAGTCGATCATCTGCGTTACCTATTGGGCGAAATGCGCCGTTTGCGCTTGCCAAGGGGTAGAGCAGGGACTGTGCCAAGGGATTTTGGCCCCGTAACACCGGGGCTTGGGCAGGTTTTGCGGGCGACGAAGCTACAATTTTTGTAGGTCGCTACAAACAACATGAGTGCTTGCGCAGCGAGGCTGACTTGGGGATTGATGCGCGCATCGCTCGCTCAGGAACACGCTCATGTCTCGCTTAACCCTGGTTGTTGTTGCCGCGCTGTCTTGCCTGTCCGCCGCCGCCATGGCCGACGGCATCAGCGGCGAGGCGGGCGCGGGCCTGAGCTATCAGCCCCGCGATCCCACCGGCAGTCGCCATGAAACCCGCCCGGTGCCCTACCTCGACCTGGACTGGGGCGATGTCAGCCTCAGCACCGACGACGGCCTGACCTGGGACGCCTTCAAGGCCAAGGGTTTCAGCGCCGGGCCTTTCGTGAATTACTTGCCGGGACGCACCTCGAACCATGAGTTGCAAGGCTTGCGCGACGTGCCGGACATGGGTGAAGTCGGTGGCTACGTGCAATACGCCCCGGCTGATTTCTGGCGGGTATTTGCCTCGGTGGGCCAGGCCGTGGGCGGGCGCGGCGGGCAGGGCGGCGCGTTGGGCCGGGTGGGTGGCGAGCTGGGTTATCCGCTGGGTGGCGGGGTGATCGGCAGCAGCAACCTGACTGCGCATTTCGCCGACGCCCGGCAGAACCAGACCTTCTTTGGCGTCAGTAATGAAGAAGCCCAGGCTTCAGGGTTTCGCCCGTATAACGCCGGCGGTGGCTTGCAGAAAGTGGCGCTGACCCAGAGCTTCGAATTTCCCCTGGCCGCGCAATGGTCGCTGCTGACCAGCGCCAGTTGGGTTCACCTCACCAGTGCTGCGGCGGACAGTAGCCTGGTCAAGCAAGTGGGGCAGGTGAACCAGGGTGAAGTGCAGACCGCCATTGCCTACAAGTTCGACTGACAGCCTAATTCTTGTGGGAGCTAGCCTGCTAGCGAAGGCGTCCTTATAGGCGACCTGGGGGTTGTGGGCGGAGTACATATGTCCGGCCCCTCGCTGAGGCTCGGGTGAATCATAAGCAAGATCAAGAGCGAGGCGAGCTGACACTCGGCCTGTTGGGTGTGTTCGGCTTGGGTGATGTGTGTTGAGTTAGAGCCAGCCCCTCATCGGAACGCCGCACCGCCCAGCCCTCTCCCCACAGGGGAGAGGGGGAGAGGGGGAAAGGGGGAAAGGGGGCCGATTTTTGTGCTTTTCACGACTGGAGTTCGGCGCGATGTTTCAGGTCGCAATATTCAGCCCAATCAACGCGGTCAGTCCCCTCTCCCCCCTGGGGAGAGGGTTAGGGTGAGGGGGCGATTTCAGCCCGGAGTGAACCTCTGCCTGCCCGTCGCGGATCAGCGCTAATAAAGGCGCCGCTGGAGCCAGCCACGAGTTGACGGACTTGTGGAGCGAGCCACAGGTTTTGGTCTGCCCTTTGCAATACCCCCTGTCGAACCCACTTCTTCAGGACCGCTTCCATGGCTCGCCCCGCGTATCGCCTGCTCGCCCACTCCTTCTGGGACCTGATCCCCATCACCCTCGGTGTGGCCCATCTGGCCGCTGTGCTCGGGCTGGTCCTGAGTTTTCACGCGCTGTCGTGGTGGGCCTTCGTGCCGCTGGCGCTGGTGTATGCCGTCAGCCTGTCGTGGAGTATCAACAGCATTTCCCATAATCAGATTCACAACGCCTATTTCACGCTGCCGTGGATGAACCGCGCCTTCGATCTGCTGTTGTCCGTGACCATCGGTTTTTCGCAGACCCTGTACCGCGACATCCATAACCGCCATCACCGGGGCAACTCGGATTTGCCGGATGCCCAGGGCAAAACCATCGATCCCTTGTCGATCTACCAGCGCGGCCATGACGGTCAGCCGGAGAACGTGTGGGCCTATACCTTCCTCAGTTTTTTCCGCGACGACCCCAAGCCGTTTTTCGTTGAGATGAAACGCAAACGCCCGCGCGACGCCCGCTGGGTCAAGGTCGAGATCGTCGTGACCCTGGGCTTCTACCTGGCGCTGGCGGCCGTCGATTGGCGGGCGGTGCTGGTGCTGTTGCCGTTCTGGTATTTGGGCCAGGCGTTGTCGTCGCTCAATGGCTATTACGAACACCTGGGCGGCAACCCGCACGTGCCGATCTCCTGGGGCGTGAGTGCCTACAGCCCGTTGTACAACCTGATCTGGATGAACAACGGCTATCACGCCGAGCACCACTACCGGCCGAAAATGCACTGGACCCAGGTCAAGGCGTTTCACCGGCAGATTGCCCGCCAGCAGCAGGAGGCGGGGGTGAAAGACATTCCAGTGGCCCATGGGTTGGGGTTTCTGCTGGACCATCGCCAGGGTTGAGACCCTATTCGCGAGCAGGCTCGCTCCCACAGGGAATGCATTCCAACTGTAGGAGCGAGCCTGCTCGCGAATAACGATGGAACAGTCAGCCAAGCATCAATGGCCTAGTCATTCTCTCCATCGGCCAACAAGCCAATCCCACCCATGATCACCGCCACGCCCACCCAGTGCAGGGCGCTGATCTGTTCGCCCAGCCCCAGCCACGAGCCCAGCAGCACGCCGACGAACACCAGCGAACTCAGCGGGAACGCCAAGGACAGGCTGCTGCGGCGCAGGATCAACATCCACACGAAGAACGCGCCGATGTAGCAGCCGATGGCGAACCAGACGCCAGGCGTGACGGCCACGGCCGCCAGCCATTGCAGGTTGAAGTTCATTTGTCCGAGCTGGTCGCCGCCAACTTTGGTGGCGATCTGGCCGGCGCTTTCGAAGCCGATCAGCAGCGCCCAGAGCACCACGGTGCCGAGGCGTTCATGCAGCCAACCGGTGGTTTTTCCGGGCATTGTTTGCACCTCAGCCATGGGCGACACACACAAGCATCACGCCCGCCGTAATCACCAGGGTGCCGAGCCAGCGACGGCGGCTGACGCGCTCGCCGAGCACCACTTTGCCCGCCAGCACCACCCCGCAATAGCCCAGCGCTGCCGCCGGAAACAACAGGCTCAAGGGCGCCCGAGACAAGGCTTCGAGCCAGACGAAAAACTCGACGACGTAGGCGCCGATCCCGCACCACAGCAGCGGCGCGTTGAACACTTGGCCCCAAAAAACATTCAAGCGAAAAGGCCCCTCCAGCGCCGGCAAGCGATCCAGCCCCAGCTTGAAACACAGCTGGCCGATCACGTCGAGGACGATGGAAAACCCCACCAGCACAATCACCGTCAACGTCATGGGAACAGCTCCTCGAACAGCTCGATCAAGGCCTGGTTGGTGTCGGCGTTACGCAGCAGATCAGCGTCACTCCAGCGCTCGGCCGGGGGTTGATCGGACTTGGCTTCCCAGCGTTTGAACGCATTGCTGAACGCCGGTTTGGCGTACTCGCCGCAGACATCGATTCCGAGGATTCGCTTGTTCGCCGCGAGCATGCGGATGGCCAGCAGCAGATGGCTCAGGCGCATGCCGCCCTGGTCCCAATTGGTGGCGGCGTCGGCGCTGGCCAGCACGTCCTTGTCGAGGGTGATCCACACCGCCTCGGTGGGCAGGCTGGCAATCATCTGTTGCATAAACGTCGCCCAATCAAGGTCGGCCAGGTTGCGCCAGTGCAGCAGGTTTTCTTGCTGCCGATGCCCGGCGCCGTCGCCGATGCGGCCCCAGACTTTCGACGGCGGATGCTGCCAGGGAAACAGCTGCAAACGACCGCGACGCAGGGCGTTGAGATTGCCCCCCTTGAGCTGTGGGGTTTGCAGGTCGTCGCTGCAAGGGCCGAGGGTGACGATGCGTTCGATGTTCGGCAGCTTCAACGCCTGGTTGACCCACGAACCGCAATGTCGACGCGGGGCGAAGTGCACCCAGTCCGGGTGGTTGTCGAAGTGGATCAGGCTGACGGGTTGCGGCAAATCAGTGAGAAACGCCGGGGTCAGGTGATGGTAGTCGCCGGAGCCGACAAAGAAGATTTCCGGCCGTGGCCCGGTGTGGCGGGGCCGCTGGCGCAAGCGCTCGGCGAAGCGGCGCCAGGTTTTTTCGCTCGACCACAGCCGCAGTTTCGGGCCGAGGTCGAGCAGGTCCAGGCGTTGCGCCACGCCGTTGGCCAGCCGCTGCGCGATGGGTGGCTGGGCCGTCAGGCTGTGGTCGAGATCGAGGATATTCACGATCAGCGTTCTCCTAGGCAGACCCTCCCAGACACCGGCTTCATCACGCATGAAGGCCGGCCGGGAGCGTACAAAAGGGGTCAATGCAAGGGGCGGGCCAGGGATATTTGGGTGTTGGCGATGCGATAACTATGTACCGCACCACGGCGCCGGCCATCGCTTTCAATACCGTCCGTAGCGGCGAGGATCGGCCTCGCCGACAGCATGGCCAGGCTCCGGATGGACAGACGACCCGACGCACACCCCCCACTTCTCGACTTGACGGTCGACACCCTCGGCGCTCGACCGCGCCGCGATGACCACGTGTTTCTGCTGGCTTCGACGCGCTGGCGTGAGTGTCGCCAGCAGTGGCTGGCACTCATGGCGGACTCTCCCGACGTGCGCGGTTGCCTGGGGCGATGGATTCAGCAACAGCTGAACCTGGACGCCGAACGCGTGGGCTTACGTTTCTTCGCCACGGATGAGCGGGGTGAGCATTTCGTCAGCCTGCTCCAGGTCTGCGCTTATCTCCAACAGCAGCCGACGGCAAGCGAAGACTTCGATACTTTGTGTGTGGTTGCCGGTGTGCAGAGTGACGTGAGTACCGTGCCCGCAACACCGACGCAGTTGCTCGCGCAACTCAAAGGGCTGGACCTGCACGGCTGGCTCAGCCAGCAATGGAACACGTGGTGGGCCGAGCGTGCGCCGGGTACTGCGCTGTCTCGGTGGGCGCGGGCGGTGGAGTTGTTTCGCGGGCACTTCGACGCCGCCGCGCAATTGGCTTTCGCCCAAGGGCAAATCAGCGCCGCGCAACTGCACATCCTGCAAGCCTTGGCTGAACCGACGCAACATCCTCAGGATTCAAACCCGATCACTACGGCGCGTCTCGGTGGCCAAGCGGTGCTGCAGGATGCGCAATGGCCCGCGGCGCTAGTGATCACTCTCGACGCGGGCTCGCTGCTTTATCTGCCGGCCCGCCAATCGGCATTGCAGTCCTTCGAACAGCGTTCGGCGCTGGAGGCGGATTTGCGGCGTGAGCGCTTGTCCAGCCATCCCGCCGGCACCGAGGCGCCGCCATCTCTGCTGGCGGACAGCGTGGCGCACGATCCGCTACTGGCCGCCGTCACACGTTGGCGTTCGCATTGCCTGGAGGCTCAGCTTGAGCGGGTGCGCCTGATTCACGTCGGCACCCTCGCCGAACAAGGCGCCACGGTGCTCGATGACGCGGACGAGTGGGATCGACAGCGGCGTACCGAGGCGTTTTTTGCCAGTCCGCCGGAGCCCGCCGAATGGACGGAGTCCGGCGCGGAGGACGGCTTGCCATTGTTCGGTTCGCTGGGGGCTGACGTGCCTGAGCCGCAGCGACGACAGGCGCTGGCGCAACAGCAACACGCGATCGAAACCTTGCTCGACGATGCCGAGGGTGTGCCTGATCGAAGCCGCCTGGCGCCGCTTCAGGATCAGCTCGACCTTCTGCACCGCGCCGAAGAGGACGCCCGCACGGCGGTCACCGGATTGCTGGCGCGAAGCCCGGCCACGCGCTTGCTGGAGCTGCGCCAGCGGCCAAATGCCCACTACGACGGGTTGTACCGGGCGCGATTGGCCGGGTTACGGGCGGAAGCGGCGGTGCAAGGGTTGTTACGGCAGATCAGCGCAGACGAGCAGCGCTGGGTCGATGCTGTGCTGGATCATCCGGAACGCACTGAACGGCGTTCGGCGGTGGCCTGTTTCAGCCTGGCGTTCAGTGACTCGACAGAGGGCCGCCTCGGCGCCTATCAAACCCTTGACGGGCCCCTCGTCATCACCGGGGGAGAGCCGGGCCACAGCCTGTTGCTGTATTGGCCGGGCACAGCGGGCGGGCTGCAACGTTTTGCTTCGCGGCAGGCGCTGGAGCATGCGGTGTTCAAGCTGCACGCCATCGATGCCGGACTGACGCTGCACCTCACGCGGCTGGACACTGATCCCTTCGAGCAGGGCCTGCAAAACCAGCTCTACGCCTGCGAGCAGCAAATCGCCCAGCTACTTGCTGACTACCCGGTGCCGCAGCACGAGGAGCAGCGCCGGATCGAGTTGGATAAGTACCAGCTGGAAACCCTCGATACCCTGGGTGTGCCGGTGCACGAAGCCCGGGAGCAGGCGTACGCCGACATCCTCGAGCAACAACAGACACACGCCCTGGCCGGGCACTTGCCGCACTGGCTCGGCCACGCCTCCAGCACCGAGCGCACCCGGCTCAAGGCGTCGATCAAGGCCTTCATTGCGGCCATGAAAGACTCCCATGCGCTCATCGAACGTGACTTGCCCCACCGCGATGATTTCGGCCGTCGCCGGGTCGATGAGCGCCTGCGCCAGGATTTCTCTCTCGAGCAAAGCTTCAGCGTCAGCCTGGACGTGCCTGACTCGACCACGTGGCAAAAGACCTTGGTCGAAGGCGCGGCGCCCGGCACGCCGCAAAAGAATGTGCTGGTCGCCAGTGCCGCACGCAGCAGGCTGACCATCGCCGACTTGGCGCAGCTCAATATCGATCAGTCGGTGTGGTGGCGGATCGCATTGATGAAGGTTGAGGTCAGTGCCGACTCGGCCACTGAACGGGCCACGCTGACCAAGGGCATTACCGCGTCTTATCTGCGCACCCTGGTCACGGAACTGGACCTCGCCGGGCACTACGAGCAGTTGATCTTCCACGCCTTCATGGGCTCGTCATCGGCCTCGGCCTTCAGCAACGCCCATCGTCGCGAATGCCTGACGCAACCCTTTCGCCTGATGTTGCAGATGCAGGGCGACTCGGCCCTGCTGCAAGGGCACCTGGATCGGGACGGCTGGCAAATGCTCCGCACGGCGATCGACGCCGCTACCGTGCAGGCCTTTTCCACTGAGGGCCGGCGCATCGCATTGCTCCCGGCCAGCCTGACGGTGGGCGGTGCGGATACCGGGGACGGCGAAACCGGGTTGTCGGGGATTACGTTCATTCAGGAGCAGGTCAGCGGCGTGACCCTGCTGTACTTGCCCGACAGCCCTGATGGGCGGTTTTTTTACCAGAAGGCCACGCTTCGACTGGCCCGCGAACAGCTGTTCAACCTGTGTCTGCGACCGGAGATGGTGACCTATCTGGCAGGCCGCGCCTTGATCGGCGATCCAGCTCGCCACATCAGTCGGATCAACCAGGCGCGGCAAATCAATTTCGACGCCCTGATTGGCGTCGGCAGTCCTTGGCCGGCGACCACGTCGCTGGCCGCCCATCTGCTCAACGCCCATATGGGGCGCTTGATCGAAGCGCACCGCGCCACGTCGAGGTCCAACACCGCGCTGTACCTGGAGCAGTACGGGTTGCAGGGTGGCGCGATGTTCAATTACCTGAAAATGGCCATGGGCATGCTGCCCTTCGTCGGCACCGCCATCGCCCTTTACGATGCCTGGGACAGCGCCAACCTGTCGGTATCGGCGTTCCTGCGCGGTGACGTCGGGCATGGCCTGGCGCAACTGGAATCGGTGCTGTTGTCGTTGATCGACGCCGCCATGGACATTTTGCCCGGCGCCGCGGCGAGGCCGACCCTGGCCCGGGCCTTGACCCGACAACGCCAGGCCAGCATCCGGAGTGGCAGTGCCCGCCTGCGGCGGGCTTCCTTGCGCAGTGCCCGACGGCGCCATGAACGGTTCGAAGGCTACGCGTATGAAGGGGATATTTCCCTGGTCGGTTTGACTCCTGTCAGCGAAGGTCTTTATCGCCAGGTGTACCGACATCCGCTCGGCGATTTCATTCTCCATCAGGGGCGGGTGTATCAGGTGCGTCTGCTGGGTCGAACGATGCGCCTGTATGGCACCCGCCTTCGGGCCTATCAGCAGCCGATCGCCCTTGATGCCGCAGGCCATTGGGACACCTATTTTGCGGTGCACGGGACGCTCTACGACCTGGGATTGTCGGGAGGCGGCAACCTGGTCGGGCATCTGGCCGACGGCCTCGATCCGATCTGGCCGGACTTCATCCGCCGGGCGCTGCCACGCTGGTTGACCGATCGTGCTGCCCGGCACCAACGTCGGCTGGAAAACACCATCGATGCCTTGTCGCTGCAAATCCATACCCAGCACCACAACAACAATGCGGCCATCCTGCGTTACTACGACAGCGATGATCCGGCCCGACGTTTGATGCTGGACTCGGTGGATGCGGGCTGCGCCCACGACATTGAACTGGCGGCTCAACGTTACGCGCGGGCCAGTGAGGTGCTGCCCCTGAGTCGCGGCAACCGGCGGCAGGACACCCAGGAAATCTTGAGCCAGTCGTCGATGATCGTCGTCGAGCGCACCGTGCATCGCTGCGATTTTGGCCGTGAGCGCTGTCTGAACTATCTGGCGGATATCAACGGGATCACCGAGCAGATGAGCCAGTTGCCGCCGGGCAGCATGAGCGGTTACTTGCACCACAGTCGGCAGATTCGGTCCCTGCGCCTGCAACTGCTCACTGAACTGCAACGGATTGACGGGCACATGGAACAGCTCAATCTGTGGCGTCGACGCATCAGCGTTCGCCAGCACAAGTCCAGCGTTGCCCAGGACGTAGAGCGTTTGGAAAGCCTGTTGTCCGAAGCCAGTCGGGATTACATCAAGGCCCTGAACCATTTACCGATGGTGACGCATTTCGACCAAGTCTTCGACGCGTCCTGGTTCTACCTGCATGAGCGCATGGCCGTGGCGCGAGGCAAGGTGTTTGAGGCGTTGAACTCGCAAAACAGCCTGCCCGACGTGATTGCCAATGTGACCCGGCGCAACCAGGTATTGGCCGAGTGCCTGGAGGTGTACCAAGCGTTCGCCCGCGACCTGAAAGTATGGGCGGCCGGTTATCCACAGCACTTTGACTCACCTTGGCTGGCGCCGACCCTGGAGCAGTTGGACAAGATGAGCCGTCATGCCCGTCACGTCATCAAGAACGGCGTCAAACAGTCCGCTAACGCAAGAAACAGCGGCAAGGAAATCTTTGAGACCGAGGGCCATCGGCTGTTGATCGGGCAGAAGGAAGTGGACCCGGTGACCCGACAGATCCGATTCACCATGACCGGTGAAGACGGGCGCGTTGAAAACTGGTTGCCCGCCAGCGCCGGCCAGTATCGTCGCCAAGTGCCGGCGGGGCCTGCACAGTCGCAGATTCCGGCGGACCGCCAGGTGTTGGTGAGCGAAGCCCGGCAACGTCTGGCCGCGCTGGATGATTACCGCCTCAAAGTGGACGGTTATGCCCGACAACACATGCTGCCAGCCGATCTCGAATACATGATGACCGGGGAAGCCGCGGAACTGCGATTGCGTGCTCGGCGTATTGCCCGGGTCGCCGCGCAGGAACCCCTGATTGCGCAGCTGGATGCAAAGGCTCGTGAATTGGTGCGGGAAGGGCGCGAACTGCGCATTGCGCAGACGCTCAAAAGCCAAACGCCGACCGAGGGCTACCTCGACTACTTGCATCTGGAGGCGCCACCCGGGCAGCCAATCATTGAAATCCGCAAGCTCGGGACCCTGGTGGACCTGGGGCGGCGTGCCGATGGTCGGCCGGATTTTCTACAGGAGTTCGAAGTGCTCGATCTGAGCCAGGGAACGCCGCGAGTGCTGTGGTATGCGCATTTTCACTTCAGCTCGGCGCACCCGGTGTTTGCCCGGTTCGACAAGGCGCACCTGAAAACGCCAGCGCAACGCCACCGGGGCTTGAAATGGCAGCAAAAGCAGGCGGACTCGGGTGCGGCGGTCGATCCGATCTGGCGCGGACCGATCGGCAAACCCTTGGCGAGCCGGTACTTCGAGGCGCTGTTCTGAATCGAGGATGGATGTCGTTGAGGGTCAGCTGTGCAGCCTGACCCACACCGACACCAGCACGCTGGCCGCGACCAACCAGGCCAGCGCCGCCACGGCCAGCGAAGCTTCCAGCCGCAAGCGGTCGACCATGACGTACAGCGTGGCCAGGTACACGAAGTACGGAATGATCGACCACATGCCAAACACGATGGTGGTCTTCAAGTCGTCCAGCGAGCGGCCCTTGCCGACGATGTAGTGGGCGATCAATGCAAAGGTCGGGAACAACGGCACCAGGCCGGCGATGTAGTAATTCTTGGTCTTGGCCAGGGCCGCGAGGATCAGCACCACGCCGGCGCCGAGGGCGGCTTTGAGTATCAGGTCCATCAGTGGCTGAGTCCGTATTTTTTCACTTTGTCGAACAGGGTGGTCTTGGCCATGCCCAGCTCCTGGCTGGCCTGGGTCAGGTTGCCGCCGCTGCGTTGCAAGGCGTCGCTGAGCAGGTTGCGTTCGAAGGCTTCCACCGCTTCGGCGAAGGCCAGGCCGTGGTTGCCGGCACTGGCGCCGGACTTCTTGAAAGCGGGCAAGCCGAGGGCGAAGCGTTCGGCGACGTTGCGCAGTTCGCGCACGTTACCCGGCCAGTCATGGCTCATCAGACTGGACAGGGTCTGGTTGTCCAACTCTGGCGCGCTGCGGTCGAAGCGCAAGGACGACTGCTGCAGGAAGTGCTCGAACAGTTGCAAGATGTCCTCGCGGCGCTCGCGTAGCGGAGGCAATTCGAGCGTGACCACGTTGAGCCGGTAATACAGGTCGCTGCGGAATTCGCCGGCCTTGCTCGATTCGTCGAGGTCGGATTTGGTCGCCGCAATCACCCGGCAATCCACCGCCACGCTCTGGTTCGAGCCCAGGCGTTCGAGGGTGCGCTCCTGCAATACCCGCAGCAGTTTGATCTGCAAGGGCAGGGGCATGCTTTCCACTTCGTCGAGGAACAACGTGCCGCCGTCGGCGTGCTCGATCTTACCGATCCGCCGTTTGCCGGCCCCAGTGAAGGCATTGGCTTCATGACCGAAGATTTCGCTTTCGAAAAGGTTCTCCGGCAGGCCGCCGCAGTTCAACGCGACGAATTGCTTGCCGTGGCGCCGACTGAAGTCATGCAGGCAGCGGGCGACCAGCTCTTTGCCGGTGCCGGTTTCGCCTTCGATCAGCACGTTGGCCGAGGTGTCGGCCACGTTAGCGATCAGCTCCCGAAGCTGCTGCATGGCCGGCGAACGGCCGATGATGCGGCCTTCGAGGGAATCCCGCTCGGCCAACTGGCGGCGCAGCGACGAGACTTCCCGCGCCAGGCTGCGTTGTTCCAGCGCGCGGCGGGCGACGTCCACCAGGCGTTCCGGGGAAAAGGGTTTTTCCATGAAGTCATAGGCGCCTTTCTGCATGGCGTCGACCGCCATGGAGATGTCGCCATGGCCGGTGATCAGCACCACCGGCAAGGTGCGGTCGCGGGCCTTGAGGCGGGTCAGCAGTTCCAGGCCATCGATGCCCGGCAGGCGGATATCGCTGATGACAATGCCGGCGAAGTCGTCGCCGACCTGGGTCAGCGCTTCTTCGGCACTGCCGACGCCGATGCAGGGGATGTCTTCGAGGGTCAGCGCCTGCTGGCAACCCAGTAGCACATGGGGATCGTCTTCGACAATCAGCACACTCAGGTCGTGGTTCATACGGGCTCGATGGGCAATGGGCTTGCCAATGGCAAGCTGAGGACGAAAGTGGTACCACCACTGGCCGGATGCTCGACGCCCAGTTGGCCGCCGGTGGCGGCGGCCAGGCTGGCGGACAGGGTCAGGCCAAGGCCCAGGCCCTGTTCGCCGGGTTTGGTGGTGAAGAAAGGTTCGAACAAGTGCTTGCGCGCCTCGGCATCGATGCCGTGGCCGTTGTCGCGCACCCGCAGGCGATATTTGCCGTCGGCGGTTTCGCCTTCCAGCCACAGCTCGGGCAGGGGTTGTGCCTGCATGGCGTCGAGGGCATTGCCGATCAGGTTGACGAGAATCTGCTCCAGGCGAGTCTGGTCGATCTGCACTTGCACGTCGGTAAATTCACGGTGCAGGTGCAAGTCGGCGCTTTCCACCCGGCTGCCGAGCAACTGCAGCGCCGCGTCCACCGCTTTGCCGAGGCTGGCCTGGCCCTTGTCGTCACCGCGTCGGGCGAAGGCGCGCAGGCTGGCGGTGATGCGGCCCATGCGGTCGATCAATTCATTGATGGTCTTGAGGTTGGTGCTGGCCACGTCCAGTTGGCCGCGTTCCAGGAAGCGCACGGTGTTGCCGGATAAAGTGCGCAACGCGGCCAGCGGCTGATTCAATTCGTGGGCGATGCTGGTGGACATCTGGCCGATGGCCGCAAGTTTGCCGGCCTGCACCAGTTCATCCTGGGCGCGGCGCAACGTTTCTTCGGCCTGGCGCCGTTCGCGGATCTGGCTCTTGAGCCGTTCGTTGCTGGCGCGCAGGTCGGTGGTGCGTTCGGTAATCCGACGCTCCAGTTGATTGTTGGCTTCCTGCAGGGCTTCGCGGGCCGCCAGCCGCGTGGCGATCACCTTGCGCCGCTCGTTCCAGGCGATCAGCAGGAACGCCACCAGGGCAAACGCCACGGCGACCAGGATGCCTTGGTTCACCGCTTCGCGACGCAAATCCTGCAACGGCGTGAGCAGGGTGAAATTCCAGGGAGTATCGATCAGCGGCCGGGTCTGCGACAGGTAGCTGATGTTTTCCTCGTCTGACACCAGTTCGCTGTTGGCCGGAAAGGTCAGTTTCTCCACGCCGTCGGCCAGGTGCTCCCGGGCCAGGGGCTGCAATTCATTGAGCGGAAACCAGTAGTACTGCAGGCTGCGGGCGAGTTTTTCCTTGGTTTCGTCGCTCAGCGGGCGCACCGACTTGAGCCGCCGCGCCGGGTCGCTGGAGAGAATGATGATGCCGTTCTCGTCGCTGACGAAGGCTTCCAATCGCGCCCGTTGCCAGCGCTCTTCCATGGCTTCGAGACGCACCTTGACCACGGCCACACCGATGATCTTGCCTTGCTCTTCCAGGCCGTGGGCCAGGTAGTAGCCGGGTTCGCCGTTCGTGCTGCCGATGCCGTAGAAGCGTCCCGGCTGGCCGCGCACGGCATTCTGGAAATAGGCGCGAAACGACAGGTCTTCGCCCAGGTAGCTGTCGACGTCGCGCCAGTTACTGGTGGCGAGGACGCGACCGGTGGTGTCCATCACGTAGATGGCCCGGCTGCGGCTGCGACGGTTCAGGCCTTCGAGGTACTCGTTGACGGTCTGCCGGTGCTCCGGCGACGGTTCGTCCAGCAACTGCGAAACACTGGATTCCAGTTCCAGCAGGCTGGGCAGGTAGGTGTACTTGCTGATCTCACTCTCGACGGCGCGGGCGTGCAGTTCCAACTGGCGTTCGCCGTTTTCGCTGAGGCTGCGGATGCCGAAGTGTTCACTGGTCCAGAAGCCGAGGTAACCCAGGCCGATCATCAGGGCGATGACCAGGGGCGGCAGGAACAGGTGGCGGATCAGACGGGGTTTCACGGCGAGTGATGGCGGCGGGGCGCGATAGAGGGTGGGGTCGCATTTCATCACAGATGCCTTGGGTCAACCACAACACAAATCTGAAGACCGGCACAGAACCCTGTGGGAGATTCTATGGTTGGGGGGAAACCCTCAACTGGTTTGAAACCGAGTTGGCTTCACCGCCAGCAGGCTGGCTCCCACAGGGGGGCTGCGTCCACAAACCCCCTGTGGGAGCTGCGGGCGGCGATCCGACCTGCCAGCGATAGCGGACTGACAGTCGACATTTCATTGACTGACAGGTCCTCATCGCCGGCAAGCCCGCTGTCACGACGGCGGCGCCAGACTTAGTGCTGCAAAATCTTCTCAAGGAAGTGCTGCGCACGTTCGGAGCGGGCGCTGATGTCGCCGAAGAACTCCTCTTTCGGGCAGTCCTCGATGATCTTGCCCTGGTCCATGAAGATCACGCGGTCGGCCACTTTGCGGGCGAAGCCCATTTCGTGGGTCACGCACATCATGGTCATGCCTTCGTGGGCCAGTTGCACCATCACGTCGAGCACTTCGTTGACCATTTCCGGGTCGAGGGCCGAGGTCGGTTCGTCGAACAGCATGACGATCGGGTCCATTGCCAAGGCGCGGGCAATCGCCACACGCTGCTGCTGGCCGCCGGACAATTGGCCAGGGTGCTTGTGGGCGTGGGCGGACAGGCCGACGCGCTCGAGCAGTTGCAGGCCTTTCTTGGTGGCTTCTTCCTTGCTGCGGCCCAGCACCTTGATCTGCGCGATGGTCAGGTTTTCGGTAATGGTCAGGTGCGGGAACAGTTCGAAGTGCTGGAACACCATGCCCACCCGCGAACGCAATTTCGGCAGGTTGGTCTTCGGGTCGGCGATGGACGTGCCATCAACCACCACGTCACCTTTCTGGAAAGGTTCGAGGGCGTTCACGCATTTGATCAGGGTCGACTTGCCGGAACCGGACGGCCCGCACACCACGATCACTTCGCCTTTCTTGACCTCGGTGCTGCAATCAGTCAGCACCTGGAAGTCGCCATACCACTTGTTGATGTTCTTGATAGAGATCATACGGCAAACCTTTTTTGCAGACGCTTGACCAGCAGCGAGGCGGCAAAGCTGATTGTGAAGTACACGAGTCCCGCGAAGATCAGGAATTCATTGGAGCGACCGATAATGTCGCCACTGGCCCGCGAGGCGTTGAGGAAGTCCACCAGGCCGACGGTGTAGACCAGCGAGGTGTCCTGGAACAGGATGATGCTCTGCTGCAGCAGCAGCGGGGTCATCTTGCGGAACGCTTGCGGCAGGATGATCAGGCGCATCATCTGCCCGTATTCCATGCCCAGCGCCTGGGCGGCGCCCATCTGGCCCTTGGGAATCGACTGCACGCCAGCGCGGACGATTTCGCAGAAATACGCCGCTTCGAACATCATGAACGCCACGATGCACGAGGTGAACGCGCCGATGGGCGTGTCTTCGCCGGTGATCCAGCGCAGGACGAACGGCACCGCCAGATAGAACCAGGTGATCACCAGCAGCAGCGGGATCGAACGGAAATAGTTGACGTAGGCGCCGGCGACCCGCGACAGCAGTTTGTTGTGAGACAAGCGCATCAGCGCCAGGATCGTGCCGAGGATGATCCCGCCGACGACGCCCATGACCATCAGTTTGAGGGTCATCACCATGCCGTTCCACAGACCGGGTATGGCTGGGACGATGCCACTGAAATCGAATTCCATTATTTACCCCCCACGGAGATCAGGCCGGGCACCGCGACTTTCTTCTCGACCATGCGCATCAGCAACATCAGGCTCATGTTCAGGGTGAAGTAGATCAGCGTCGCCAGGGTGAAGGCTTCGAACAGGTTGGCGGAGAATTCGGCGGTCTGCTTGGTCTGCGCGAGCAATTCCATCAGGCCGATCAGCGACGCCACGGAGGAGTTCTTGAAGACGTTGAGGAATTCCGAGGTGAGCGGCGGAATGATGATCCGGTAGGCCTGGGGCAGCAGCACGTTCCAGTAGATCTGCGGCAGCTTGAAGCCCATGGCACGGGCCGCGGATTCCTGGCCCCGGGGCAGCGCCTGGATACCGGTGCGCACTTGTTCGCAAACACGGGCGGCGGTGAACAGGCCCAGGCACACGACGACGCTCAGGTAGGCCGAGGTGGTCGGGTTGAGGTCCTGCTTGTACCAGTCCTGCAGGTTTTGCGGCAGCAGGTCGGGCACCAGGAAGTACCAGATGAACAGCTGAACCAGCAGCGGCACGTTACGAAACAATTCGACGTAGCAGGTGGCGATGCCCGACACGATGCGATTCGGCACGGTGCGCATGACACCCAGGATCGAGCCCAGCAGCAGGGCAATGATCCAGGCCACGATGGCGATGGCGATGGTCCAGCCCAGGCCGGCGATGTACCAGTCGAGATAAGTCTCGCTGCCCACGCCGGTGGACTTGAAGAACACGCCCCAGTCCCAGTTGTAATTCATTAGGGTCTCCCCTCAGATCAATCGATGTACAAGTGCCCGCTTGGGGAAACTCCGTTCCCATCTGATCTTGGCGATCAGGCACACGCGATCGGCTCGACAGCCACCGGTTCGAGTGCTTCCAGAAATACCAGCAGGGAGTGACAACCCCTGAAAGGCCGGAGGCGCTCTCAGGGGGTAAGGTTAGTCAGAAAATCAGGACTTCTTGTCGTCAGCCGCTTTATCGGTCGGATTGGCGATCAAAGCCTTGAGCTCGTCGCTCATTGGGAAGTTCAGGTTCAGGTTCTTCGGCGGGATAGGCTGCATGAACCATTTGTCGTAGATCTTGTTGATCTCGCCCGACTTGTAGGTGGCGACGATGGCGTCATCCACGGCTTTCTTGAACGGTGCGTCGCCCTTGCGGACCATGCAGCCGTAGATTTCGTAGGACTGTGGTGTGCCGGTCACTTCCCAGTCGCTCGCCTTCTTGGCCTTGGCTGCTTCACCGGCCAGCAGGGCGTCGTCCATCATGAACGCGACGGCGCGGCCCGATTCCAGCATCTGGAAGGATTCGCCGTGGTCCTTGGCGGAAATCACGTTCATGCCCATTTGCTTGTCGGCGTTCATCGACTTGAGCAGGCGCTCGGACGTGGTACCGGCGGTGGTCACGACGTTCTTGCCCTTGAGGTCGTCGAAGTCCTTGTAGGTCGAATCTTTCTTGGACAGCAGGCGGGTACCGATTTCGAAGATGCCTACGGAGAAGTCAACTTGCTGCTGACGCTCGACGTTGTTGGTGGTGGAGCCGCACTCGACGTCCACGGTGCCGTTCTGCACCAGCGGGATACGGGTTTGCGAGGTCACCAGGTTGTACTTGACCTGCAGGTTCGGCAGGTCCAGGTCTTTCTTGATCGCTTCGACGATCGCCAACTGGATGTCGTGGGAGTAGCCGACCGGTTTGCCGGAAGCGTCCGCGATATAGGAAAACGGAATGGAGGCGTCACGGTGCCCGAGGGTGATGGTGCCGGACTCTTTGATCTTCTTCAGGGTGCCGGTGAGCTCGGCGGCGAAAACTGGCGTGGTGATCAGAGCGGCAGCGATGGCTGCGCCCAGGATGTGGGGAACGATACGCATCAAATTTTCCTCGACATTGTTTTTTTTATTGAGCCAGTTCAGGGGCCCTTTGTGCATCGAATGCCTGAGGGCTCCTGTTGTGTTGGCGCAACGGGCATTCGTCGAAGGAGTGTAGAGCATGAGTCGTGCCAGGCCAGTGACGACGAATCAGATCGTTGATTTATAACGTTATTTATTATTTTCAGCGGCTTTGTGAAGGAGGGTCTCATCCGGTTAACCGAATTGCCGATAGGGTGGCGTTCGGAAAACCGAATGATACTTTCGATCGTTCCCACGCAGAGCGTGGGAATGATCAATGAGCAGGGGGGCTTTTGCTTAATCGGTCAGGCGATCAAGCCGCTTCTATCTTGCGGTTGTGCACGACCTTACTCAGGTACGCCTCCAGCTTCTGCTGCTCATCCGGGGTGGTGAACAACCCGAGTTTGCTGCGGCGCCAGAGGATGTCGTAAGCGGTCGTCGCCCATTCCTCGCTGCACAGGTAATCGACTTCCCGGGTGTAGAGCCCGCCGCCCAGGTGTTCGCCCAGGTCGGCGAGGTCTTGCACGCCTTCGAGCATGCGCCAGGTGCGGCTGCCGTAGGTGGTGGCCCAGCGTCGGGCGATTTCGGTCGGTACCCAGTCATATTTGTCGCGGATCAGCGCGCACAGTGCTTGGGGCGTGGTCATGTCTTCGCCGCCGGGCAGGGTGGCCGTGGCTGTCCAGCTTGGCTTGATCTGCGTGAAGTACGGGGTCAATTGCGCAAGGGCCGATTCCGCCAGTTTGCGGTAGGTCGTCAGCTTGCCGCCGAACACCGACAGCAACGGTGCTTCTTCGCCGCTGCCGGACAATGCCAGGGTGTAGTCGCGGGTGACGGCCGAGGGATTGTCAGATTCGTCGTTGCACAGCGGCCGCACGCCAGAATAACTGTGCAGGATGTCGTCGCGGCTGATTTGCTTCTTGAAGTGCGCGTTGACCACTTTCAGCAGGTAGTCGGTCTCGCCCTCGGTGATCGCCACTTTCGCCGGGTCGCCAGTGTATTCGCGGTCCGTGGTGCCGATCAGCGTGAAGTGGTTGAGGTACGGGATGGTGAAGACGATGCGCTGATCTTCGTTTTGCAGAATGTGCGCGTGTTCGCCCTCATAGAGTTTCGGCACGATCAGGTGGCTGCCCTGGATCAAGCGGATGCCGTAGGGCGATTCCATTTTCAGGTCATCACGGATGAACTTGGCGACCCATGGGCCGGCGCCATTCACCAAAGCCTTGGCGCGGATCGACAACAGGCTGCCGTCGGCGCGCTCCAGGTGCAGGTGCCACAGACCTTTGGTGCGGCGGGCGCTGACGCAGCGGGTCTGGGTGTGAATATGCGCACCTTGTTCCCGGGCGGCCATAGCGTTGAGCACCACCAGGCGCGCATCGTCGACCCAGCAATCGGAATACTCGAAACCCTGGGTGATTTCACTTTTCAGCACGCTGTCGGTGCCGAACTTCAGGCTTTTCGAACCCGCGAGTTTTTCGCGCTTGCCCAAGTGGTCATACAGGAAAAGGCCGGCGCGGATCATCCAGGCCGGGCGCAAGTGTGGGCGATGGGGCAGCACGAAGCGCATTTGCTTGACGATGTGCGGCGCCTTGGCCAGCAGCACTTCGCGCTCGGCCAGGGCTTCACGCACCAGGCGGAATTCGTAATGTTCGAGGTAGCGCAGACCGCCGTGGATCAGCTTGCTGCTGGCCGACGAGGTGTGGCTGGCCAAGTCGTCCTTTTCGCAAAGGAACACCGACAGGCCGCGACCGGCGGCGTCCGCTGCGATCCCGACACCGTTGATCCCGCCACCGATAACGGCGATATCGTAGATCTCGGCAAGGGGCGCGGTGAGGTTGGAAGTGGGCATTGGCAGGCCTCGGGCTTGGATTTTCCGCATTGAATTCGAACATAAATGTTCATTTGCGAAAATGGTAGCTCATTGAGGCAGGCACAGCCAGTCAAGTTCGATTGAAAATACTCATCGAAGGGTGGGGAAAGGAAAATATTCGAACATTTTAGGGGTGGGTGGGGAAGGAGGGAGGAGGGGAGGAGGGGAGGAGGGCCGCTTCGCGGCCCGACGGGGGCAAGCCCCCTCACCACAGGCAAGCCCGCTCACTACAGGGAAACCTCCTCATCACCGGCAAACCTCTCCCAATAAGTGAATTGGGGGGTTAAACCACTTCCAGGCGGATTTTGTTCTGGCTGAGCAGTTGCGCCAGCGCCGGCACCGGTTGCTGGTCGGTCACCAGGCAATCGATCAGGCTGATCGGTCCCAGGCGGATCATTGCGTTGCGCCCGAACTTGCTGGAGTCGGCGGCGAGGATCACTTGCCGGGCGTTGGCGATGATCGCCTGGGAGACGCGCACTTCCTGGTAATCGAAGTCCAGCAGGCTGCCGTCTTCGTCAATGCCGCTGATGCCCACCAAGGCGAAGTCGACCTTGAATTGGTTGATGAAGTCGACACTGGCCTGACCGACCACGCCGCCGTCGCGGCGCACGTTGCCGCCGGTCAGCAACACGTCGAAATCGTCCTTGGCGCTGAGCATCGAGGCGACGTGCAGGTTGTTGGTGATGATCTTCAGGTGGCTGTGATTGAGCAGCGCCCGGGCGATGGATTCGGTGGTGGTGCCGATATTGATGAACAGCGAAGCATGGTCGGGAATCTGCTTGGCAATGGCCTCGCCGATCCGCTGTTTCTCGTCGCGCATCTGGTCGGCGCGCATGGCGTAGGCCGTGTTTTCCACGCTGGAATCGTAGGCTGCGCCGCCGTGGTAGCGGCGTAACAGGTTCACTTCCGCCAACTGATTGATGTCGCGGCGAATGGTCTGGGGTGTCACAACGAACAGCTGCGCCATTTCCTCGATACTCACGTAGCCGCGTTCGCGGACCAGTTCGAGGATTTGCTGCTGACGGGGAGGCAGATTCATGGGGCGTCCTTTGGGCTGCCGTACAAAATTTGCCCATGATGCCGCAGGAATCTGTTCCCTACCAGTTACCAGCCTTTTCCCACAGAGTCTTCGGCTTATTCAGCGTCTTCGTGTGGTTCCCAGTCCCGGGTGCGGCTGACCGCTTTCTTCCAGCCGGCGTAGAGTTTTTCCTTGGCCGCTTCATCCAACGTGGGGGCGAACTGACGCTCGATCACCGCTTTGCCGCGCAATTCTTCGAGACTGCCCCAGAAGCCGCAGGCCAAACCGGCCAGGTAGGCGGCGCCGAGGGCGGTGGTTTCGCGCATTTTCGGGCGCTCGACCTGGGTGCCGAGAATGTCGGCCTGGAATTGCATCAGGAAGTTGTTCGCCACCGCGCCGCCGTCCACGCGCAGGGCTTTCAGGCGTTCGCCGGAATCCTGCTGCATGGCGTCCAGCACGTCACGGGTCTGGTAGGCGATCGATTCCAGCGCTGCGCGGATGATGTGGTCGACCCGTACGCCACGGGTCAGGCCGAACAAGGCGCCACGGGCATAGGGGTCCCAGTACGGCGCGCCAAGGCCGGTGAAGGCCGGGACCAGGTACACGCCGTTGCTGTCCTTGACCTTGCCGGCGAAATATTCCGTGTCGTGGGCGTCGTTGATGATTTTCAACTCGTCGCGCAGCCACTGCACCGTGGACCCGCCGTTGAATACCGCGCCTTCGAGGGCGTAAGCCACTTCGCCGCGGGGGCCGCAAGCGATGGTGGTGAGCATGCCGTGCTGGGACTTCACCGCTTTGCTGCCGGTGTTCATCAGCAGGAAGCACCCGGTACCGTAGGTGTTTTTCGCCTGGCCGGCCTCGACGCACATCTGGCCGAACAGGGCTGCTTGCTGGTCGCCAGCGATGCCGCCGATGGCAATGCCGCTCTTGGTGCGACCGTAGATCTCGGACGAGGATTTGACCTCAGGCAGCATTTCCCGCGGGACGTCGAGCAGTTCGAGCATCTTCGCGTCCCATTGCAGGGTATGGATATTGAACAACATCGTGCGCGAGGCGTTGGTGTAGTCGGTGACGTGAACCTTGCCGCCGGTAAATTTCCAGATCAGCCAGCTGTCGACGGTGCCGAACAGTAATTCGCCGTTACGGGCCCGTTCACGGCTGCCTTCGACGTGATCGAGAATCCACTTGAGCTTGGTGCCGGAGAAATAGGGGTCGGTGACCAGGCCGGTAGTGGCGCTGATGTATTCCTCGTGGCCGTCGCGCTTGAGTTGCTGGCAGATCTCGGTGCTGCGCCGGCATTGCCAGACCACCGCGTTGTAGATCGGCCGGCCGGTGGTCTTGTCCCAGACCACGGTGGTTTCCCGCTGGTTGGTGATGCCGATGGCGGCCACTTGGTCATGATGCAACCCGGCTTGCGCCAACGCCTCGACCATCACCGCGCTTTGGGTGGCGAAGATCTCCATCGGGTCGTGCTCGACCCATCCGGCCTCTGGGTAATGCTGGGCGAACTCACGCTGGGCGGTGCAGACCACATTGGCGTCGCGATCGAAAATGATCGCGCGGGAGCTGGTCGTACCCTGGTCGAGGGCAATGATGTAGTTCTTATTCTGAATATCGGTCATGTCGATTGCCTTGGACGAAATAGGGTGGGCCCTATTTTCATATGTATTCATAATCGAAAAAATATAGACAAGAAACCGCGCTGTCAAAGGTCGAAAGTGAACATCTGCGCGCTTCGACGCGATCGCGCCGTTGAAAGCGATCCGGCCGGCCCTTTTCAGCAGTGTGCCCCAGGAGCCTTTTGCGGCGCCATCCCCTAGAATCGGCGACATACTTTTCTGTGATTGCCAGGCCTGGAGCTGCCATGACCCCCGCATTGGACCTGTTGAAGAAAGTCCGCGCCACCCACCGCATACACAGTTACGAGCATGACCCCAAGGCCGCGTCCTATGGCTTGGAAGCGGCGGAAAAACTCAATCTCGACCCGGCGCGGGTGTTCAAGACGCTGTTGGCGGCCAGTGAGAAAGGCGAGCTGCTGGTGGCGGTGGTGCCAGTGGTCGGAAGCCTTGACCTCAAAGGCCTGGCGCACGCAGCGGGGGTGAAGAAAGTGGAGATGGCCGACCCGGCGGCGGCACAACGGGCGACGGGTTATTTGCTCGGTGGTATCAGCCCGTTGGGGCAGAAGAAGCGTTTACGCACGTTTATCGATACCTCGGCCCAGCCGTTCGAGACGATTTTCGTCAGCGCCGGCCGGCGAGGGCTGGAAGTGGAGTTGGCAGCGGCGGTGTTGGCCGAGCATACCCAGGCAACGTTTGCTGATATTGGCCGGGCCTGAAGCTTCGCCGACATCCCCTGTAGGAGAGAGCCTGCTCGCGAAGGCGTCGTGTCAGTCGCCAACACTGTTGACTGATAGACCCTCTTCGCGAGCAGGCTCGCTCCCACAGGGGAGATGTGGGTTTAGTTGGCGGAGCTATACCGCCGAACGCCGTTTTCCACCACAGGCAGATGCGCCGCTGTGCTGCCGGAGGCCTGGAACAGCACCAGGTGTTCCGCCGCGACGCGAATCCCGACATCGGCGCCGACCGAGTGATCGGCATGGCTTGGGAAGATCGATTCCAGCTGCGCACCGGTGGGCAGTTGCAAGCGGTACAGGGTCGAGGCGCCGAGGAAGGTCTTGCCCACCACCCGTGCTTTCAGCTCGCTGTCCGGAGCATGGACGATGTCGTCGGGACGCAGCAGCACGTCCACCGCGCCACCGATCGGCCAGGTATAGGCCCGATTGCCGCGCAGGATGCCAAGTTCGGTGTGCACCGATTCCGGGCTCTGCAACTGGCCGCGAATGAAGTAACCCTGGCCGATGAAACTCGCGACAAAGGGTGTCAGCGGTTCGTGATACAGGTTGTAGGGCGTGTCCCACTGCTCCAGGCGACCTTCCTTGAACACTCCGACCTGATCGCTGACCGCAAAGGCTTCTTCCTGGTCGTGGGTCACCAGAATCGCACTGGTGCCCCGGGCCTTAAGAATGTCCCGCACTTCATGGCTGAGCTTGCGGCGCAATTCGCCGTCGAGGTTGGAGAAGGGTTCGTCGAGCAACAGCAATTGCGGCTCCGGCGCCAAGGCCCGGGCCAGGGCCACGCGCTGTTGCTGGCCGCCTGACAGCTCGTGGGGGAAGCGTTTGCCGAGGTTTTTCAGGTTGACCAGTTCCAACAGTTCTTCGGTAACGCGATCCTTTTGCGGATGCTTGCGAATGCCGAAGGCAATGTTCTCGGCCACGCTCAGGTGCGGGAACAGGGCGTAGTCCTGAAACACCATGCCGATGCGCCGCTTTTCCGGAGCCAGGGTAAAACCGGCGCTGGAGAGGATTTCGCCGCCGAGCTGGATTTCCCCTTCGTGCACCGGTTCAAAACCGGCGATGGCGCGCAGGGTGGTGGTCTTGCCGCAACCCGACGAACCGAGCAGGCAACCGATGTCACCGGCATTCAGGTGCAGGTTGAGGTTTTGCACCACGCGTTGGTCTTGATAGCCGCAGGCGAGGTTGCGCAGGTTCAACAATAGAGGCTGGCTCATGCGTGCTGGTACGCCGGCGCGACCAGAAACTCGAGCAGGGCCTTTTGTGCGTGAAGACGGTTTTCCGCCTGGTCCCACGCAACGGAGCGCGGGTCGTCGAGCAGGTCGAGGCTGATTTCTTCGCCCCGGTGCGCCGGCAGGCAGTGCATGAACAGCACGTCGGCGGCGGCCTGGTCGAGCAGGGCGCGGGTCACCTGGTACGGGGCGAATAACGCGAGGCGCTTGGCGGTTTCTTCTTCCTGGCCCATGGAGGTCCAGACGTCGGTGCTCACCAGGTGCGCACCGGCCACGGCCTGTTGTGGATCACGGAAAATACTCACCCGGTCCCCGGCCTTGGCCACGAATTCCGGGTTCGGCTCGTAGCCTTCCGGGCAGGCGATGCGCAACTGGAAGTCGAACTGGATCGCCGCTTCTATATAGCTGTTGCACATGTTGTTGCCGTCGCCGATCCAGGCCACGGTCTTGCCCTGGATCGAACCACGGTGTTCGAGGAAGGTTTGCATGTCGGCCAGCAACTGGCACGGGTGCAGGTCGTCGGACAGGCCGTTGATCAGCGGCACGCGGGAGTTTGCGGCGAATTCGGTCAGGGTGCTGTGGGAAAACGTACGGATCATCACCGCATCGAGCATGCTCGACATGACGATGGCGGCGTCGCCAATCGGCTCGCCACGGCCCAATTGCGTATCCCGCGGCGACAGGAAAATGGCCTGGCCGCCGAGCTGGATCATGCCGGCCTCGAACGAAATACGGGTGCGGGTCGAGGACTTCTCGAAAATCATGCCCAGCACGCGATTTTTCAAGGGCTCGAACAATACGCCGCGGTTACGCAGGTCTTTGAGCTCAACGCCTCGACGGATCACGCTGACCAGCTCTTCGGGCGTGCAATCCATCAGGGAGAGAAAGTGCCTTGCGCTCATCATTAACTACCTTTTTGCTACAAACCGCAGATGCTCAAAGCCTTGTTTAACGGAACAACGGGCGAGACCTGCGGCGTAAGCCGCACGGGGCGACGAAATAGGGGAAGGCGCGATCTTGACATTAAATGTCGCGTTTTTCCAATAGGCTACGGTGCGAAGAGATATTCAACGGGGAGACAGGTTAACCGTCGTGGTGCTTTCGAAACCGCTTTCCAGACCGCAGCCCGGCCTTTGTACACTGGCCTTGCGGGGCTTGGCAATCCGCTGGGACGTGGACGCCAGACTGGGGTTCGGAGGCTGACCGAGTGTTCCTGCGATGGGCGGCGGGCCTTATCCGCCGTGAAACATTTGCTAATGCAAAGTGCTGAGTTATAAATAACTTTCGAGCGACGCAGGAAGCCCACGCATGGAATCGAAAGAACAGCAGCTAATGGAATTACTTGGCCTCACGGCCCGCTCACTGACCCATCTCACCGCTTCCGTCACGTCCATGTCCTTTGAGTTGCTGCGCAGCGACGACGAAGTGACCAAGGCGGCTGGCCGGCGCATGATCGATCGCATGGCCACCATCAGTGCCGGGCTTGATGAGCATTGGCGGCTGATTGGCGAACTCACCGGGGTGCATGTCGCCCATGAGCAGATCGAAACCATTCAAGAGATCCAGCTGCAGGCGCCGCCGGGATTGCCCCAGCCCTGAGGGCGAGCGCCATCGGCTGGCCTGATGCCCGCCGATTCACAAGACGAACGTCGCTGGCGCGATGGCGGGCAGGGCGCCATAGTTTTGGTCCCGCGGCCAAGAATGCCCGCCACGAATAAAACAGAGACTGGCCATGACCAAGACTCTCCATCACCGTGCCTGCCACCTGTGTGAAGCCATTTGCGGCTTGACCATCGAGACCACCGAAGCCGAGGGCGCCGGGGTCCAGATCACCTCGATCAAGGGCGACCACCAGGACAGCTTCAGTCGCGGGCACATCTGCCCCAAGGCCGTGGCCCTGCAAGATATCCAGAATGATCCGGATCGCCTGCGCCAGCCGATGTTGCGGGTCGGCAGCGAATGGCAGCCGATTGCCTGGGATGAAGCGTTCAAGCTGGTGGCCGAGCGTCTCGCCGACATCCAGGAGCGGCATGGGCAGAACGCGGTGGCGGTGTATCAGGGCAACCCCAGCGTGCATAACTACGGCTTGATGACCCACAGCAATTATTTTCTCGGTCTGCTGAAGACCCGCAATCGCTTCTCCGCGACTTCGGTCGATCAATTGCCTCATCACCTCAGCAGTTATTTGATGTACGGCCACGGCCTGCTGCTGCCGATCCCGGACATCGACCACACCGATTTCATGTTGATCCTCGGCGGCAATCCGCTGGCCTCCAACGGCAGCATCATGACCGTGCCGGACGTGGAAAAGCGCCTCAAGGCGATCCAGGCCCGGGGCGGCAAAGTGGTGGTGGTCGATCCGCGCCGCAGCGAAACGGCGGCCATCGCTGACCAGCACGTGTTCGTGCGCCCCGGTGGCGACGCTGCGTTGTTGTTCGGGCTGCTCAATACCTTGTTCAGCGAAGGCCTGACCCGCGACAGTCATCTGCCGGTGGACGGTCTCGACGACGTGCGCCAAGCCGTGGCCGGCTTCACCGCCGAAACCATGAGCCCGCTGTGTGCAGTGCCTGCCGAACAGATCCGCCAACTGGCCCGGGACTTCGCCGCCGCGCCGACGGCGGTGTGCTACGGCCGCATGGGCGTATCGACCCAGGCCTTCGGCACCTTGTGCCATTGGCTGGTGCAGTTGATCAATCTGGTCACCGGTAACCTGGATCGGGTCGGCGGCGCCTTGTGCACGGAGCCGGCGGTGGATTTGGTGGCCTCCACCTCGGGCGGCCATTTCAACCTCTGGCAGAGCCGCGTCTCCGGACGTCCCGAGTACGGCGGCGAATTCCCGGTGTCGGCGCTGGCCGAAGAAATGCTCACTGAGGGCGAAGGCCAGGTGCGCGCGCTGATTACCGTGGCCGGCAACCCGGTGCTGTCGACGCCCAATGGCCGGCAACTGGAGCAGGCGCTCGATGGCCTGGAGTTCATGGTCAGTGTCGACCTGTACATCAACGAGACCACGCGCTACGCCGACCTGATCCTGCCGTCGACCTCGGCGCTGGAAAACGATCACTACGACACCACCTTCAATATGTTCGCGGTGCGCAATGTCAGCCGTTTCAACCGGGCGATCCTCGCCAAGCCCGAAGGCGCGCTGCACGATTGGGAGATTTTCGTCGGTCTGGCCCAGGCGTTTGCCGCTCGGACCGGCAAGGAACTGAAACCGACCATTGCGCCGGCCCAGATGATCGAGCGGGGCTTGCGCGCGGGGATGTATGGCGATGCGTCGGCGCATCACCTGTCGCTGGCAACCTTGGCCGATCATCCTCACGGCATTGATTTGGGCGCGCTCAAGGCCAACCTCGGGCCACGGCTGAAAACCGCCAATCAGCGTGTCCAGGCGGCACCTGCCGAGATCCTCGCGGACCTGGCGCGCTTCGCCGAGTTGCAAGCACCGGCGGCCGACGAGTTGCTGATGATTGGCCGGCGGCATGTGCGCAGCAACAATTCCTGGATGCACAATTTCCACCGACTGGTGAAGGGCAAGCCCCGTCATCAATTGCTGATGCACCCCGAGGACCTCGCCAGCCGTGGCCTCAGCGACGGGCAGTGGGTGCGGGTCACATCGCGGGTCGGGGTCATTGAAGTGGAGGTGGTCGCCAGCCTGGACATGATGCGCGGCGTGGTTAGCCTGCCGCACGGTTGGGGGCACGCAAGGCCCGGTGTGCAGATGACGATTGCCAGTGGCCAGCCCGGCTCGAGCGCCAACGACTTGACCGATGAGCGTCAGCTTGATGAACTGTCGGGCAATGCGGCGCTCAACGGCGTGCCGGTCACGGTGGCAGCGGCGTAGGCATGTCTGTCGGAGAGACTGAGCATGGCGCTCGGGTTTCCGTTACAATGCGCCACCGTGCCGACCTGTGAGTCGGAAAGTTCAGCCGAGGTGTTCCATGGATATCATCGAAACGATTAAAGAGCAGATTGCTAACAACACCATTCTGCTTTACATGAAAGGCTCGCCGAATGCCCCGCAGTGTGGCTTCTCCGCGAAAGCTGCTCAGGCGGTCATGGCCTGTGGTGAGAAGTTCGCTTACGTGGACATCCTGCAGAACCCAGAAATTCGCGCCAACCTGCCCAAGTACGCCAACTGGCCGACTTTCCCACAACTGTGGGTCGGCGGTGAATTGCTGGGCGGTAGCGACATCATGACTGAAATGGCTGCCGACGGTTCGCTGCAAAGCACCATCAAGGCTGCTGTTGAAGCCGCCGCTGCGAACAAGACTGAAGCCTGATCCGGTTTTGTGCGGGTTTCAGGGCAGCCTGAAACCCGAGCGATAAAAAAGCCCCGCACTCTTCGCAGAGGCGGGGCTTTTTAGTGTCTGGCGTTCAGCGGGCGCTGACTTACTCTTCGCCCATCTGCGATTGCAGGTAGTTTTCCAGACCAACTTTATCGATCAGGCCCAATTGGGTTTCCAGCCAGTCGATATGTTCTTCTTCGGATTCGAGAATGTCTTCGAGCAGTTCGCGGCTGCCGAAATCACCCACGGTTTCGCAATGCGCGATCGCGACCTTAAGGTCGGCGTGGCCGGTGCGTTCGATCCGCAAGTCGCATTCCAGCATTTCCTTGGTGTGCTCGCCAATGTGCAGCTTGCCCAGGTCCTGGACGTTTGGCAGGCCTTCGAGGAACAGGATGCGCTTGATGAGCTTGTCCGCGTGTTTCATCTCGTCGATGGACTCGTGGTACTCGTGTTTGCCCAGCTTGTTCAGGCCCCAATCTTCATACATGCGCGCATGCAGGAAGTATTGATTGATCGCGACCAGTTCATTGGCAAGGATCTTGTTGAGATGCTGGATGACTGTAATGTCGCCTTTCATGATGGGGTCCTGCCCTGTATTAGCTGTCTATAAGGCAGAGTTTGAGCCGCGTTATTACAAGTGTCAAACCTAAGTTATTGAATAATATATGAAAATTAATCGGAATAAGAATGTTTGTGTTCCGCGTCTTGCGCGTAAACAGTTGATTTAAAGGCATAAAAAAACCGGACACTAGGTCCGGTTCTTTGGAATGGGTTATTTAAGCGGCGGTAAATTCTGCTGGGTAGGGGATCGCGGCTTGGGCGGTTTGCAGTTTGGTCAGGGTTTCGCGAACGACTTCCTTGGCCAGGCAGGCACATTTACCGCATTGGCTGGCAACGCCGGTGGCTTCACGTACTTCGCGGTAGCTGCAGCAACCTTCATAGATTGCATCGCGGATTTGTCCGTCGGTAACGCCAGTGCAGAGGCAGACATACATAAGTAAAAAACCGTCGCTGGTTATGACTCAATTGCGACGGATCTTAATGTTAACGAGAATGATTGTCAAAGTGCTTTCCGAAAGGATTTGGCCTGTATCGATGAACGGTTTCCTAAGCTGCTGCTTTAAAAGGAAATTACAAAACCGATTTTTTTCAGGTGCAACGGCAATCCGTTAAGGACAGGCGAAAAGTGCAGTGTATGATGGTCGGTCCTTGCGAAGTGGGTACCGTCATAGGTCTGTCGCGTCTTTGTGACAGGCTTGGTTGCCCGTTCTTCAATCATCACACCAGGAGATATCCATGAGCGTACTCGTAGGCAAACAAGCCCCTGACTTCACCGTACCCGCCGTTCTCGGCAATGGCGAAATCGTCGACAGCTTCACCCTGTCGTCGGCCATCAAAGGCAAATACGGCCTGGTGTTCTTCTACCCGCTGGACTTCACCTTCGTCTGCCCGTCCGAGCTGATCGCCCTGGACCACCGCATGGCTGACTTCAAGGCACGCAACGTTGAAGTGGTCGCCGTGTCGATCGACTCGCACTTCACCCACAACGCCTGGCGCAACACCCCGGTCAACAATGGCGGTATCGGCGAAGTCCGTTACACCATGGCTGCCGACATCAAGCAGGAAATCATGAAGGCCTACGACGTTCAGTCCGCTGACGGCGTTGCTTTCCGTGGCGCGTTCCTGATCGACGACAAAGGCGTTGTCCGTTCGCAGATCATCAACGACCTGCCGCTGGGCCGTAACATGGAAGAGCTGCTGCGTCTGGTCGACGCCCTGC
>Ga0247742_10000103_pt1 | contig 71728 bp, 61 predicted proteins | sample UWRJL208509C2_FD_180944 | JGI IMG/M metagenome (GOLD analysis project Ga0247742, IMG submission 180944) | Plant litter microbial communities from Arlington Agricultural Research Station in Wisconsin, United States - UWRJ-L208-509C-2 | ecosystem: Environmental > Terrestrial > Plant litter >...
GCAGGTTCAGGATGGGGGTCTCGGAACTGAGCGGCGTGGTGAGATCGATGATTTCCACGGAACCACTCGAGAGGGCTGCAGTGAGCCCGGCCAGAACAGACATTGTTCTCCTATCGCTTGCTGATTGAGTTGGCATGAAAGACGACTTCATGAAAGAGGAGCGGCAATTTCAATTGCTCGTATCGAACACAGCGTCGAAAACGCTACTGTCGCCGGTGCTTTCCGGGTCCGGGAGTTGGGCCGCCCGATACCACTTCCGGGATGGCCACGAGCTGTCTGTCGCTACATTGAACCAGGTCAGTCGTTCGCTCGAATCGTGTTCCGGGCAGATGCCGTCGGTTCTGGGACAGCCGGCTGTCACGGCAGTGGCGCCCCGCCCCAAGAGGGTGGCGATGACGAAGTGGCCGAGCATTGAGCAACCATCAGTGACCAGAAGTCGCTTACTTTTTGGGTCTGAAAGGAAGTCGTTCTCGCTTGGTCTGGCGCTTGGCTCGATAGAGTCGGGGTGTTCGGTTGCTGGGCGGGCGACGACAACGCCACGTCCGGCTGCATCCAGTCGCAGTTCCATGACCACAGGTTCGCCTGTGACGCAGCCTGGCAAGAGATGAGCCACGATGGTGGGCCCCTCCATCGAGGCCACACTCCCAATGGTCCAAGGCAGTCGTTCCTGGAAGTACGGTTCGTTGCTTGAGTGGATTGTGGTTTTCGCGGACAGAAGGCCCCGGCGATCAGCGACTTCCCAGCTCAGTTCGGTGCCTAAGCAGTTATGGCAGGCATCCCGGGGAGGGTATTGAACGTTGCTGCAGCCCGGGCATCGTTGAAGGATGAATCGCCCGGCCGCGGCTCCGCGGATCAGGCCTGCTGCTGCCGCGCTGCGTGCCAGTGGCGGGTGCGGACCGCTGAATATCGACATTAGTTCCACCCTGAGAGGATGGCGGCCGCGGAGCAGAGGCCGCGGTCGTAGTTGATCATCCCGAATCCTGACACCAACCCGATTCCGTTCCCACCGCGGACGGGGTTTGGGGCAGAATCGGTGAGCTGCCGGATGCCTTCTACCAATCCCAAGTGCCCTCCCGCGGCTCCGGCCTGCCCTGTGGAAAGTTGTCCGCCAGAGGTGTTGTGAGGGAAGTTGCCGGCCACCCCGAACTCATGAGTCCGCACAAAGTCCGGACCTTCGCCTTTGGCGCAGAAGCCAAGATCCTCAAACTGGAGCATAGAGATGACGGGGTAATCATCGTAGGTCTGGACGAAATCGGTATCTTCCGGGCGAACGCCCGCACTGGACCACAACTCAGCAGCGTCCACTGACCAGCCGCCCCTGTGTTGAATCACGTCTTCGGAGAATGCGTTGTGGCGTTCAATGGTGCCCATGATTCGGGCGAAAGGAATGCCCAATTCCTGGGCCATGTCGTCCCGCATAACCAGGAATGCCTCGGCGCCCGCACAAGGCATTACACAGTCGAAAAGGCGGAGAGGATCGGATATGGGTCGTGCATCGAGGTAGTTTTGCATCGTCAGTGGTTTCTGAAGCAGAGCCCACGGTGTAGAGGAGGCATTCGCCCTCTGTGAGACAGCCAGTTTCCCAAAGTCCTCGGCCGTCGCACTGTAGGTACGCATGTAGTAGTCCGTGAGCAGGGCGAAGCTGGCATTGGGTCCGGCGCCCCCGTAGGGATATGAAGCGTCTTGGGCGAACTTGCTGAAGCTGGTCACCAGGCTTCGGAAGGATCCCGGACGATTGGTATCGGCGGCGATGCAGGCCACTATGCTGGCATCGCCTGTTTGGACAGCCCGGGCTGCCCTCCGCAATGCGACCACGCCCGAAGCTCCGCCCAAAGCGATTCCGTCAAGCCAACGCGGGGACAAGCCAAAGTGTTGGGTGACACTGACAGGGTTGTCCGGGGCAAGTGTGAAGCTCGATAGGGCCAAACCATCGATCTGTTCTTTTGCCAGTCCCGAGCCGTCCAGCAGCATCTTGAGTGCGCGGGCGATCCACCATTGCGCGGACTTGTCCGAGAATCTCTCGTACGGCACTGTGACCGGCACTGCGACGGCGACGCCGTCGTACTTCATTCGCGGGGACGTCATTGCTGCAACCTTCTTGTATGGGGGACCAATCGGGGACCAGGCCAGGACATCATCGTTTGACGACGTATCCGTGGTGTTCCCTGTCCCATGTGGTCGGGGTAACTCCGGATTCGCGCAGCTGGAATTTCTTGATCTTGCCGTTCTCGGTGACAGGCAGTGACTCAACAAAGTCGACATAGCGTGGAACAGAAAAGTACGAGATCAAGTCTTGGCAATGGTCCAACAATTCCTGCTCAGAGAGGTGCGCGTTGTCGCGAAGAACCACAGCACACATCACGTCATCTTCGGCGAGCTCCGACTGGACGGGGAACACTGCGGCCGTCTTCACTGATGGGTGGAGGGCTATGGCCTGTTCGACTTCGTAGGAGGAGATGTTCTCACCTCGTCTGCGGATAACGTCCTTGATCCGGTCAATAAAGCGGAAGTATCCGTCCTCGTCGCAGACAACCCGGTCTCCAGTGTGGAGCCAGAGGTTTCGCCACGCTTCCACCGTCTTGTCCGGCATGCCGAAGTAGCCGGTCGCGAAGGCAAAAGGATCCTCGGCCCGGAGAACCAACTCGCCCGGCGTACCGGGCTGAAGCTCGTTGTCCAGCTCATCTACGACTTTCGCGTGGAAACCCGGCCGGACCTGTCCCATGGTTCCCAGTCGCTTCTGACTTGGTGGTGAGCCTATGACGAAGTTGCTCTCAGTGGATGCAAAACCATCGATGAGTTCGACTCCAAACCTGCTAGTGAAAGCGGTGGAAGCCGCTGCCGGTACTCCAGGTGCGAGAACTGTGCGCAAGTGATGGCTTTTGTCACAGTCCGTGCCAGGGGTCGATAGCAAAATAGGAACCATTGCGCCCAGCAAATAGGTGACTGTTGCCTTGCTGGTCAGCAGCGATTCGAGGAATCCGGATGCTGAAAAGCGATTCTTGATGACGAGCGTTGTGCCTGTGATCAGCGCCTGAAAGAAGGCGCTGAGCGCGTTGACATGGAACAGCGGGAGGGTTGTCAGCAGTACGTCCCCTTCCTCCAACTCCAGGACCTTGGCACTGTTCGCGGCCCACCAGAAATATTGCGCGTGTGGGCAGAGAACGCCCTTGGACGGGCCGGTGGTTCCCGAGGTATAGAGGATGGCCAAGGGATCACTTGGGCGTATTTCGGACGGGCCGGAAACGAACTTCGGCGGAATTGTCCACTGGGCTGTTACAAGCGACGTGTCTGGCGCGGGATGGTCCCCTTTGCTGGGAATAGTGAGGATGCGCTCAAGTTTGGTGCCGGTGAGGGAGGTGACCGCCAGGCGGTTAAGGAACTCGGTCTCGCTGATGAGGAGGCGGGCTTCGGAGTTTCCCAGTATGTGTTGAAGTTGTGCCCCCTTGGACGCTGTGTTCAAAGGGACTGTGATGGCGCCAAGCCAGGCTGCCCCGAGGAATACTTCGAGGAATTCCGGACGATTTCCGCAGAAAAGTGCGATGCGGTCACCCTTTTGAACACCGGCGTGTTCGAGAGCTGCAGCTCCGCGTTGGGCCAATGAGACTGCCTGATTGAAGGAAACGTCTGCCGAGTCAAACGAACACAACGGTCGTTCGCCATAGAGGGCTGCTTGGGCCAGCAGCATCGCCGGTACCGTTCGCTCGTCGGGGGGAAATGTGTAGATCAGGCCGTTCCACGGTTCAGCGTCGACCCGTTCCAGCTGTGATGTCATCGTCTGGCCTGTTTCGTGGTTTTCTGTTTGTGGTTCCGGGAGTTTCATTGCTTGCACCTTTTGGTAGTTACCGCGCCTTCAAAGAAGATGATGGCGGCTTTTTCGAGGAGTTTTTGGGCAGGGAGGATCTCACGGCGGGGTTCCCCACGTCAGTGAAGTAACAGGACCGGGCCGCTCCCGATATCGGAATCCAAGGAATCAGGCCCTGCGTTTCACGACCGATGCCCTTCCGTGAAGGCGAGCTTCATTTCGTGGACAAGATCCGGGGAAGTAAACAACTGCACAGCTGTCATGGCCAGGACCAGGGCACCGTCAAGAACGGCCCGATCTCCCTGGGGACCGCCTGCAAGAGCCGAAGCTTCCCGGCTGTGGAGGCCGATCCCCGGCTCCAACTCGATGACCGGGTGAATCGACGGTATGAGTTGGCTGACGTTTCCCATGTCTGTTGAACCAGGCAAGACTTCGTTGAGGGGAGGCTCGGGTGTCCGACCGACGCGAACGAAGCTTGACTCGACCAAACGTGCAAGGACAGGATTCGGCTGCATGGCGGCATACGGCGGCGCCGACGACGTGATTTCCACAGTTGCTCCTGTGGCCAATGCGGCGCCCCTGGCGCAATTGGTAACTCGGGGCACGAGGTTTTCCATGAGTAGTTTGGTGTCTGGCGCCCGGACGAACGCGCGAATGGAGGCGGTCTCAGGAATGATGTTGGGCACGTCCCCACCGTGAGTGACGATTGCATGCACCCGGACGTCTGGGGGGAGTTGTTGGCGCAGCAGACCTATGGCCGTGAGAGTCAGGACTGAGGCGTCAAGGGCGTTGACGCCCTTTTCCGGGCTTACGGCTGCGTGTGCGGCTTTGCCCTTGAAGTTGAAGTCCAGCATGGAACGGGCCAGCGTGGTCATGGCCGACAACGTATAGCCCTCCGGGTGGATCAACATTGCAGCATCGATATCATCCAGGCAGTCGCTGTCCAGAAGCAGGGCCTTTCCTCCTCCGCCCTCCTCGCCCGGGCTGCCGATGACAACTATCCGGCCTGTCCACTGCGGGTTTTTCGTCATCCAACTCTTGGTGAGCAACGCCGCGCCGAGACCGGCCGCTGCCACGATGTTGTGTCCGCAACCGTGCCCAATCTCTTCCAAGGCGTCGTACTCACAAAAGAACGCAATCGTAGGGCCGTCTTTACCGGCTGCGTACTCTGCACGAAAAGCCGTAGGCAGGTCCGCCAGGTTCTGCGTTACTAGAAATCCCTCCGAGCTGAGCTTGTCCACCAAGAGTTTGGCGGCGAAGTACTCCTCAAACCTTGTCTCAGGACGGGCATGAATGGCATGGCTTATGCCCAGCAAGGCGTCCTCGATCTCCTCAAGTTCAGCACGCAAATGGTATTCGTCGCTGTGGCCAGAGTCCGGCAGGGCCCGGTGGACATTGGATGCGTTGGTCATGCGATTGCTCGATTCTCGTGCGATATATGCTCCGTGATCCCAGGATCAATGGAGAATCCCGGGGTTCCAGGAACTGCCCTGAGCAGGGATTGCGTGTAGGGATGCTGTGGGTTATTGAACAGCTCCGCCGTAGGGCTATGTTCCACCACCTTGCCTTGGTACATGACGGCAACCTCGTCGCTGACTTGCCGAACTACCGCGAGGTTGTGGGAAATAAAGACCATTGTCAGGTTCAGCTCCTGTCGAAGACCGGCGATCAAGCTCAGGATCTCGGCTTGGACGGATACGTCGAGGGCCGACGTGATTTCATCGGCAATCACCACGGTAGGCTCGGGAATCAAGCCGCGGGCGATGGCTACGCGTTGTCGTTGCCCTCCCGAGAATTCGTGTGGGTATCGACTCATAGCTTCGGCTGGCATTTTGACTCGCTCCAGCCATTCCGCGATCACACTGCGGTGCTTTTTCACGTCAGCATGGCGGGGGTCCAGGGCTTCGGCCAGAGCCTGCCCGATAGTGTGCCGGGGGTTGAGGGAGGAGAAGGGATCCTGCGGGATCATCTGCAGGACTTTTCTGCGCAGCTTCAGGCGATCAGCACCACGCACGGACGAGACATTGACGCCGTCGATCATGACGGTCCCGCGGGTTGGTTTCAGCGTCCCCACCAGAGTCTTGGCCAGTGTGGACTTGCCTGATCCTGACTCGCCCACAATTCCTACAGTGCACCCGGCGGCAACGTTGAGGGAGACGCCGTGAAGGACCTGGACCGAGTGCCTTCCCCAGCCGTACCTCACGTCGAGGTCCTTGATTTCGATGACATTCTGGGACTCAGACATGGAGAACTCCCGCGGTGGTACCTGTGTAGGTCTGCTGGTGCGCAGGCAAAGGATCGTTGATGTCCGGCGTAGCAGCCAAAAGGGACTTGGTATACGCATGCTGAACGCGGTCCACGGTGAGGTCGGCCGCGTCGATGGTTTCCACTATCTCACCGCGATACATGACGAGAATGCGATCGCAAACGGCCCGGACGACTCCGATGTCGTGTGAAATGAACATCATGGACGTCTTGTAGTCCCGGTTGATGCGCTTGAGCTCGCGGAGAATGTCCGCTTGCACGGTGACGTCCAAAGCGGTGGTGGGTTCGTCAGCGATGATCAATCGGGGTTCATTGGCGAGGGCGGAGGCGATCATCGCCCGCTGCCGCATACCACCCGACAGCTCATGGGGGTGCTGTTTCATCCTGAGTTCGGGCAATGTCATTCTGACCATGCGGAGTGCTTCGAGAACGCGCTGTTCGGCCTTCGCCTTGGTCAGTCTCTTGTGCGTTGTCAGTACCTCGGTAAGCTGCGTTCCCATACGTAGGGATGGATTGAAGGTTGACCCTGGGTCCTGATAGATGAGCGCAACAGTCTCGGCCATGCGACGGGCAGGGACTGGCCCAAGCAGGTCTAAGCCATCGACGGACAAGCGGGAAGCCTGTGATGAGAGTCCGTCCGGGAGCAACCTTGCCAGGGCCATGGCTGTCAGGGTTTTGCCTGAGCCGCTTTCGCCGACGATCCCGAGTATCTCGCCCTCTTTGATCCGCAAGGAAACACCCTTGACCAGGGGCACGTCCCCCGCGGAGATCTTCAGGTCCTTGATGGTGGCCACGAATCCACTGTCGTCGTCTTGCAGGCGGACACTTCCGCTGGGAACGGTCATTGCAGGTGCACGCTTTGTCGAGGACCGCGGATTCGCCATGGCGGCAAGACCGTCGCCAATGAGGATTGCTGCGATCCCGGTGATGATGATCAGGGAGGCCGGTCCCACCATCTGGTAGGGGCGGCCAGCCAAAAGGGATGGGAGTGCCTCGTTGAGGAGCTTGCCCCAGTCGTAGGCGGGTGACTGCACGCCCAAGCCTACGAAGGAAAGTGCAGAGATCGCCGTGAGTGATTGTGCGAACGTCGATGCAGAAAGTACCAGCAGGGGCTCGGCCATGTTCGGCAGCATGTGTTTCAACACGATGCGGGTGTTCTTTACTCCGAGCAGGCGGGCAGTGGTGATGTAGTCCTGCTGGGACACTTTGGCCGCCAAGTTGCCGGTCAGGCGCGCGAAGTAGGGGATGCCGGCTACGCCGATCGCTACGACGGCGGATATGCCTCCGGCGCCCAAGACTGCAGCCACTACGAGGGCCAAAAGCAGGGCGGGAAATGCCACCATGCCGTCGATCACGCGCAGGCAGACCTCCCGGGTTCGGCCCCTCATGAGCCAGACTCCGGTCCCCAACAGTACACCCGCCACGACGGCGATCGCCGTCGCACCAATAGTCATGAGCAGCGTCAACCGGGTTGCGACCAAGCTGCGGAGCAGCATGTCGTGGCCAGCGGTGTCGGTTCCCAGCCAATGTTCTGCCGAAGGTCCCTGGCGTGTTCCGGACTCTTCTGCCGCACTTCCGAATGCGATGGGTGCAACGACAGCGATCAGGACTATGGCCAGGAAGAGAAGTAGGCCGGAAACCAATCCCGCGTTCCATTGAGTGCGTCTGCTACGTGTTTGCATGGCTACCTCCAAGATTCCGGGAGTCGATGAGGCCAAGCACGACGTCCACCAGCAGATTGATCGTGGCGGCGATCATGCCAATGACAATGACCATGCCTTGAATGACCGGGTAGTCGCGGTCAAGAATTGCTTTGATGATTCCTGTCCCGAGTCCCGGAAGTGCGAAAACGGACTCGATAACAATGGCTCCGCCAATCATTCCGCTGAAGATCAGGCCGCTCAGTGTGAGGGTTGTGGTCAGCAGGTTAGGAAGCGCCCACTTCACGTACTGCTTGGATGCCGGAAGCCGCCATCCGCGGGCAGTCCGCATGTAGTCGTTTTCCAGTACCACCGCAGTTTCGCGCCGGACAACTCTGGACACCGTACAAATGGGACCGATGACGAGAGCTGCCACGGGGAGCACGAAGGATTCAGCCACCACCATCCTGGTGGAGTAAGCGGGTGGAAGCATCGGGAAGAACCCAATGCCCAAAGCGAAGAGAATCACGAGGAACGTCGCCACTATGTAACCCGGGATGGAATCGAGGAAGCCTGTGATGACACCGAATGCGGTATCCAACCAGCCTCGCCGTCCAGCTCGGGTGAGGAGTCCTACAACCATGCCCAGTGGGATGGAAATCAATAAAACAGTGATGATGCCCGCAACGGCGATGGTTGCTGTGAATGGCAAACGGCTCATGATGACGGTGGCCACTGGCTGGCGGTAGATGAATGATGTGCCGAGATCACCCGACAGGACTTGGCCTATGTACGTCAGGAACTGCTGGCCGAGGGGAAGGTCGAGGCCCAATTCCCGCCGAACCCGTTCAACATCGGCAAGGTCGGCGTTGGCTCCGGCGATGGCAAATGCCGGATCGCCAGGAATGAGTTGGACGATCATGAAGGACACCACCACTAATGCGAGGAAGGTGACGATGAGGCTCGCTCCGCGCCGGATGGCGAAGGACAGCCAAGGAGACATTGCCCTTGGTGGTTGGAGCGCAGCGTTGGGCGTTGGAGATGATTCGCGGACGGTGATCTCGGGGACATGCACCGCCCGGGTTGGGAATTCAGTCATCGGAAAGCTGCTTTCAAACTGGGATGGAACTGCTATTTGTTGATCCGGATCGTGGCCGGATCCATGTACTCGCCGAACTTACGGATGCTGAAACCTTTAGCAGCGACTGTGACATACGGAAGCGTGGCCAACGGGACCGCGTCAACACGCTCCAGGAAGGAAGCCTGTGCTCCTTTGAACGCGGCGCATTGTTCGGTTGCGTCAATGGCATTCATACCTGCAACAAGGGCAGAGTATCCTTCGTCGTTGATGGCCCCGGTCTTGTTGCGGCCGCCGGACTCAGCAGGAGGGCCCATTACCCGGAGCAGTGAAGAAGCGAGGGTGCCCATGAGGTTGTTGTCGCCTTGGACGTTGATATCCCACTCAGTGCCACCCTTGCCTGTCAGAGCGGACCACGCAGCATTGTCCAGCGACTTCACGTCCACATCTGCTCCCGCTTTGCGAAGGGCTTCGGCAACGTACTCGTTTCCTTCTGTGAGGAAGGTGGTGCCCACAATACGGATCTTGACGCCGGCCAAGACCTTGGCTGCCGCGCCAGGGTCAAGGGGCGTGATCAGAGAAGTGTCGGTGTTCACGCACTTAATGTTTTCCGATCCGACGGAGAGGGTCGGCTTTCCCCTTGAGTCGCTGATGATGTCGCTGAAGGCCTTCGGATCGATTGCCTGAGCGACTGCCTTTCGGAGGTCGGGCCTGTCCGCGAAGACTGTGCCAGGGCGTTCGTTGAAAAGTATGTACGTAGTGTTGTTGGAGGCGCTTTGCTGGGTAAATCCATCGTTGTCTTTGAAGCGGGCTACGTTTTCATCGGCCACACCTCCGATGTCTAAGCTTCCAGCGAGCAATTGGGTGGCGATCGTGGAGTATTCGCTGATCGGCGTGAAGACCACTTTGTTAGCCGCGGACCCTTCCAGGGGTTTGCTGAACTTGGGCCACGCACTGTAGTCGCCCCGCAGTGCCAGCTTGTATGTCACGGCCGGTTGGGCAGATTCCAAAGTGTAGGGCCCTGAGAAGGCGCCCTGCACCGTACCAGCTGACAAGCCCTTGAGATCAGCGAGACCGGCGGGACAAACGATGCCTGATTGAGGCAGAGCCAGTCCTGTGAGGAAATCAGACCAGCCGGCCGACAATGATGCCGTAACGGTACCGGAGGCATCGTCCGCGGCGAAGATGGCTTTGGCGGCTCCAAATGCGAGGGACCGGCCGGAAGAGCCGGTTTCGGGCGCTGCGAATCGGCTGAGGGAAGCCGCGACCACAGTCGGGGTGATGGGTGTTCCATCGGCACACTTAGCATCGTCCCGGATCTGGAGTGTGTAGTTGGATGCATCGATTGCGTCCCACTCGCTTGCCAGGCCTCCGACCAAGGCTCCATCATCGTCCTTGCGAAGGAGAGTATCGAAAAGAAGTGGCGCAACTGTGTAGTCGTCCTGGCTGCGGGCCAGCGCGGGGTCAAAGGACGAAGGGTCCGTCGCGAGCGAAACATTCACGGTGTCCGTCAAGGGTGCGGTGCCGTCATTGGCGCCGCCGCTGCAGCCGGAAACCACGAAGGCCGCCGCTGTTACGGCGGCGACTGAAATATACGCGCGGTGGTGCATTCGATCTCCTAGGTGGGGGTCTTAAGCCGAGGCCCAAGGAATGTGCTTTCAAGCCTAGGTGAGATGCCGAGTATGGGGTGTTTTCTGTCACATAGGTGCACGGCATTGCCAATTATGACGTCTATGGCGCATGATCCTGTTCATGGCAGATGCTCTGGATTTCCAAATTATCAATGCCCTGCAGATCCACCCCCGAGTCTCGTGGGCCCAGCTCAGCAAGGTCTTGGCGGTAGATGCTTCCACGATCTCCCGGCGATGGAGCGCCCTGATTTCCGAGAGGAGAGCATGGATGACGTGCTACGACAGCGGAGCGCCGAAGACGAGGAATGGTGGGGTGTCCGCGCTCGTTGAAGTCCGCTGCGTGTCCGGCCGTCGCAGCGAGGTCATTGAGGAGCTGGCCAGCAAACCCCCGATCTTCAGCGTCAATTGCACCTCTGGTTCGAGGGATCTCTTCGTGCTGATATCGACTCCCAGTCTTGTTGAAACTGATCGCTACGTTGATGAGCACATAGCGTCGATCCCTGGAATCATCGCGACGCAGACCCACTATCTGCGCAAAGTGTTCTTTGAGGGTTCGAGCTGGCGTCTCCAGGCACTTAGCCAGGCGCAGGTGAAATCGCTCGAGAATCTGAGGCCTTCGGCGAAGAATGTGGAGCGGAAAGCGGCCTACGAGGAGATCATCAGGGCACTCCAGACAGATGCCCGCCGAACAGCGGCCGACGTCCAAGCCGAAACTGGCCGGTCAATTGCTGTGGTGGCGAGGGACATTGATGCGGTACTTTCTGCCGACTGGGTGCGTTGGCAGGTCGACTTCGCTCAGCAGCTCATGGGATGGTCCGCTGCGGCTGTACTGTGGCTCAATGTGAACCGAACGGACCAGGATCGTGTGGTGGATTCCCTGACGAGGCTGAATCAAGCCAGATTCTGCGCTTTGGTGACAGGTAAGGCGAACTTGGCCGTCCTCCTGTGGCTGCACGACTTGGAAGAGTTGGACAACATTGAGCACAGGATCACGTCCGCCTACCCGCATATCGAAATTCACGACCGCTGGATCGTTCCGCGGATTGCCAAGAGGCTGGGTCATATTCTCGACGTCGACAGCAGCCACTTGAGGTTTGTGCCGTTGGATGGAGGCGACAACGTTCTTGAGGATTGATCTGCCGGGATGCCACTCATGAACCCAAGCAATACTTGGCGAAAACTCCCTGGGTTGTGCTGGCGCCGCTGTCCAGCAGGAGACCGGCGCCGAACTTTAAGGGACAAAAGCCTGCGCCACAATCCCTGTGCCATGGACGGTGATGTTCCCGTCGGAGGTCGGGACGAAGAGCGATTGTCCCCTGGTGATGGTCTGCTCTTCAGGGCAGTGGTCAGTCGCAGCCGTGATCCTGCCATCGAGGCACACCAGAATGCGTGGACCGTTGCCCGGCAAAGTGATGCTGTCATTGCCGGTCTCCCCGGGACGGGCAATGCTCAACGCGAAATCGGGGACTGGTGGCCGGAAGGTGTGGGCGGCGGCATCTTTCGGCGTGGAGTCGACGTCGACGCCGCTGGAGGAGAAGTCCACAGCCCCCAGCATTGCCTCGATGTCGATGTGTTTGCTTGTCAGTCCCAGCCTGAGGACGTTATCGGAGTTGGCCATGACTTCGAGGCCGAAACCACGTAAATATGCATGCGGAACTCCGTCAGCGAGGAACATCGACTCGCCAGGTGCCAGGTGCACCCTGTTCAGGACCAAGGAAACCACGGCACCAACATCGCCTGGGTATTCCGTGGCGAGGTCAGCTACTGTTCCACAGGCGGCCCGGACCACTGGATGTGGATGCGCCGGGGCTAATGACGCAGCGATTTCCAGCACTGACTGGATGTCAGCCTGGGACAATCCCACCAGTGTCTCCAGCATCAGCCTCATGCCATGTTCACCCGGACCGATGCTGAGCCGATCCCGTGCTGGTTCCAGCGGTCCGGCGATTTCCTCAAGGAGCAGGGCTATCTCCTGTCGCGGACGGAATCCCGCCAACCCCTCGAAATGTGAGATGGCGTAAACCATTTCAGGCTTGTTGTTCGTGTCTTTGAAAGTGCGGTGGGGATCGTCCAGGGGGATGCCCTGCCGTTCCTCCTCCAGGAAACCCTTCGCTGCCAGCTCGCGCGTGGGATGCACCTGAATGGACAGGGGCTTGGCGGGTGCCAGTAGCTTCACAAGATACGGCAGGCGTCCGAAGGCAGCATCAACCCTTTGCCCGAGATTCCCGAGCCGGTCCTGGGCCACCCGCTCGTCCAAGCCCTCCGTTCCTTTGGGCCCGGTGATAGTAGATGGCCCTGTCGGATGCGCTCCCAGCCATAGCTCGGCAAAGGGTTTGCCATCAGGATCCGTGCCAAGAAATTCGGGCATGGACGTGGTGGATCCCCAGTCATAGGAGCGCCGGGCTCCGGTCAGTAAATGCACGTAATGGTCCTAACAGATGTAGGGGTGGAGGTCCTGCTACGACAGGCCCTGAAGAGTCGCCGAGTGTAACTGTGGGTGGAGCGGGTGGTCCGGCGGAAGAGTGGCGAGCTGGGCAACTCCGTCCAAGGGGCCACCCAAGGGTGCAAGTATTTCCGCAGATGGCCAAGCCTGTTTGAGTTTGTGTTTCAGGGGCAAGGCAACCTTGGGGTTGGACAGGATCTTTCCCACCCAGCTGATCGCAGGACTGTCCTCGGGAGCCCACCCGGTATTGCGCAGGCTGGCTCCTACGGAAAGGGCCAGCTCATCGGTGGCATGGGCAACAATCCGGGCCGAGACTTCGTCGTGGTCCGAGAGATCTATGATTGCCCGGGCATAGGAAGCAACAAAGGAAATTCGTTCGGGATTGGACTGGATGTCGATGTACGCCGTCTCCACGTCGGGAAAGTCCCGGCGAAGGATGTCCAGGATCGCGGTGCGACGGCCACGGCCGTCATGTGCCCGCATGGCGGCGTCCAGGCCAGCCCGCCCAATCCAGTACCCGCTTCCGGCGTCACCCATGATGTTTCCCCAGCCGTCGACGCGCGAGTACCCGGCCGGGCCGGTAGCGAGGGTCACGACGCCGGTGCCAGCGGCCAACGCTGCACCACCGCGCCCGCCGAGGCAGCCGAGGTAACCCGAGATGGAGTCATGCGCCAGGCGGATTGCCGTGACGCCGAGATCTTCGCAGGCCTGCAATACTCCTACGGCGTCGACGTTATCCGGGGTTAGCCCGGAAAGCGCCGCAGCAACGTGCACTTTTTGCCTCGGTCGGTTGGTGAGGACCGAGCGGATAACGCGTTCGAGCTGGGGCATCAGCGGCGCGCTGGTAAGGAGCGGCGGAAACTCCCGCTCCAACTCGGTGGTTGTCCCGGCCAGGAGCCTGGCGCGGATGGAAGACTGACCGCCGTCAATGGCGACGACGGTGGAAGGAGAGATCACAGGAGTTGCTTTCGGTCAGCTGGTGGGGTTGTTCGCGCCCGCGGGCACGGGTGGAGCTTCCGGAGTGAGGGTGACTTTGAGGGTATTGATGCCGTTCAGGAGCAATGCGTCAACGTCGTGGAATGCCGGATCCTGACCGGGGCCGGGTTGCAGGGCATGGCCGTTGATGCTTGCCGAGGCGGTAGGGGCAAGGCCGTGGAAGATCAGCTTGGCCCTGCCTTCCCCTGACGACCGCCAGGGGAAGTCCACGCTGTATTCCCATCCACAGTGCGCCACCCAATCCGCAGATTGAACCGACCCGTAAGCCCCGGACTCGGATGCCTTGGACAGGAGTCCCACTGATGAGAGGTCCTGGGAAATGGCTCCAGGCCGCGACGCAGGGATCAATTGCCCCGATACGCCGCGGGGCGCTGGTCCCTCAACGAGGCGCATGTGCCATCCGGAGCTGAGTGCCCGGTTGCGGCTGCCCGTTGCAAGTTCTGCCCTAAATTGATGTGTCATTGCTGGCCTCTATGCGCTGCTTGAAGCAGTTGAGGCGAGCGACTGGGTGGTTACGGCCCGCAGTTCGTTGGCCGTCCTCAGCACCCCGGAAGAAATGAACTCAGCAGGGTCCAAACCTTCGACGTCGGACATTACCGTGAAGGTCCATTCCGCTCCCGCGGGCAAACTGACCAAGGCATGATCGATGCTGGCAGCCGGATCCACACGGTCGACGTGAACGGTGATGTCGCGGACCAGCGAGTGAGCCTTCACGGTGACCTCGTAGCCACCGGTTACGGCTTTGGCCGAGGCTTCCAGCGGGGCCGGGTTGAGTTGCAGATCGATGTCCTCCACGAAAGTGTGGACAACCAGTTCCGGCCCCAAGCCCACGGTGAGGGCTTCGTTGGACGGGTCCTGCGGTGTCTGGAGTGCCTGCCCAACCGGCAAGGTGAGGACGCTACGGGCAGGGACCTCAACCTGTTCTTCGTGATGGTTCCGCACCTCGCCACCCAGGGTCTGCAAGGAGAAGGCAAGCACTCCGGCCCACGGCTGGTCCGTGTCGTTCACCAGGGACACGGACAGGTGCCCATCGCGCTCTCCAAGGGAAATGATCCGTGGTGCGTAGGCAAGGCGAAGCGCATGCCAGAGCGGCTTGGGGCGTTCCTCGGAGTCCACTGCTGCCCACGAGGTCACTGGCCAGCAGTCATTGAGCTGCCAGACGATGGCGCCGGCGGTGCGCGGCCACCAGGAGCGATAGTGCTCAATGGCGTAGCGAACAGCGCGGGCCTGGTTGAGCTGTGTAGCCCAGTGCCAGTCCTCGAAATCGGCCGGGATGCCCAGGTGCGGGGCAAGGCCTCGGTCGAGCTTGCCGTTGCCGTCGTCGGCTTTTTGGTGCACCAGGAAGACGGGGTCTTCTTTGGGGCTGACAGCGTCAGCCAGCGGCCCGCCGTCGTTCGCGTGCACGAAGTCGCTCAGCGTCCGCCAAGTAGGCGGGCCCTGGAAGCCGAATTCCGAACAGAACCTCGGCACTTCGTTTCGGTACTCGGAGTAGTCAATCCTGTTCCAGACTTCCCACTGGTGATGTGTTCCATGGTCAGGGTGGTTGGGGTGGATGTCCTCCGGCTTCCGATCGGGGGAGTAGGGGCTGTTATCGCAGTACGGGCGCGTAGGATCGAGTTCGGCCACAATGGCACCTAGGAGCTCATGGGCGTAGCGATCTCCCCAGCTGCGGCCTGCCAACTCTTCCTTCCACCCCCAATCCTCGTGTCCCCACACGTTTTCGTTCCCGCCATTCCAGATCACCAAGGAGGGGTGGGGAGCGAGCCGCACAACGTTTTCGCGTGCCTCGGCCTCGATCTCCTCCCAGAGCGGTGACTCTTCCGGGTAAGCGGCGCAGGCGAGCAGGAAGTCCTGCCACACCAGGATTCCGCGCTCATCACAGGCCGAGTAGAAGTCCTCGGTTTCATAGATGCCTCCACCCCACACGCGTAGAAGGTTCATGTTGGCGCCGAGGGCCTGACCCAGGCGGCGGTTGATCCGGTCGCGTGTGATCCGCGTCAGCAGGTGATCATCCGGGATCCAATTCGCGCCCTTAACAAAAACAGCTTTCCCATTGACGATCAGGGTAAATGCAGTTCCGTTTTCGTCCTCGCTGGTGTCCACCTGCACGGTGCGGAAACCAATCCGCCGTTCCCAGGCATCCAGCTCTTCGCCGCCTGGTCCTTGCAGGCTGAGTTGCAGGGACGCCAATGGCTGATCGCCGTACCCTGCAGGCCACCACAGCGGAGCGTTGGGCGCGTCCAGCGTGAGGACTGTGGAATCACTATCGGCAGCAAGGGTCGCTGTGACTGCCTGCCCCAGTACGGTGGCAGCCAAGGTGAGTACGCCTGCTTGGCCCAAGCCCGAACGCTCAACAGATATTCGAAGCTCCACCTGCCCAGTGCCCTCGGTGGTGACCGTCACCAAAGGAGTGACCTGGGCGAGCCGCGCCACGGACCAGCGCTCGATCCTTGCCTCCTTCCACAGCCCTGCAGTCCTAAGGTCAGGACCCCAGTCCCAGCCGAAGCTGCAGGCCATCTTCCGGACGAAGTTGAAGGGCACAGGGTGGTATGCGCTGGGACGGTCACCCAAGCGCTCGCGGAGTTCCTCGGCGTAGGCGGTGGCGGATCGGAGGGTCACAGCCAAGGACTGCTCGGTGCCGTTCGAAGCGGACCGGACATCAAAACGGTAGGAGCGGTGCATGTTGGCCGTACGCCCCAGCTCGTGCGTTCCCAGGGCAATGCTGCTGACGGTGTCCACGCCGTCGAAGACCAGGTCGACGCGCTCTTCCGGAGCCGGAACAGGCAGCGTCAAGGGGAGTTCGTAGCGCCAGTCGACGTGGTGCATCCACTGCAGCTTCTTTTCATTGTCATCCAGGTAGGGATCCGGGATGAGCCCGGCTCGGAGCAGGTCAGTGTGTGCTGAACCGGGCACTTCGGCCGGGATTCGTGCCGGAATGTGGGCGGGTACCGGGCCTGCAACGGGCGATACGGTCCATCCTGCGTTCAATGGCGTGGAGATCATCATGTTTCCTAGCGGTGTTCGAGAGTTGAAAGGTCTGCGCTGATTTCATCCATGTGCACCCACCGTTTGCTGAAGTGGTTGAAGCACACGGTGTTGTCTATGGCGTCACGATCCGGGGGGAGCTCGCTGGCGGCTACCTTCCCGAGTCGTTCCGGATCAGGGGCAGCTTGGGCCAAGAGCTGGGTATAGGGGTGTTGCGGGTTGAGGATGACATCATCTGATGGCCCTCGCTCCACCACCCTTCCCCGGTAAAGGACCAGGATTTCGTCGGAGAAGTGCCGGGCCGTGGCAAGGTCGTGCGTGATGTAGAGAACGGCAAGATTGTCCTCCCGCTGCAGCCTGCCCAGGAGATTCAATACGCCCAAGCGGATGGACACGTCCAGCATGGATACCGGCTCATCGGCTATCAGGACTTGGGCTCCGGGGGCCAGCGCCCGGGCAATGGCGACGCGTTGGCGTTGTCCGCCCGAAAGCTCATGGGGCCGCTTGGCTGCGATGACCTGCGCAGGGGTCAGATTGACGCGTTCCAGCATTTCCAGGACACGCTGATGCGTTTCGGACGCCGTTCGCGGCCTGCCGTGGATCTTCAGGGGGCGGGCAATATGGTGCTCGATCGAGTGGAACGGATTCAACGACGCAAATGGGTCCTGGAACACCATCTGAACATGCCGGCGATAGACCGATCCAAGAACTGGCGTCTTGTCATCCAGCTTCACGGAGACGGTGCCGGAGGACGGTTTCTCCATCTTTGTCAGCAGCTTGGCAATGGTTGACTTACCTGATCCTGATTCCCCTACGAGGGCCACCGTTTTGCCCGGCAACAGATCGAAGCTGACGCGATCCACCGCCCGCAGGTTCCGTCGTCGGATGCCTTCCCGCAGTGCGTAGTCCTTGGTCAGGTTGGTCACTGAGACAGACGTCATGGCTGCTCCTCAAAGTTATTGTCCCGGTCAAAGTCAGAGTCCTCGCCGGAACGGATAAATGCCCCTCTGCCGCCACTGAGGCTGGGAAATGAGGCGAGCAGCTTGCGCGTGTAAGGGTGGGCTGCGGAACGGTAAAGGGCCTCGGCCGTATCCAGTTCCACAATTTCCCCGCGTAGCATCACTGCGATTCGGTCGCTGATTTCCAAGAGCAATGGCAGGTCATGGGTGATGAATATGACGGCAAAGTTCAGTTCTTCCTTCAGCCGCACGATTTCCCGGAGGATGTCCCGTTGAACCACCACGTCAAGAGCTGTGGTGGGTTCGTCCATGATCATGACCTGTGGTTCCAGCAGCATGGCCATGGCGATCATCACCCGTTGCCGCATTCCACCTGACAGCTCATGCGGGTATGAACGCACGCGCTTCGGGTCTACCCCCACCAGCGTGAGGACCTCTGCGCACCGGTCTTGGCGGGCTGCCTTCCGGAGGCTTTGGTGATGCGCCCGCAAGGTGTCATCCAATTGATCGCCAATAGTGCGGACGGGGTTCAGGGCATTCATGGCACCTTGGAAGACCATGGACAGCTTGGACCAGCGGAAGCGGCGGAGTGCTTCGTCCTCAAGGGCAAGGAGGTCGATGTCCTGGCCGTCGCGGTCGTGAAAGGTGACCTGGCCGGCCGAAATGCGGGCCGGCGGCTGATGCAAGCGGTTGATGGCATAGGCCAGGGTGGTTTTGCCGCAGCCCGATTCTCCTGCAAGGCCCAGAATTTCACCGCGGCCAAGCTGGAAGTTTGCGTTCCTGACCGCGGGGACAGGATGCTCCGTTTCGTACACGACACTTAGGTTCCGGACCGTCAGGACAGGCCCGCGGGACGTCACCACGGGTGCGTGTTCCAAGGAGAGATCGGCGCTCATGACGTCACTGCTTTCTTCTGGATCCGGGCTGCTTGGCGTGCGCGTTTACGCACCAAGCGGGCATTCTTAAGCTTCGGATTGATGATCTCGTCAATGGAGAAGTTGATGAGTGAGAGTCCCATGCCGAACAATGCGATCATCAGGCCTGGCGGCAGGAACCACCACCAGGCTCCCAGCGGCAGGGCGAAGCCGTTCTGCGCATAGAACAGCATGGTTCCGAGCGTGGATGAACTGGATGCGCCCAGTCCCAGGAATGACAATCCGGCTTCGCCAAGGATCGCGGCGATCACCGCGAACACGAACTGGGAAGCCAGCACCGGCAAGAGATTCGGGAGGATTTCGACGGCGATGACACGCCAGGCGCGTTCGCCGGACACCCGGGAAGCTGCAACGTAATCCCTGTTCCGCACGGACAGTGTTTGTGCCCGCAGCACGCGGGCCGACGCCGCCCAACTTGTCAACGCCAGCACCACTGCAATGGTCCACAGACCGCGGCTTTCGCGGGGAACGAAGCCGGAGATGACGATGACCAGGGGGAGGCCGGGGATCACCAGGAACACGTTGGAGAGCAGGGAGAAGGCTTCATCGGCGAACCCGCCGATGTAGGCGCCATAAATACCGAAGAACGCTGACAGGAGGGTGGCAAGGACGCCCACCAGGAAACCGATCTGCAGTGAACCGCGGGTTGCGTGGGCAAGTTGGGCCAGGACGTCCTGGCCGGTTTGAGTGGTGCCCAGCCAGTGGTCAGCAGAGGGGCCGCTGAGCCCTGTATTGCTGATGGCGGCGGGGTCGCCCACCAGTAACGGACCGACGGCTCCAAAAATTATGATTGATCCGATCAGGATGAGGCCCGTGATCAGCCAGGGAGTCGGAGTGGGGAGCATGAGCCGCCAAGCCGGCTTGGGCCGCTGGCCCCGGCCGCGGGAAATGTTCGCAAGTTCCTCCGTGGGACTGGCTTGCGTCTGCCCTGTCATGGATTGAATGTTGGTCATGTGAATCTGCTCCTTAGCCCCTGGCCCGTGTGCGGGGATCGACCAGGCTGTAGAGGAGGTCGACCAGGAGGTTCGCTGCCAGGACAGCGATGGTGATGTAGAGGAACACGCCCTGCATGAGTGCGTAATCGTTGTTGGTTACTGCTGCCAGCAACCGGGATCCGATTCCCGGGTAGGAAAACACCTGTTCGGTCACCACGGAGCCTGAGACGACGAACCCCAACGAGATGGCAAAGCCGGCTACGGATGGGAGGACTGCGTTACGGGCGGCATAGTTACGGAGGATCCAGCGATCTGGCAGCCCTTTGGCCCGCGCCGTAAGGACATAGTCCTCGGACAACGTGGAGACCATCATGTTGCGCATGCCGAGCAGCCATCCACCGAGGGAAGCGATGACGATGGTTAGTGCCGGGAGGATGGCGTGTTCTATGGCTGACAGGATGAAGGGTCCGTTGAATCCGGGGTCCAGGACCACGTTGTAGCCGCCCTGGCCCGGGAACAGTCCCAGTCCGCGGGAAAGGATGTACACGAGGACCAGGGCCAACCAGAAGTACGGAACAGCTGCAAGGAGAGTGGTTGCTGGAACCAACGAGTCCAACCAGGTGCCAGGCTTCCAGCCAACCAAAGCTCCGAGCACAATTCCCAGGAGTGCCGCGATGACGGTGGAAACACCCACCAGGATCACGGTCCAGGGCATCGATGCTCCGATCACGTCAGTAACCTTGGCCGGGAAGTAGCTGATGGATACGCCGAGGTCACCCTGGAAGATGTTGACCAAGTAGGTCCAGTACTGGGCCAGGATGGGCTGGGTGTCGTCGCCGCCCAAGAGGATGGCGTAGGACTTTCGGGTCTCTTCGGTGATGCTGCCTCCCCGCTGCTGGAGCTTTGCCAACAAAATGTCTACGGGGTTTCCGGGCAGCAGCCGGGGAATGATGAAGTTCAGGGTCAGCGCCGCCCACAGGGCAGCGGCGTAGAAGCCCAGTTTTCGGATGACGTAATTCACGATTTAGCCTTCGGCGGGCTTGAGGGACTTGAAGACCTGGGCCGCGTCCAAGCGGGACCACACTGCAGGGAAGGCGTACATGTTGTCCTCGCTCGGCCAGCCGCTGAACTTTGCCTTGTTCCAAATGCTCGTAGTGCCGCCAGTGACAACGGGGATGTACGGCATATCCTCAACGATGGCCGATTGGATGATGTCGAACTGCTGCTGCCGTTCCCCCTTGTTGTCGAACGGGAGGTTCTTGACTGTTTCCAGGGCCGCGTCAACGGAGGGGTTCGAGTAGCGTGAGTAGTTGGTTCCTGCCGACTGCCCCACAGGGGCGGAGGTGGCGGAGGAGAAGAAGTAGTTGTAGACGTAATACGGATCCGCGGCAGGGCCTTGGTAGAGGGAGTCGATGGCCAACTGGAACTTGCCCTTGGTTCGCTTGTCAGTCCACTCGTTCCAGGACGACTGTGAAGCCTGAACGTCGATGCCTGCCGCCTTGGCCTGCTCTGAAATGGTTTGAATCGCCGTGATGTAATCCGTCCAGCCGGTGACAACTTCAACGGTCAAAGTCAGCTTCTGGCCGTCCTTGGCGTAGATTCCGTCACTGCCCTTGGCCCAGCCGGCTGCCTCCAGGGTCTTCTGCGCAGACGACGCATCCGCCGTTTCCGGCGCGATGGCGGGTTTGACAGCCGTCGAGATCCATTCAGACTGCGTATCTGTCAGGGCGAAGGAGGGTGAGATGGGTGAGGCCGTGTTTTCGTAGGCCAGCTTGTTGAGCTGGGTCCGGTCGATGGCCAGGTAGAGGGCCTTGCGGACGGCAGGGTCCGTTTGCGGCCCCGTGCAGCCGAGCTGGACGTTGGCGCAGGCGGCGAGGACCTGCTGGCTCTGGGCGACTGTTTGTTTTTCATACTTGGGGAAGTTCTTGGACACGTTTTGGATGTCCGGAACGGGCCCTGTCTGCCAGTCGATGGTGCCCGAGGCGATGGCGTCTGCGCCGGCGGTGTTGCCCGAAAGTGCGATGTACCGGACGTTCTTGACGGCTGGTTCGCCGCCCCAGTACGTGGGGTTGGCTTTGAGGGTGAACGCTTGCGGCTTGAAATCGGCCAACTGGTAGGCGCCAGTTCCCACAGGCTTTTCCACCACATCGGTTTCGGGGTTGATCTTGGACCAGATGTGTTCGGGAACGATCACGGCCTGGGTAAGGATGTCCGGTCCGGTGACGAAGGCCGGAGTGTCCCAAACGAACGTTATGTGGTTCTGGTCCACCACGTTCACGGTGCCCTTGAAGCCCAGGCTGTTCAGCGCCGGATGCTGCTTGAGGAGATTGAACGTGAAGGCTACGTCATCCGCTGTGAAAGCTTCGCCATCGCTCCACTTCACACCCTCCCTGAGGGTCACCGACAGCTGCGTACCGGTCGCATTCCAAGCGAATTCCGTGCCCAGCAGCGGCTCGGGCTTGGCATCTGCCGAGGCCTTGTTCTGGTAGAAGAGCGGCTCAAAGATCGCTCCAGGCCCCGCAACCTGCGAGGGGGAGAAGGGGTTGAAGTTGACTTGGTAATCGCCGGCCTGGCCGGTGTAGGCGATCAGCGTTGAGTCGTTTGCCGCAGTGTTTCCGCCGCCTGAGCAACCACTGAGGAGGAGGCCGAGAGCCGTTGCACCGGCGGCTAAAGCGAGGGTGCTGCGCCGGAAGCTGACAGCCCGGTTTCGAGAGGTGAGGAGCATCTCTGGTCCCTTTCATCTAGCCGGACCGCTGTGACCGGCTGGGGTTTGTGTGCCGTGGATCACGACCTATGAAAAAGTTAGGTGATTAAATTAAGTGAGTCAAGTTATTATTAAATAAGAATCCAGGATGACCAACCGAAAAGGAAAACGGTGACCACCATCACGACGCATCCACCGCCCACGGCCTCCACCAAGGCAAGGCTGCTGGACATCATGCGCACCCGCGGAACAGTCAGCAGGGTGGAACTTGTTGGCGCTACCGGCTTGACGCCGGGAACCATCACCAACGTGATCCGTGAACTGCTCGACGACGGATTGGTTCAGGAAGCCGGGCAGGCGCGCTCCACTGGAGGGCAGCCGAGGCGGCTCCTCCGGCTCCGCGGCCAAGCCCACTACGCGATGGGAGTTCAGATGGACCGATGTACGAGTTCGGTGGTCCTGGCCGATTTCACCGGTCGCCTCGTGGCACAGAAGACACTCCAAGGTTCGGGAAGCCATGCCCCAGGGGCGATGCTGGAGATCCTCGCCGCCCAGATCCACAACCTGCTTGAAGACCAGAAAGTGCCGTTCGAAAGTGTCCTTGGCATCAGCTTGGTCACACATGGGCCCCAGAACCGCATTGAAGGAACTCTCCTGGCACCACGTCCCACTCCCCAGTGGTACGGCTATCCGCTGGTGCCCGCGCTGTCACGGCTGACCGGGCTGCCTGTCATTCTTGAGAACGATGCCACCGCCGCAGCCATGGGTGAGCAATGGCTGGGGGACGTCTCCGCAGAGTCCTTCGGAGTGATCTACATGGCAAGTGGCCTCGGTGGCGGGGCTGTAGTGAACAAGGAGGTTTACCGAGGCGGAGGCTCCAACACGGTAGAAATCGGACACATCTCCTTGGACGCGTCCGGTCCGCCCTGCGAGTGCGGCAATAGGGGTTGCGTGGAGAATATTTGCGGTACTGAAGCAGTGGTAGCCCGCGCTGTCCGGGATGGTCCGCTTCGCGACAGGCTGGGCCTCAAAGACAACCGGGCGGAAACGCTGAGCGACTTTGAACGCATTTCGTCCGCCGCAGTGGGCGGGGACCTCGACGCCCGGCTTCTGCTGGAGGACGCGGCACGCGGTCTGGGGCAGGCCGCAGTGACCCTGGTGAACCTTTTCGATCTCAGCACAGTGGTGCTGGCTGGGCCTGCCTTCTGCACTGCGGGTACTCTCCTGCGGGACCACATCTCAGCGACGGTTAATGCCGCAGCCTTCAACCGGGAGCTGCAACCTATCAACGTCGTCCTGTCCTCACATGGTTCGCTCGCAGCAGCGATTGGAGGTTCTTTACAGGTACTCCGCACGGTTGGTGACACCAAAGACCGAAGAACCGTTCCGCCGTCGTTCCTTACTCGACCCAACCAGCCCCAACTTGCCAGCCTTAACCCCTGAAAGATCCGGAGAACAGCATGTCCCAATCCCTTCAGCCCTCAGCCACCATCCAGCAGGTGCAGCCGTTCACGGTGCTGCGCCGCGACGGCGTCAGCATCGTCCTGCGCCACCTGCCCACAGGACTTCCTTCCGTGCTGCACTGGGGCGCCGACGTCGGCCCCTTGTCCACTGAGGATCTCAACGCGATGGTCCTCGCCAGTGGCCGCCAAACGGCGCCCGGAACGCTCGACGCCGCATGGCAGCTCAGCATCCTTCCTCAGGAAGGCGATGGCTGGGCAGGGCGTCCGGGGCTCGCAGTGACTCGAGAGGGAAGGCCGGTCTTTCCGCGATGGACCGTCAGCGAGGTCACCGCCGACGAACACGAGGCTTTTATTACTGGCTCCGATGCCGGCAGCGGCCTGGAAATCCACAGCTCATTCGTGCTGACGCCCGGCGGTGTCCTCACGGTGGCGCATCGCGTGGTCAACCAAGGAACAACTCCGCTGGACGTCCACTGGGTGGAAGCGACCCTGCCGCTGCCGAAGACGGCTGACTATCTGACATCCTTTACCGGGCGTTGGACCAGGGAAAAAGCTCCCTTCACCACGGAAATGCCCCGCGGTGCGGTCAGCCGCGAAACACGACGCGGCAGGGGCGGACACGATGCGCCCCACCTGGAAATTGCGAGCATCGGCAAGCCTCGGAACCGTGCCGGCGAAATGTGGTCCGTCCACTTGGGCTGGAGTGCCGACTGCACCTACCGTACGGACCGGATGACGGACACCGTAACGCTCCTGGGAGCCGGCGAGCTGCTGCGGGCCGGTGAAATCAGGCTCTCGCCCGGTGAAAGTTACAGCACCCCCAAAGCCTGGTTCGCCTGGTCCGATACGGGGCTCGACGGTTTGTCTGCCCGGTTCCATGTGGCACTGCGCTCACGCGATCAACACCCCAGAAGCCCCAGGCCGTTGGTGCTCAATACCTGGGAGGCGGTCTACTTCGACCATGACCGGCTACTCTGACGCGCTTGGCAGAACGTGCAGCCCAGGTGGGAGTTGAGCGGTTCGTCTTGGATGACGGCTGGTTCATGGCACGCCGCGACGATACCAAGGGGCTGGGGGACTGGACGGTGGATCCTGCCGTGTGGCCCCAGGGTCTGGGGCCTTTGGCGCAACGCGTCCATGACCTTGGCATGCAATTCGGCCTGTGGTTCGAGCCTGAGATGGTGAACCTGGACTCCGACCTTGCTCGGGCGCATCCAGACTGGCTGCTTCACAATCCGGACCACGTTTGGTCTTCCCCTGACGAACTGTCCTGGCGGACGCAATACGTCCTGGACCTGGCCAACGCCGCGGCCTATGAGCACGTCCGGAACCAAATGAGTGCGTTGATCAAGGAACTTGGCATCGACTTCATCAAATGGGACCACAACCGTGACCTGGTGGAATCCGTGCACTCGGGGCTCCCCGGTGTCCACGAGCATACCCTGGCCATGTACAGGCTGATCCGTGAGCTGAAGGAGACCCATCCCGGTCTGGAGATCGAGTCATGCTCCAGCGGTGGCGCTCGCACGGATCTGGGAATTCTCGAGTTCGCTGACAGGGTGTGGGCATCGGATTCCAACGACGCCGTGGAACGGCAGGACATTCAACGGTGGACACAGTTGCTGCTTCCGCCCGAGATGGTGGGAGGCCATGTTGGCCCCACAACCTCACACAGCTCCGGCCGGACCTTGGACTTCTCTTACCGTGCCGCCACAAGTCTGATGGGATCGGCCGGATTTGAATGGAACATTCTGGAGTGCAGCCCGCAAGAGCTTGAGGCGGTGGCAGGATTCGCAGCCCTCTACAAGGAGTTGCGCCACATTATCCATTCAGGAACGGCGGTTCACGCCGACGTCGGCGACCCGGCTCTGCGAGTCACGGGGGCAGTTCTTCCAGACCGGACCGAAGGAGTGTGGACCATTGCTTCGGTGGCCACTCTCGAAGATGCCCTGCCTGAAAAAGTGCACCTGCATGGCTTGGACGAGGGCAAACGGTACCGCGTTCGCGTACGCAAGGAACTGGGGGACGTCCGTCATGGATGGATAACACCGCCATGGCTTTCTTCCGGAGAGATCACCGTTCCGGGCAGCATTCTAGCCAGGGACGGACTGCAGATCCCTGTGCTGTGGCCGGCGCAGGCTCTCGTCCTCCACGTACAAAGCGTTTAGACCGCCGAGGTCAGTGCGGGGTCCGGTGGCGACTGCCCGGATCCCGCACTCGGCCACTTCGCCGTGCTGCCACGCTGGATGATCTGGCCGGTCGGCACATGAACCACAGTCTGCACCGCTCCGGCAAATGTTCGCATCAGGACCTCGGCCAGTATTCGCCCCAATTCGTACACATCCAGGCTGACGACGGAGATAGGAGGCGTGGAAAGCCGGCAGTCCGGACCGTCGTCCCAAGCCAGGATCGATAAGTCCCGGGGGACCACCAGACCAAGGTCGTGGACTGCCGCCAGTCCTGCCACGGCCATGACGCTGTTGTCGTAGACGACTGCCGTAGGAATTACATGCGCAGACAGAATCTCGCGTGTTCGCTGGGAGCCGGATTCGGCGGAGTAGTCGCCCTCAACGGAATAGCCTGCGACGCTATGACTGGCAAGGGCCTGTTCATAGGCAATGCTTCGGGCCTTCGTATGGTGAAGATGCCCAGGACCGGACACGCGGGCAATGATGGCGTGACCCAAGCCGGCAAGGTACTTCACTGCCATCTCCATGGCGCCGGAATTGTCGACATCCACCAACGACGCGCCCTCGTGCCGGGGACCTCCTAGGATGACCACTGGCAATCCAAGCTGCCTGCACCGTTCAGCCCGGTCGTCGGCCTCCTGGGAGTCGACGATGACGACCACGTCTACCTCCCCGCTTTCTGCCCACAACGGATACGTGTCCAGTTCCTGCTGGTATGAACTGAACCGGCGAAGGAAGACCGAAGCCCCGTGGGGATCCAGTGTTTCTTCCATGCCTGCCAACAGGTCCTCAAAGAACGGATCGGTTCCATGTGGTCCGTTCCTGCTTTGCACGGCGACTCCGAATCGGGGCGGCCTGGAGCTTTGGGTTGCGACGTTGTCCATGTGCTAAGTATGGCGTTGACCAGCAATACTTAGCACATGAGCCGAGGCCCCAAGCGTCCATGACCGTCATTCCTTCACCCAAGATAACGCCGACAAGCAGGGCAGTGATCCTGGACCGAGTCCGGGCTGAGGGTCCTGTCAGCCGCGTCGAGCTTGCCGAGCGCACCGGTCTGACGCAGGCTTCCATTTCCAATCTGGTCCGGTCTCTCCTGGAGGAGGGACTCCTCCAGGAGACGGGTGAGCGCACTTACACAGGTGCCAAAGGGAAGCCCCGTGTCCTGCTTGGGCTGAACCCCCGTGCGCGATGCAGTGTGGGAATCCAGCTGGGTGCAGACTGGATTGTGGTTCTGGTGACTGACGCGGCTGGCTCCGTGATGGCGAGAACAAGGGTTCGCGGTGCCCGCTCCAGGCCTCCCACAGAGGTTGTTGCTGAGGTGTCAAACCACGTTAAGGCGCTGCTGAGACTGGCCAGCGTTGATGCCGGAATTGTGGCTGGCATCGGGCTGGTCGCCCCGGGCGCACTTGATCTGGATGAAGGATCCATCCTGTCCTCGCCCAGCATGCCCCGGTGGGAGGGATTTCCCGTCCGGGAAGCCGTCTCTGAGGCCACCGGGATCCCGACGCTGCTGGATAACGTAGCCACGGCCGCTGCCATGGGAGACTTCTGGAGTGGAGCTATTCCCAACGCCACGGCTCACTGCACCCTCTACATGGGGGCAAGCATTAGTGTCGGATTGCTCTTCTCCGGGTCCTTGTACCGCGGTGCAAGCTCGAACGCTGGCCCCCTTGGAAACGTACATTTCCAAGGGGGTCAGCGGTCCGGACTGAATCTGGAGGAAGTGGCCGGACCGCGGGCCGTGGCGGAACGCGCCAGGAAGGCTGTGGCCGCCGGTCGGTCAACCACGGCCAAGCTGTCTCTCGACAACGACCCTTTCAGCGATTTCGCCGCAGTTGCCACTGCGGCGGTTCACGGTGATGTTTTGTCACTGGCTCTCATCGAGGAGTCGGCCACCCACATAGCCGACGCGGTTCTGGCGGTGGTGAACATCCTCGATTTGGACTCCGTAACCCTAGCTGGACCCTCATTCACCACCGCAGGCTCCCTCTACCTGCCCTTCGTTGACAGGCGTCTCCGGGCGGACGCTTTTGCATCCCCAAAACACCCAGTAACCGTGCGGCTGTCTACGCAGGTCACTGATGCAGCCTCTGTAGGGGCCGCAGCGCTGATGTTGCAGCAGAACTTCAATCAACCGCCGATGACCTGACGGCCCTACTGCGCTTTCAGGTCGTCCAGGTAAACGGTGCCACTGGTGGAGGTTCCCTCGGATGTCTGGTTGATGAAGATATTGAACTGGGAAAGGTCCTGAAGGTCCTCGGGGGTAATACGCCGGTCAGCGTTGGCTGTGTCCCATGGTGCTGGCCTGAAGTCGGTAAACGGGATGCTGATGTTGTCGCCTTGTGTATTGGCAAGGGATGGGTAGGCTTCGTAAGCAACGCCGCCGCAAACCAGTTGCAGCACGAGCTTGTGCTGCGAACCGTCCGGCTGTAACCACAGCGAAAACGCGCTGAAACTGGACCAGTCTCCGTCTATTCGTCGAGTGATACCTGTGTAGTTCTGGAGGCTGAAATCGTATTTGAAACTCAGGGATCGTTGGCCGCTTCCGACCGGCGCGTCAGCCAATGAGATGGCATTGGCGCCTACTGTGCTGTAGCTCGCCCTGAGTTCGTCGTCGTCCGCATAGGCTTCAAAGTCGTCGACTACGCCCGGGGCGTTGGCTGGCTTCTGCCCGAGGACCACATGCTGAGCTGCCGTGAGCCTGTGCTTGCCTGGGAGTTCAGCAGTCACTGTGAGAGCGGTACGTTGGTTGACTAAAACGGCCTCGGCTACAGCCAGAGTCCCCACGTAGTAGCCGGATGCGGCGTCGAAATTCAGGGGATACTTGCGGGAGTCATCTCCGAGCGTGAACCACACGGCCTTCGGTTTAACGTCGCTCACCCGAACACGGACGGTGGTGGCCGTCCCTGTGATGCGCGCTCCATCCACTGGTGAAACTACGTGCACAGCAGGTGCGTGAGCCTCAGTCTTGACTTTGCGCTTCCACATGTTGCTCTTGGTCAAGTCTGAGCTGAACACAGTGAAGTCATCAGCTTCGAAGGCACGGAAGTCCTCCAACATTTCGTGCTCGGTGAGTTGGCCTGTCGCCGGATGGGGAACAAAAAACTGTTCCGTGCTGTAGTTGGTCCATGTCAGCATCCACGCCATTCGGCGTGCGTCGGGATCAGCCTTGATGGCATTGAGGACTTGTGAGTACCACTCCGGATTGGGATTCTGGCCGTTGGCCTTCAGCGCTCCGCTGATGCCGACTTCAGTGAGGGCGGCAACCTTTCCCCGCTCATCAGCGATTCGGGAAATCATGCCCAGATCCGCCACGAGCCCATCGAGCCACTGCCGTGAACCACCGGAACTGTCATAGTTGTCGATGCCCAGGACATCCACAAAGGCGTCTCCTGGATAGGTTCGAAGGAAGACATCGCTGGTTCCACCGAACCCGCCGCCAGGGGAGTAGGAATAGAGGAAGTTGTGCACGCCTTTGACATCGCGCAGGTACTCCACGGTGTACCGGAACAGCTCGATGTACTGTGAGGACGAGGTGTGGGCTGCACCCCACCAGAACCATGAGCCGGCATTCTCGTGGAATGGCCGGAAAATCATGGGGATGGCATCACCGTCGTCGTCTACTGCGGCCTTCGCAAGCCGTGCCACTCGGTCAAGGTAGTCGGTGAACTGTTGGTGTTTGTCCCCGCCAGGCATGATGCGGGGGACAACGCCGCCGTCGGTATCGTTGAAGGCCCCGCCGGTGACGAAATTGTCCATGTGGGCCGAGAAGGTCTGTATGCCGCCGATCCTGTCAGCTGCCTTAACGAGGTTCAGGGTGTGTTGGAAATTCTGCTCGGGCTCGGGGCTTCCGGGGGCGGATCCGAAGCCGTCATGACCAAAGTCCCAACCAAACACGGCAGGGTGGTGTCCCGTTCCGGCTTTCACATCGGATTGCAACCCATCTGCTTGATTCGGGTCAAATGTCAGTCCGAACTCGGTGTCCTGCTGATGCCCGAAGAGTATCCCTTGGCCTTGTTGGGATCGCAGATAAGAGAAAAGGGAGGCCGTTCGGGAGGTAGCTTGGGGGTCCACGATGGACACTCGTTCTGGCGGGCCGGATCTGGTTGATTCCAGCGGTGGTGCGGCCGTTGCTGTGACGGCGGTGGACGTCGCGAGTAGGCAAATCAGGGCAATGGCGGCCCCCATACGGAGGCGGCGAAGGGGTTCACGTGAAGATTTCAAAGTGGTCCTGTCTTCTCAGGGATGCTGCAATGCATCACCATCGGACCACAGTATGTGATTAAATTAACTTGGTAAAGTAATTCACCGGCTGGAATATTTGGAGCTATCTCATTGCAAGCCTCTAGAGCGCCGAGGCCGGTACTTCCCAAATGACGGATCAAACCAGCCGTGCTGGCGTCGGGGGCGCGCCCACCGACTTATAGAGTCTGTCTTCTTCGCTCAACGGCGTCCGCGATTGTTAGTGCTGCGCTAATCACTTGGTCGCCGTAGTCTTGGCCGGGTGATTTGACCACACGGGCAAGGGGCATGGCCAAGCAGACGGCTGCGATGATTCCTTCCTCGGTTTGCACCGGGGCACTGATCGACCCCAGACCCGGGGTTCGGATACCGACCGACTCGATCCAACCGACTTCGGCAAGTTCGGTGAGAGTTTCCTCGTCGGCCGCTAACAGCCTGCCGCTGGAGCCTTGGGGGAGTGGAAGCCGCGCTCCTATTGGCAGGATTGCCCGGAGTTCGTGCTGGCTGTCGGCGCTGAGCAGGCATACGCGTTCGTCTCCTCGCTTCACCCATAGTTGTGCGGTTTCGCCGGTTTGGTCGCGTAGCTCGCGGAGGACTGGCAAACCGGCGTTTTCCAGTGCGGATCTCACGAACCGGTCTCCCAGCCGAAATGCGCCGCCGTCGGTGCGGCGCAGGAAACCATAGTCCACCATCTGCAGGGCCAGCCGGTGTGTAGTGGACGCCGATAGGCCGGTCTGCCGTGCCAGTTCACTGGCTGACACGGCGGACCGGCCGACGGCATCGAGGATGGCGGCGGCGCGCTCCAAGGTGCGGTTGCTTCCGTTGGTTTCAGATGAGGGCATGTCAGTAGCCTATGATGCTGGCTAGCCCTTGGCGGCCACTGACTCGGACATGTAGTCGGCCACCACTTTCTGCGAGATGGCGATGTCCAGGACGAATACGCCTTCCTCATGGTGCGCAAGCCAGTCTTGGAGTTGCTGCAGCTCAGCTAGGGTGCGGACCTTGGTGCCATATGACCCCAGAGCACGCCCGAGGGCAGCGAAGTCGACCTCGTCAATCAGCATTGCCTCCTCGTGCAGGCCCTTGACGGCGTACTGGTGGAGCTCTGCGCCGTAGGCAGAGTCGTTGAGCACCACAATCACGCCTCTCCGGGTTGCCCGCAGGAATGTCTCGAAGTCGGCTAGACCCATGAGTCCGCCGCCGTCGCCACTGACTAGCACGGTGGTGCGCTCGGGGCGTGCCACCGAGACGCCTGCTGCGGAACCGAAGCCCATACCGATGGCCTGGAAGGCGGTGCCTACGAGGATCATCGCCTGCGGGTCGGGAACGGAGAGGTACATCGGCGCCCAGCCGATGAAGTGCCCGCCGTCCATCACTACTGAGCGTTCGGCGGGTAGGATCCGGTCCAGGGCTGCTACGACGGCCCGTGGGTTGAGTCGACCATCAGGACCGAACTCCGCGGGATCTTCGCTAGGCCGGGACGAACGGAAGGCGGGACTTGCCACTTCCGGAGCCTGATCGCGCCAGGTCAGCGTTGTCGCAGCCACGGTGCGTGAAAGGAGACTTTCCAGAAATGGCCGGATGTCTGCGCGGATGTACTCTGCTGAGGGCAGGTTTCCGGGGTCTGGCTCGTTGTCGACGCGGATGATGGTGGTTGTCGGAGGAAACAGGTTTCCGTAACGGGTTTGGAAGAGGTTCTGGCTGGCTCCGACAACCAAGACCACATCGGCCTGTCGGGCGACCTCGAGGCGGTGTCGCCTGGTGAAACCGCCTGCGATGCCGAGGTCCCAAGGGCTGGCGAAAGCGTTGACTGCCATGACTGAGGTCATGAAGAGTGCGCCGAGCCGGTCACCCAGGTCACGTAAGGGAGCGACGGCATCAGCCAACAGCACGCCGCGGCCGCCCAGGATCAGTGGCCGTTTCGCGGTGGCGAGCAATCCAGCGACGCGTTCCACATGGGCAGGCTCAGCAGGCCACGCCGGCTTTACCGGCAGAGGCTCCAAGGTCGCTGCTTCCGCTGGCGGCGCTGTCGCCAGGTCGTACGGAATGGCCAGAACCACTGGCTGGACGGTTTGAAGGGCCAGGTCGAAGGCACGATGCGTAATGGCTTCGGCGTTGTCTGGAGTGGCGACGAGCGTCACTACTCCCACAGCGTCGGCTGCTTTGGATTGCTTGATGTCGAAGAACCGGGGGCCGGTGGAGGGTGCATCGCCGACCACCAGAACCAGGGGGATACGGGCGATGCGTGCCTCGGCAAGAGTGGTGTAGGCGTTGGTGAAGCCGGCGCCGTAGGTGGTGGTTGCAGCAGCGATGTCCCCGGTAGCCCGGTAGTATCCGTCGGCCATGGCCACTGTCGCCGATTCATGGCGGGCGGAGGTGAAGGGAAAACCGCGACGTGTGAGCCGGCTGATGAGGTGGACATTCCCGTTGCCCATGAGGCCGAACAGGTGCCCGGCGCGCTCTGCCACAACGTCGCCGACGATCGCCGCTACATTGCCTTCATCCGGAAGCTTGGTCGTCCCGACAGGCGGTGCGTCGGTACTGGTCATGTTCTCTCCAAGTCTGTGGGGTTGCGCGGTGCCCTGCACGAAAAGGGGGCGGGGCACCGCCGTCGCAATTATTGCTGTCGTCGGACGCCTGTCAGGCCAGCAGCGGCACAATGAGTGATGTCACAAACAGGACAAGTGCGCCGCCGAGCCGGTTGGTGAGTGCTGCGAACGGCATCAGGTGCATGCGGTTGGCCGCGCTGAGCACGGACACATCGCCGCTTCCACCCGTGTCTGCCATGACCAGTCCAGGGGTGATGGAGGCTTCGACGAAGTTGAACTTCACCAGCCATCCCAGGATGCCGGAGGTCACGGTGGCGATGACCACTGTGCAGACGGTGAGCAGGATGAACAGCGGGTTGCTCAGTGAGGCGATGACGTCCTTGATGTCGATGTAGGTCAGGCTGACGCCGACGAGGAGGGCCGGCACCAGGACTGCGCCGATCAAGTCGCCCCAGTCGGCTGTGGATTCCTCGATGTCCTTGGGAAGCAGGCCGAAGATCTTCACGGCGGCCGCCGCGATGATGGCCCAGGCGTAGGGGTGCAGGCCCGGGGCGAAAGCTGCCATCAAGTTGCCAAAAACGAAGAGGCTGCCAGCGATGAGCAGACCCTTGCCCAAGGCGATGAAAGAGGATGCGTCGCGCTTGGGAGGCAGGGTGAGTTCGTCAGAGCGGCCCTTGATCCGCATCAGCTGTCCGTGGCCGTTGAAGCCAACGAAGAGCTGCTTTTTACGCTTGCCCAGGCCGTTGTAGATACCTGCGATGAGGATGCAGACCACGTTCGCCATCACGACGGCGGACATCAGGTCGCCCATAAACGCGGCGGAGTCGCTTCCGGTCGCCGAGGCGTACATCTTGGACATCGGCAAGGCCCCCACTCCCAGGCCGCCGGCCATGATCGGGGCGGCGATGAAGAGGATGCCTTCGATGAAACCGAAGCCCGTCACCAAGCCGAGCAATCCAACGAGGACGAAAGTTGCAATGAGGCAGCCCACCACCGGCACCGCGAAGCGCGGACCTGCTTTGAGGAGTAATGCTCTGGGCATGCCGAGAATGGATCCCGCGATGATGCCGATGACAAAGAAGTCCAGGAAGCCATGGCCTTCGATGAAGTTTTGGACCACCGTCACCAGATTCCCGGGCATGACGCCGAAGAAGGCCAAGGTGGCGGGGGCGAACGTGCACAGGATGGTAGGAAGGCCGAAGTCACGGACTACCGGGAAGAGGTTCCCGATCCAGATGAAAAGACCGCCAAGAAGGATAGTGGTTGCGAAACCGACCACCATGGTGTCGGGGAGGTTGCCCGTGAGCGACGCGGTGACAACCAACGCCGCCAGGACTAGGTACAAGGGAGCAGGAATGCTGGCAATGCTGGATCCGAGCCGACCGGGGTAGTGCGTTCCGGGGCGAGCCCCCGCCGTTTTTGTGACGGGGTGCTTGATGCCGCCGGCAGGGCCGGGACTGTTCTCGCTCATAACCGTGTCCGTTGGTTCGCTGGTGGGTTCTGTTGTGCGTGGGCTTGTAGACATCATCGTCTCCAAAACTGTGAGTAGGAATCGTTATCAGTGCTTGGTCTCTGGTGGTGAGGCTTCTTGCTGTCAGTGGGGTGGTTAGCGGGCGGGATCGAGGATCGCTGCGGGAGAGTGCGTGACGATATCCCGCGCGAGCCTGACGGCTTCCGCGAGGCGCTCCTCGTCGACTCCGGTTTCGTGGCCGATACCGTGCAGATATTTGACGAGCTCTTCAGTGGCGATGTTGCCATGGGCGCCCGGAGCGAAGGGGCAGCCGCCAAAGCCGCCCAGCGCAGCGTCGAAACGCACGACGCCGGCAGTCACCGCTGCGCCCACAGTCGCCAGTGCTTGACTGTGTGCATTGTGCAGGTGGAGATAGTAGGTCATGTTCGGCTCCGAATCACGCACGTGGGCCAGGCTGGCGATCACCTGCTCCGTGGAGGTGGTGCCCAACGTATCGGCCAGGCCGATATTGTTGATGCCCATACTCTTGAAAGCGCGGATGACTCGAAGCAGATGGTCGATGTTGACGGGGCCTTCGAAAGGGCACGTGAAGGCAGTGGAGATGCCGGCGAAGAAGCGGATCTGCGGAAAACGCGCCACCGTGTCGGCGATTCCTGCCAGGGCATCCTCGATGCTTTGCCCTGCGTTGGCGTTACTGTGCGCCTGGCTGGCAGAGGCGACGACTTGGATATCCCTGGCTCCTGCATCCACGGCTCTTTCGATGCCTTTTCCGTTGAGGGCCAAGCTGGTGTAGCTAACGGTGTCGATGGTGGGCAAAGAGGCAATGACCTCCGCCGCGTCGGCCATTTGCGGTACCCGCCGGGGATTGACGAAGGAAACCGCCTCAATGCGTTTGATTCCGGCTTCGACCAGGGCTTCGGCTATCTCGAGTTTGTGCGCTGTTGCGACGATGACCTCTTCATCCTGTAGTCCGTCGCGCAGGAAGACGTCCGTAATTTCGACCTGCATCAGCGCACCTCCTGTGGTCCCAGTGCCGCGATCTCGTCATTATCCATACCGGCGAGCTCACGCAGGACCTCTTCGGTGTGCTGGCCAAGATCGGGACCGATCCAGTTGACCTGTCCCTGGTGGCCGGGCAGCTTCGGGACGACCCCCGGGAACCGGATGAGCTCGGGTTCGTCGTCGACCACTACCTCGTGGGTTTGAATCATGTCGCGGGCCAGATAGTGCTTGTCCACGGCGATGCTGGGTGCGTCGTAGACCGGTCCGGCGGGGACGCCGGCGTCGTCCAGTTTGTCGAGCACGTCTGTGAGGGGCATGCTGCCGGTCCAGGCTGCGATGGCGCCGTTGAGTTCTTCCTCGCGCGCCCCGCGGGCGTCGGTGGTGAGAAGGGTTTCATCCTCCGCAAGGTCGTCTCGGCCGATGGCCTTCATGAGGCGGATGAAGACGGAGTTCGAGTTGCCCCCGATGACCACCTCCAGATCGTCCTGGCACAGGTATGAGCCGGTAGGAACGACGCCGGGAAGCGCGCCACCGGTGCGTTTACGGATAATGCCGTAGGCGTCGTAGTCGGGGACGAGGGACTCCAAAAGGCTGAAGATACCTTCGTAGAGTGCAACATCCACGATCCTTGATGCCCCGGTGTTCACGCCGCGGGCCCTCTGCAGCATGAGCATCAACGCTCCGATCACACCATAGAGTCCGGCCACGGTATCGCCCATGCTGGCAGCGGCGCGGCCTGCAGGTCGGTCCGGCTCGCCCGTGACATACCTAAGACCCGCAAAGGACTCGGCCGAACTGCCAAAACCGGCACGGTTCTTGTAGGGGCCTGTCTGTCCGTAGCCGGAAATGCGCACCAGCACCAGGTCGGGGTTGAGTTCCTGGAGGACGTCCGGGCCCAGTCCCCATTTTTCGAGAGTGCCGGGTCGGAAGTTCTCGATCACCACATCGCACTGGGCAGCGATCTTCTTGACTGCTTCGCGTCCCACTGCCGAACGTAGATCGAGGGCCACGGATTTCTTGTTTCGGCCGATAGTGCGGAACAGCATGGACGTGGCACCACGGGTCTTCCGCCAATCACGCAGTTCGTCCCCGCCGTCGGGCTTTTCAATCTTGATGACCTCGGCGCCAAAGTCCCCGAAAAGGCGTCCCGCAAATGGCCCGGCGATGAAGCTGCCAAGCTCCAACACGCGGATGCCTTGTAGGGGGAGGGCGTTCTCTTCCAGTTGAGGTTGCTTCATCATTTCTTCCTGCCTGCGTCTTTGAATGCCGGACCTGTGACAAGGATTTCCCACCCAGTGGGAATTCCTTGTCATCAAGCGGATAGACGATAGCAGCCTCATGTGACGCACGCAACAGTCTCAAATGATGACGCCCAGCGGTGACTCGCTGGCCCGCCGGCGCGGGCGGCACCTTGCGTCCCGCGTCGTGCCCTGCTAGCGTCTTCCCACCAAACAAGCATCTCATCCCACCCAGTGGGATCAGGGCCAATCCGGTCGTGGCCAACGACGGCTGCGGCTTGGAAGGCCTGACGGTGCGACGACCCCCCCACGACCAGTAAGGCAGTAAACCATGGCTCACTATGACATCGCCGTCATGCCGGGAGACGGCATCGGGCCGGAAGTCGTTGACGCGGCTTTGTCCGTCCTGAAGGAATGCCAAGCCCGATACGGGCTTACGATCAACTACGCGTTCTACGACTTCAGTGCTGACCTGTACCGCCGCACCGGAAGAAAAATTACCGCCGCGGACATGGATGAAATCGGCGAAGCGGACGCAGTGCTGTTCGGCGCAATGGGGCTCCCAGACGTCCGTGGACCCGAAGGCCTCGAACTTGGCGCCCAGGTAGAGATGCGTGCACACTACGGACTGTTCTCAAGTCTCCGCCCGGTCCGGCTCTTTCCGGGTGTCGAGAGCCCCGTGAAAGCGAAGGACATCGACATGCTCGTCATCCGGGAGACCTCTGAAGGGATGTTCGCCGGATTGTCGGATTATCATGAGCCCAGTGACGAGAGTGCGAGCGATCGCATGACGATCACCCGGGCCACCTGCGAGAAGCTGTTCGATGTCGCGTTCTCCCAGGCACGGGCACGTCGCAAGCGGGGTACCCCAGGTCATGTCACCCTGCTGCACAAGTCCAATGCCCTCCGCAGCAACGTCCTGATGGAAAAGGTGTTCGACGAGGTTGCAGCAAGAAACACTGATGTTGGAAGCGCGAAGTACTACATTGACGCCGGCTCCATGTACATGGTGACCGACCCTGAACGCTACGACGTAGTGGTCTCAGAGAACATCTTCGGAGACATCATTTCCGAGATCGCAGCTGGCCTCGTCGGCGGCCTGGGCGTGGCACCTTCCGCCGATGTCAGCCTTACACACGGCGTGTTCCAGCCATCCCACGGCAGCGCGCCGGATATCGCAGGCAAGGGAATCGCAAACCCAATCGCAATGATCCTGTCGGCCGCCATGATGGTCGAATGGCTTGGCGGGCAACACGACGATGATCTCTGCATCCGCGTAGCACAGAACATACAGGCTGCCGTCGAAGCAGCGCTGGCATCAGGACCTCTGGCACGCGACCTCGGCGGAACAGCAGGAACACAGCAAGTACTCGAGACGATCATCAAAGCCCTGCCAGCGTAGGTCGGCGCGGAGCCGGGCAACCGGCCCATCGTCCGTACCCGCCAGCAACCCTTCGCAAACCCGTATACATTGCCACGTCACCGTCGACAGGGCAGTCCTCAAGAAAGATACGCACCCATGACCTACAAAGTCCTGTTCGTTAACCCACTCAAGGATTACATCGACCGCCTTCTGGAGTCGGCACCCGAGGGGTTCGAGGTGAAAGTGATGCCGCTGACAGGGGATATTTCTGAGATTTGCCGTGAAGCCGAGGATGCCGACTTCCTCATCTCCGGAGTTGATGTGCCCGAAGAAGTCTTCCGCTCCGCAAAGAACGTGCATTTCATCCAATACATGAGTTCCGGCTACGGTCAGCTTCCCATCGATACCCTGAACGAACTCGGGGTCCCGGTCGCACAAATGAAAACCCACTCCATCTCAGTCGCCGAGCACGCGCTCACCCTCCTGCTAACCGTGATGCGGCGGATCCCGGCTTCCGCTCAGCTATTGCGTGCGGGAAAGTGGCGCGAAGACCTGGACGAGACGTCCTATTCGGAGCTCTACAACAAAACAGTCGGGATCGTCGGGCTGGGAAACATCGGACGGTGGATCGGGAAAATAGTGCACCATGGTTTTGGCGCCAACGTAGTCTTTTACGACAACGGGGAAATTCCACTCACCGTTTCGGAACTCATTCCCGCGCGCCCCGTCGCGTTGGAAGAACTGATGGAAGTGTCCGACGTCGTCTGCTTGGCACTGCCGCTGAATGCGGAATCAAACAAGCTGATCGGCCGGAACAAACTTGCCCTGATGAAGCAGAACGCCGTTCTGGTGAACGTCGGCCGTGGCGAAGTCCTAGACCAGAACGCCCTTATTGACGCACTTCGGGAGGGACGCATCGCAGGAGCCGGGCTTGATGTCTACGACAGGGAGCCGCTCGACACAGCCAGTGAACTACTGAATATGGAACAGGTTGTCTGCACGCCCCACATGGCAGGTGTCGGCTGGGAAAATGTCCAGCGCAGAATCGAAACCGTGTGGCAGAACTTCGATGCGGTCCTGCGCGGCGACACGCCTCTAGGCGTTGTTACGACGGTGAAGAAGGGGGCTGCCTGTACCGCCGCGTAGGGGTGTCCAAGGGCCCGCGTGGGCAGTCTCAACCAGCTCGAAGGCTGTTTGGCGTTTGTAGACGCTCGTCGGGCTACTACTGGCCACCGCCTCCTTTTCTGTGCGCCGGAGGTCGTGGTGTAGGTGTCGCCTCTACTTGTGTTCCAGCCGGCCACGATGAGGACGCCCTCTATTGGTACGAAGCAGGGCACAAATTGTCTGCCCCTCTTTCAGGGTATGTCGAGTTGGGTTTTGTAGGCGGTGTTTTTGATGGTGTTCCAGCCTGCGATGATGCCGGCTCCGAGCATTTGGTCGGTGAGTCGTGCGAAGCGGCAGCCGGGGTCGGTGTCGAGGGCGAGTTGGAGGTATTGGTGTGCTTTGGATCCTCGGCCTTCCCACCAATTGATGTAGCCGATAGTGGTGAGGATGGGAGCTGCGTGTTGTGAGCTGGTTCTGGTATAGGCGTGGATGAGGAGTTGTTCTGCCCATTCGACGCGCGACCACTGAGGTGCAGTCTCCGTTAGCGCGAAAAGTATGTGTTGGGGTGGTTCGTCGATGCCGGGGATGTCGGCCATAAGCCGGTCGCGGATGTGGGGGAATTGGAAGTTCGCGATGAGCGTGGCGCAGTCCTCGTCGGTGGGGAAGTCGTTGCTGTCGAGCATCGCTGTCCAGAGCTGGCTGGCATGTTCCGCGGCTTGATGAGGTGCCTGCGCGCGGATGGTGCTGATGCAGTTTTCGACGCCGGTGGCGTGGTCTGCTTCGTGGGTCGGCGTCGGGAGGACGATGAGGTTGGTGGGTTCGATGGTGCTGCCGCGGTAGATGAATTCGGCGTTGACTCGGCTGTATTCAGTGGTGCTGATGGGCAGGCTGATGTCTTGGCCGGGTTCGCTGTCGTAGGGGGAGTAGGTTTCGTCGTTGACGAAGATTCCGTCGCGTATGGTGATGCCGTTCTCTGCGAGGACCCCGGTAAGGGCGGCGATGGTAGCTGCATGTGGTTTGGGCCGGCCTGGTTCGCCGTGGGTTGAGGTGTAGAGGGCGAAGACGATGCTTGTGGCGCTGGTGTCGCTTGTGAGGTAGCTGCTGACGGTTCGGGCGTAGGAAAGTTCCGTGCCGGGGTATCGGGGGAGGTCGATGCGGAGGGTGGCGCCGACCTTGCCTTTGTCCAGGGTGATGCAGACCAGACTCTCTTGGGGCCAGAACCCTAGGGTGTGCCCGATGAAGCTGAGCAGGTCTGCCGGGTCTTTGATGGTGAGCGCATTCATTGTCCTGTTCCTTTGCCCTTGTCTGTCGTCCTGCGGTCGTTGGTCTGGTGGGTCGTTCTGTTAGGGACCAATTCGCTGGTTAGGGGCTGGAGTGCAACTCAGGGGGACGGGGCAGGTCCGGAAAGATCGGAAGGGGAGAAGTGGCGTAGGCGCGTCGAGCGGAGTTTTCAGATTGGCACAGGCATGTCAGTGCACTGGTTGCGCGGAGGCCCCATCCGGCGATGATCGGGATGTCAGAATGACAAACAGCGTTGTTGCTTCTGGTTATTCATGGGCAGGTGGGGGTGGGGCGTCATGACGTGAGCGGACTTGGTCTTCGGCATGTGCCATCGCTTGGCGGGATGGTTGTGCCGGACGGGCCGGGGACTGCTTTCAGTCCCGACATATACGCCGTTATCGGCCAGAGGGAGTCAGACATACAGTTCTGGACGTGGCGGATGGCTGACTCCCCGGCCAGACCACGGTTCTACCGGCCGGAGGGAGACGGCCCTGGAGGTGGTGGCGACTCTCGGACTGCGAGCCATGCAGACTGCGCAAGAAACGGTTTCGCTTGCCAGGTACTTCTGTGGGTCCTTTGGAGACCTGCTCACCGCGGCTTCGACGATGAGGCTGCAAACGGAGGCGACGCCGGGATCCGGCGCCGCCTCCTTCCCGGCTCACGTGACCGGAAGGCCCGGGTACGTGAGGTCTTTGTGTGTCAGGCGCAAGGGTTTCCTTGTCTGACTGTTCCGTCCTTCACTTGGTGATAACCGGGTCCAGCAGCGTAGTTGTTTGCTCCGTTGTTGTCCCAGGTGCCCGCCGCGTTATTGAATGCAGCGGTAATTCCGGAAGCTCCGTTGAGGGGGATGGAGGTGGTTACCCAACCAGGGCATGAGGCAGTCATGGTTATGCCCGGGGCCGTGGTCCATGCACCGGTCCCCACCCGATAGTGGGCGTAATAGGCGGACCAATTCTTGTTGGTTGAGTAGAACAGCACTGTGGTGTCTGTCGGTCCAGGGGTAGATGAACCGCTGCAAGGATCGGTATGACTAACCACATTGCCGTTCACGGTTGCGATCCCACCGCTCAAGGCGTAATTGCTGGTGTTGTTGTTGTCCCATACGCCGTTTCCGTTGTTGAACGCAGCCGTTGCACCGGCTGAGCCGGCGGGGATGGTGTACGAGAGCCACCCAGGGCAGGCGGCGGTCATGGTGACGCCCGGTGCGGTTGTCCAGGCGCCGGCGCCCACCCGGTAGTGCATTTTGTAGTCGCTCCAGCCCTTGGCGGTGGAGTAGTACACCTTGAGGTTGATTGCCCCCGGCTCTGTTTGCCCGCCTGCTTTTGCGTTGATGTGCAACGCGAGGGCGGCATTTTGGTCGACAGTGGCCTGGAAAGTCCCGGATGCGTCCACGGTTACCGCGTCACCCGCTGAGCAGCCGGTAGCGGTGGGCAGTCCCGCCACCACGTTGCAGTAGCGGCCGGCGGGAAGGGAGCTCTGGAAAGTCCTGGTGATGGCATTGCCGCGGTTGATCGCCACATAGCCCTTATCGCCACGACCAAAGGCGATGGCGTTCGAGCCGTTGTCCCACTTGTTGACGATCGGGGCGCCATATGTCGTATTGCGGAAGCCCACCATGTTTTCGATGTTGGTTTGCGCATGCTTGCAAGTCCAGCCATTCCGGCCGCACACGGGATCTATGACTTCCCCGTTCGAGGCAACAGCCGGTCCTGTCTCATTGTTGGAGAAGGAATAACCTGAATGGATCGAGGGGGATCCGTAGTTCCACGCCATTGTGAAGATCTGGGCGAGATCGTAGTTTGCCCCGTCCTTGTAGGTGAGCGTTTCGCCGTTTCGTTCTGTGTCATGGTTGTCGACGAAGACTGCGGCGTTCTGTTGAGGAAGGAAACCGGCCCAGGTGGAGCCGATGCCATTACCTGTGATCAGCCAGTTGATGTTCCCGCCGTTGAAGGCCTCTTTGAGTTTGCGGGCGAAGGCAAACTCGTGGATATCACCGTTGCTGGTGTATTCCTCCGGCTGTACCGGTTCGTTGGCCCGGATAACTTCCTGGACTACGTAGAGCCTGGCACGGTCATTGACCCTGGAGAGAATTCCTTGCATGTCGCTGGCCGCAATATGTTTGACGGCGTCAATCCGGAACCCGTCAACTCCCAAGGTCACCAGATCGTTGAGGTATTCGGCAATTCTTCCCTGAACGTAGGGGGAGGACGTGTTGAGGTCGGAGAGGTTGACCAGATTGCACTCCTGGACTTCCCATCGGTTTTGGTAGTTGGCGATGTCCCTTCGGCACGAGTGAAAGTCCTGCCCTTGGTAGTTTCCGGGATAGTCGTAGTGCTGGAATGTGGTTCCTGCCCAACCCGTTCCCCCGGTGCTCTTTCCGGACATGTGGTTAATCACGGCATCGGCGATCACTTTCACACCCGCGGTGTGGCAGGTGTCCACCATGTGCTTGAACTCCGTACGCGTGCCCAGCCGTGACTCCACCTTGTAGCTGACCGGCTGGTAGTGGGTCCACCATTCCGGGCCTTGTACGTGTTCTTGCGGGGGAGATGTCTGTACGAATCCGTATCCGGCTGGCCCGAGGTTCTCTGTGCATTCGCGGGCTATTGCGTTCCATGTCCAGGAGAACATCACCGCGGTGGCGTCTTTGGGTCCGGGAGCCGCGGCTTGGGCCAGGGGAGCTGAAAGCGTGGAGGTAAACAGTGTGCCGAAGACGGTAAGAAGGACCAACGTGGCTAAGAATTGCAAGCGTTTCCTTTTGTGAGGAAAGTGGACTGCGACGTCCTCGTCGTGTGCTGGCATGGAGGTGAGTCTCCTCGATGATGGAGCCGCTGCAGGCCGGGAGTCCTAGGCAGCGACTGACGCCGCCCTACTGATCGGCGGCCGCGTCACGATGACGGCTACCCATCAAGGTAGGCGGAGTCTAGACATTAAACAAGAGCAAAAGAGCATAAACTGGAAGCGCTTGCAGATGGAAGCGGGCGCGACTGTGGCCTCAAAAAGCCAAGCGCACAAAGATGGTTGCCTGGTAGTTCCGAAGGGGCGGGACGAGAGGCTCTCGGCGCTAAAGCTGGGCGGTCGCCTCTGGTGACGGGGTGGCTGTGGAAGCGGAGGCCGGCGTCGGATGATCGAGGATCGGCTGGTACCGGCGCGCGGCGGGCTCCCAGAGGGTGTTCCATCGATCCAGGGCGGAGTTGCTGGGGGCGGGGGATTCTGAATGGTCCGGGGCTGCATTCATTGTGTCTCCGAAGTTAATTTGGATTCAAAATTTAGTGCCTGAAGTATTATGTGACCTGAGCTACAGAGAGGTCAAGACCCGATGAGCGCCCCTTCATCCTCGCCGACGCCGCAGATGCTTCGGCGGGCAAGCCTTAGATCGGTCTTGGACTTTATGAGGGCTTCCACCATCGTGACAATCTCGGACGTTATGGAGGGCACGGGGCTAGCCCGTGCAACTGCCATTTCTGTATGTGAAGAGATCATGGACCGGGGCTGGATTCTGGAGCTTGAAAACCAACGCGAGTTTGGTGAGTACCTCAAAGGACGTCCTGCCCGACGGTTCGTTCTAAACCAGGACGCCGGGTACGTCATTGGCCTGGATGTGGGGGTCTCCAAGGTGACGGCCGTGGCGTCCAACCTTCGTGGTGAAATTGTGGGCAGGGCGAGTCAGCAGTTTCGTGGAGTTCAGATCACGGCTGATGACCGTATTCCGGGTTCTGATATCAGTCCCCGCGAGCGTGTATCGGCCATTGACAGTACGGCATGTGATGCCCTTCGCAAGGCTGGCGTCACCTCCGACGCGGTTCTCGCAGTCAGCGCCGGAATTGCGGCCCCGGTGGGCCGTAACGGCAATGTACTGACGACTCAACCCTTCTGGGCTCTTCTGGACGTTGGCTTGAAATCGGCTCTGAAGGATCTTCATGGGTGGACGGTGTTGCTGGCCAACGACGGAAACTTGGCGGCCCTGGGCGAGCGTTGGCGCGGTTCAGCAGTGGGGGTGGACGACGTCGTGGTTATCCTCGCCAGTGAGCGCTTTGGTTCCGGAGTGATCGACGACGGCCGGCTTCTGCATGGTTGCGGCGGAGGCGCCGGCGAGCTGGCGTTCCTCAAGCAGGTTGAGGGGGTGGGGGACACCTTTGGGATAGCTCTCATGGCACGCACCTGGGCTGCCGAGGCCATCACTGGAAATGACGAAACGCTACTCCGTGAATATCCTCCAGAGGCCATCGAAGCAAAACACGTCTTCGCCGCCGCACTCCGGGGTGACGCTGTGGCACGGCGGATTCTGGATCGGCTGGCCGATCGCATGGCGAGGGTTATCGGGGCTGTGGCCACCATCCACAACCCGGAGCTTGTGGTGATAGGGGGCGCAGTAGCCAAATCGGCGGGCGCGCTGCTGGATCCCATTGCTGAGCGCCTGCCTGAATTCACCGCTACTCCTCCGCGGCTGGCCGTTTCACCCTTAGGTGATTCCGTGGTGACCATGGGTGCTGTGAGGAGCGCTCTGGATTTTGTTGAAGAGGAAACCCTGGACATCGAGCTGTACTAAGGAGCCGTCAGCACCTCGGAGAGTTTCGGGTGCAGATGCTCGCTTTCTATCGCAATGCGAGCCTGTGCTACTGCTGCCTTGAGAGCATCATCAACTGTGGCGCCGTGGAGCGTCGCTGCCAGGAATCCGACCATGAAGGCGTCACCGGCACCATTGGTGTCCACCACATCGGCGGGAGGGGCACTGACCTCATGTCGCGCCCCGGAAGCCTCCAGCGCAATGGCCCCGTCTGCTCCGAGGGTGCAAACGGCCAAGCGAGGACCGCGTTCGAGGCAGGAACGCATAAGTTCCCATGGGTCCTCCGTGCTATCACTGCTCATGAAAACTGTAGTGGCGGCGCGAACGAATGGTTCATGGAATTCGGACGATCCGTCATAGTCGTGAAGGTCCGCCCAAATAGGCGTCTGATGGGCGTCCAGGCGCTGCAACAGAAGCGCACCGAGTTCACTGAGGTCAATCACGGCGAGATCTGCTGCGGCAACCGCCTCAGCCGTGATGCGGAGCTCGTGCTGGAGAGGAGTGGTCGGGACCGCAACGTACAGCGACACCCGCTGGCCGCCGTCGGTCATCAAATTGACGTGGCGTTCCGTCTGCCCGGTCGTTAAGGCCTCGACGGCGACTCCGGCCGCGGTGAGGGCGCTGCGGACCCGCTGGCCTTCAATGTCAGTTCCGAGTAGAGAACTCAACCGAACGGTGACACCTAGGTCTGCGAGATGCAGGGCCTTACCGGCGGATGTCCCACCTATCGTCTCCCACGAACGGCGGGCAAATTGCATGTGGGGGGCAGGCTCCGGAAGGTGGTCCAGGAGGATGAGGTGGTTCCACGACGCGGGGCCGCAGATAGCGACAGTGGGAGGCGCAGGCATGACCATATCCAACCATTCCGTGAGTGCAGTGGTCCAGAGCGCCACAGCCCGGACCGGAGAACGTGTGCTTGGTCGGTCGTTCGAGTCCGCTGGTCTCCACAGGTCGTTACGGCGACCCTACTCACGGTGTGGCAGGTTCGACATGACATGATCGTCTCGGAGAGAAACGCATCATCGTCCTTCAAAAGACCGGGTAAGAGAATATTGGGGGTAGCGGTATGGAGCCGCAGAGACGTGAGGGACCGGGGCACCCAAATCAGCCTTCCTATCCGCACCAGCAGTACTATGAACAAAATCCTCAGCGCTTTCCCCAGTACGGCCAGCCCCAGCAGTGGGCTCCGCCTCCACCCAGGAAAAGCAAGGCTGGATGGATTCTCGGCATCATCGCTCTTTCCCTGACGATCTGCGGAATACTCCTGTTCGCCGGTTGCTCCGCCTTGGTGAGCGAGATCAACGGAGGCGGCGGAAGCCAGGCTGAGAAAGCTGCGGCCATGAGGGCTGCAGCTGACAACGTACGGGAGGAGGGCTGGACTGAAACTCATCGGTTTGAGCGGAAAGTTGACCCCGGCTGCGTTTCCATCGACAGCCACTGCCTCAGGCTGGAAGTTGCGTGGGCCGTTGATCATGAGATAACGGTTGACGAGATCGCCTCACGCCTTGGTAAGAACATCGATGAGTTCAAAGCCGAAGGATATGGTGGCGAAACCTGCATGACGAACCGCGACAGCAACAGCATGACCGAGATTTGCGTCGGTGACAGCCCCGATGGTCGCCACAACGCCAGCGTCACCATGACCCGGAAATAGGCTGCCATTCAGCAAAGAAAAGCTCGATGCAAGCGGCCGAGGTGGCGCGCAAGGTGCCCACGCCTGGATGACCGAAAGCGCCACCACCCTGACCTGCTCCGGGCCGCCGCCGAGCCGATCAGCGGAAGGGCGGCCCTTGTGGACCATGCCAACACCACCGCACGAACGCACTCCGCTTCACGGCGCGAACCGCCATATCCCGACACGAGCAGCATCGTCAGGACACTCATCGCCAAACTCGCCCATGAACGTTCGACCAACCGGAAAAGGATCGCCGAACTCGAAGCCGCCGTCGCAGCAGCCCAAGGACAAATCCTCCACCTCCGGCGTCAAAATCATCGTTTGCCTGACGACACTGCATAGTCCCAACAGGAGGACAAGAGGCTGTCTTTTTTGCGCTGCATCTAGTGGGTGCAGCTCATGTCGTCTTGCTTGGGATGGCCTGGCTTCTAGTGTTCTTCCTTGATGACTTTGAGATGGATCCACGACTCGATGTTTAGGACCTCGGGGAGTGCTCTGATTTGATCGACAGCCATAAGCGCCGAGTTTGCGTCGGATCCGTGGATGGTTGCGATGACGTCGTGTTGACCGATGCTTGAAGCCAGGAAGGTGAACCCTGGAATTCCTTCAAGGGATTTCGAGAGGTCCAGGGCCGTGCCCGTGATCCTGATTCCCAGGCCCATGCGGGTGACGCGTTCCTGCGAAGCGGGTCGCCAACTGAGACCTATCTTGACGATTTCGCTGTCCAGGATGCGCATGACGCGTGTGCGTACGGTTCCGGTTGATACGCCAAGCGTTGATGCCATGGTTGCGTAGCTGGCTCGTCCATCCTGGCGGAGCACGTCGATGAGGGCGAGGTCGAGTTTGTCGAGGATGGGGTTCTTTATGTGGGCAGGGCTCAGGATGTCGACCAGCAGTTCGGTGTAGATGCTTGTTCGCATGGACGTCACTCCCGGTATGCGGCGGATGTCGTCGATGCAGGCCTGAAGGTCTTCATGGTTTTTGGCCCGGATTTCGGCGATCAAGGACATTACGCCTGCGGTGATGGAGACGAACGGCACGCGAGGATCTTGGGCGATCTGCTCGGCCAGATCCTGGACTGGAACGGCGGCATCGATGGAGACGTGGGCCATGACTGGAAGCCCGACAACAGCAGGGTGTGCCAGCCCTATGACCCGGAGCCCGGATTCGGTCAGGAGTGCGTTTAAGCGTCGCGCGGCGGACACCCGGCTGAGGCCCAGTGTTGTGGCGAGTTCGGTGAGTGTGATGCGCCCGTTCCGCAGGAGCTCGGCCAGTATTTGCTCGTCGATTTCATCCATGAGTCAGCACCTGTGTTTTCGTTACAGAAGTTTTTTCGGTCAATCCCAAGTCGTTCATTTTCAGAAAAATAAGGGGAAAAACATGTGATGATAATCAATCATCACATCGCACTTTGCATATCAGCAGAAGTGGGCGGTCTGTCTAATTTTTTGTCCAAATGAAGGGCCTACCATGTGAGAAGCGCCACAATGGCGAACTTGTTCGAGGCAAAGGGTAGATCATGAAAAGAATGTTTCTCAGCTCCGCAGCTGCTGTAGGTGCGGCTGTACTGTTGAGCGCGTGTTCCGGAGGCGCCGGTGCTTCCGCGCCTGGGTCAGCCGCCAGTGGTCCCAAGGCGCTTCTGAAAGCCGGTGAGTTCAGCGTATGCATGACGCCGCAGTACAAGCCTTTGGAATTCTACAAAGATGGCAACACTGGCAGTCAGCCGATCGGGTTTGATGCTGATGCCGCAGTCGCTTTGGCCGAGTCGCGGGGTGTGAAGGCGAAGTTTTCCGATGTTGCCTTTGACGGTTTGATGCCCGCCCTGCAAGCCAGCCGCTGCGATGTGGTCTGGTCCGGCCTCTACGTCAACGACGCGCGGCAGCAGGTTGCCGATGCTGTCCCATATCTGAAGACAGGTTCGGTCATCATTGCCCCTCAGGGGTCGGACATCAAGAGCGTGGACGACTTGGCCGGAAAGACCATTGCCGTTCTTGCCGGCGGAGCCTATGAGGCGAACCTCAAAGACTTGTCGAACACCTTGAAGAGCAAAGGCCTGGCAGACCTGGTCCAGCAGTCCTACCCGCAGAACACCCAAACCACGGCTGCGGTGACGAACGGCAAGGCTGATGCCCTCATTGATACCGACGTCTCGGTTGGTGAAATCGTGGAAAAGACCGGCGGGAAACTGCAAGCTGTTCCCGGCATCTTCGAAACCGACGCTGTCTTCGGCGTGTACGCCAAGAAGGTTCTGCTCTAACTGAGGAGATCCGAACCGGACTCAAGAAGCTTTCCGACGAAGGCAAGCTTGCCGAGATCGCCAAGACGTACGGGTTGGACCCCACCCGGCTCACTGATGCGGGGAAATAATGGATTTTGACCAGAGGATTTTCCTTCAGGCCCTGACATCCAAGGAGTTCCTGACCGGGGCGGCTTTGTCCCTTCAGCTGGCGATAGTTTCCCAAATAGCCGCGACGCTGATTGGCCTCGGTGTTGCCATGGCCGGGATCTCAAAGAAGAAGACCTTGCGGAGCCTGGCGTGGGCCTACGTGTGGTTCTTCCGCTCGGTCCCGACGCTGTTGCTGCTTCTCATCGTCTGGAACGCGGCCCCCCAGATCATCCCGGCACTTCGGGACAGCTGGTACTCACCCTTCCTGGCAGGCTTCATCGGGCTTTCGGTGGTCGAAGGTGCCTTCATGGCAGAGATACTCCGTTCCGCGCTGCTCAGTGTTGATAGCGGACAAAAGCTCGCAGCCAGGGCACTGGGACTTACCCCGGCGCAGACCTTCCTCAGGGTAGAACTTCCCCAAGCGATCAAGGTCGCGCTGCCTCCCACGGGCAACGAATTCATTGGAATGATCAAGTACACATCCCTGGCCTCAGTCATCTCACTTCAGGAGTTGATGACCACGGGGCAGGTCCAAGTTGCAACTACGTTCCGGTACGCCGAGTACTACACCGCGGCACTGGTCTACTATCTGGTCATCGTCAGTGCTGTCATGGCGTTGCAGCACCAAGTTGAAAAGCGATACCGGTGGGTCTCCAAACCAGACAGGTCCCAAGTTTGGTCCAAACCTGTCCCGTCGACGCTGAAAGGACTCTAATATGTCCGAGATCATCGCACCTGTGCGTCCAACCGTAAAGACCGTGCTTGAGGTCAGGAACCTCCACAAAAAGTATGGAAACCAAGAGGTCCTCAAAGGAGTGGATTTCTCCGTTGCTTCCGGTGAAGTCAAAGTTGTTCTGGGCCGTTCAGGATCCGGGAAGTCAACGATGCTCCGACTGATGGCATTACTGGAGCCCCTCGACGCCGGAGAAGTGATCTTCAAAGGCAACCGCATCGGAGTAGACGCCCGCAACCGACCTGCACGCGAGCGAACCCTGGCCCACCAACGATCTGAGATCGGTATGGTCTTCCAGCGGTTCAATCTCTTTGCCCACCTCAACGTCCTCCAGAACGTGACACTGGCCCAGCGGTTGAGCAGAAAGGTGCACGCCGCACAAGCAAAAGACCAGGCAGCGGAGATCTTGAACCGTGTTGGCTTGGGCTCGCACCTGCGTCATTACCCCAGTGAGCTTTCCGGCGGACAGCAACAAAGGGTGGCCATCGCCCGGGCTCTGGTCCTGAACCCGTCAGTAATGCTCTTCGACGAACCGACATCAGCGCTAGACCCGGAATTGGTCAACGACGTCCTCGCCGTCATGGAGAAACTTGCTGCGGACGGAATGACAATGGTAGTCGTGACCCACGAAATGCAGTTCGCGCGCAGGGTCGGGACGGAAGTAGCCCTCTTTGACCAAGGCGTACTCGTCGAGCAGGCTCCTCCCGAAGAGTTCTTCAAGAACCCCCAAGCACGAGCGGACCCGCGATTTCCTAAGGCACATCCATTGAGCCGCCGTATCCCGAGCAGAGAAGCTGCCCGTTCGCAAGCATGGTTCAAACTCGAAGAAGTCTGGCCAGGGCTCATAAAAGTCACCGAACCGTACGTTCATGACATGTTGCAGTCCAACATCTGGTGGCTACGGGGGCCAGACCGGGATGTGGTCATTGATGCCGGCCTCGGTATTGTCCCGTTGCGGCAGGAGATACCCCAGATGTTTGAACGGGATCCCCAGTTGATCATCACGCACACTCACCTGGACCATGTGGGCGGAGCGTACGAATTTGATGACGTCGCCGTTCACGAAGCCGAAGCCAACGCGCTGATCAACCCGGGACCGGTTTCCCTCGATACCCGCACCCTCTACGGCATACTCGGAATCGATGTTCCAGACGGAGAAGCGGACTCCATGCTCCAGAAGGTCCCGCACCCTGACTACGACCCCGGCCGATACGAGATTTCACGGGCTATCCCGCAACGACTCCTCAGGGACGGAGACGTCATTGACACTCTCGGAACCCCGCTGGAAGTCATCGGCACCCCAGGCCACTCTCCGGGAAGCATCTGCATCTACCACCCTGAAAGAAACTGGCTCTTTACCGGAGACACCATTTATAAGGGACAGCTGCTGGACACCATCACCGGAGCTGACCGGGACGACTACCGACACACCATGAAACGGCTACGGGATCTGGAAGCGGCCTCGATCTTCGCGGGCCACGGACCTGAGCTAAGCCTTCAAGCGCTGAAAGACATTGCGATCGACTACCTGGCACGCCCGTAGCCGCGGAACGGACATGGGTGGTGATGATGTGCCGGATCCGAATCAACTTGGCCGGCTCCTGACGCCGCCGACCCCGTCATTCCTGTGCCCTAATAAGGGACTTGCTACCCCGCGTACAGGTGTTGAGTACGCGACGCCCGCCAACACCCAAGCTGAGGCGGCCCTGACCGGGAGCCATGACCTGCAACACCCAGAAAGCGAATATGCCCATTAACAACCATTCCATACGGCGAGCAGCGGATGAGACGAATAGCCATCGAAGCTTCGGGAGAGATTTCTTGGGTGCCGGCGTTCAATGCCCCAGGCGCCTCAGCTGAACCGCCTCCCCGATTCGGCCGCGGTGAAAGGATTCGATTCATACTGAACGGCCAATCTGTAGCGGCGACGGTGGATGACTGCCCGACGGACGGCAGTGTCGTTTGGGCAGGGGTCGATGGAGCGTGGGCAAAAAGGCGTGTGGACAGTGTTCACACTTTCCACCTCGGACTGGCCCGTACACCCATCGGACTGGCCCGGATTCCGCATGTTTTCGCCGCTTCCCTGTGTTTTCAAGGGCCTGGAATCCCGTTCGAGTCCCACCTCGGGCACGGCATACCCCCTCGTCAGAGGGGGCTTTTGCTTTAATGTGTGTACATTCTGGTTGGTCAGGTCCCTCTGACACTGGCCGCGGGGTGTGCCTGGCGCCGCGGGTCACCTGTGAACTTGTGGGGGAGCGGGTTCAGGGTCGTGGCTGGTTGGCCCTCCGCTGGCTCTGCACTGGGGTTATTCGTTCCCTTCTTGGTGCGTCCGGTCGGTCCTGGTTGGCCTACACCTCCTTATGGGTAGGGAGAGTGAGTGCGACATGATGCCGAGAAACTGCGTAGATAACGTCTGGCTTCGGCATATTCTTGGCGTGAGAAGACCGGGCTGGCCGATGCTTTGTCAGGCCAAACTAAGTGTGGACGCTGTCCAGACTTAAATCTCCTTTATCAGGGCTGCTTGCATCCATGGGCTTTCTTTCCCTCGGCTTACGTCTGCTCATGCATGTGAGTGGCCCTCGCTACATGACGCGCTGCCTGAACTGCCGTGGCGTCTCACCAACTTCCCTGAGGAACTGCCGGTTGAAGTTGGAAAGGTTGCTGAAGCCCACCTCGTAGCAAATGTCCGAGACCGGTTTCTCGCTGCGTTCCAGCAGGCGCCGTGCGTGAGCCAGTCGCAGTTTCCGAACCAGGTCCGTGAAGTTCTGCCCGGTGGCTCGTTTGAAGTATTTGGAGAATGTGGGCTCGGCCATACCCACCATGGCTGCTGCTTCTGCCATGGCGACGCTGCCGGCATGGTTGGTGAAGACGTACTCGAGAACAATGTCCACGACTGCTTCTGCTTGGCCGTCCAATTGAGGTCGGAACCATTCATCGGCGAGGTATTTACGATCATGCTCCGGCGCCCGGGAAAGCGTGGCAAACAATGCCAGCAGGTGATGCAGACGCTCCAATCCGGTGGAGGTGCCCATGGCTTCTATGGAGTCGGCTGCCACTTGTGCCGTCTGGCCAAAGAATTCGATGCCCCGGGCGGACTGTTCCAACAACGGCCTTACTTCAGCCAGTTCAGGCATGAGAACGGCTGCCTGCTCCACCCACTTTCCGTCGAACTGGATCACGGCATCGCGATTTTGAAGCAGTTCCCCTGGTTCGAGATCGCTGACCCAATCATGGGGGAGCCCGGACCCAATCAGGGAGACGTGCCCGGCTTCGAAGGTGCCGATATGGTCACCGACGATGAATTTTCCCGATCCTTCTCGGATGAGGTGGATTTCGTACTCGGGGTGATAATTCCATCGAGCTACCGGGCTGGGGTAGTCATGCTGGTGCCAACGGACCGAATGGTTCGGATCTTCGGGGATCACTTCGCGGTTGGCGCGCATCCCAATAAGCCGCTGGGCCAGCCGCGCCGCAGCGCCGTCGCCCGGAGGGGTGGAACTCATGGGGGCCTCCGATGGGAGAGGGAAAATAAGTATCAGTATGCGTCATCAAGGACGCTAGTTGTGCCCCACCCCACACGCCTAATGTTGACGAAGACGGCGAGGCGCCCCGGATTCCCGGACGATTGCCCCGCTCCGGTCTTGTACTTCCACGCAGTAGTAGGAGTGCGGAGACTGCGCACCCCCATGAAGAACGAAGGAGTCCTCAATGCGCCCAAAAACACGTGCGGCAGCCCTTGCAGCCGGCGCCCTGTGCATCGCGCTATCCGCCACGGCCTGTGCCGGAGCGGGCGGAACCGGAGCTGGTGACCAGAACAGCATCAGCGTCCTGATGGTGAACAACCCGCAGATGGAAGACCTGCAGAGGCTCACTGCGGATAATTTCACCAAGGAGACGGGCATCCGCGTGAACTACACGGTGTTGCCGGAGAACGACGTCCGGGCGAAGATCAGCCAGGAGTTCTCCAGCCAGGCAGGCCAGTACGACGTCGCTTCGCTGTCCAACTACGAGATCCCGTTCTACTCGGCCAATGGCTGGTTGGCGCCACTGGACAACGTGGCCAAGGATCCTGAGTTCAAGCAAGACGATATTCTGCCGGCCTACACCGCGTCCCTCACTGGCACCGACGGCAAGCTCTACGGCGAACCGTTCTATGGTGAATCGTCCTTCCTGATGTACCGCAAGGACGTCTTCGACGCCAATGGCCTGAGCATGCCGGAGAAGCCCACCTGGGCTGAAGTGGCTGAGCTCGCCGCAAGGGTGGACGGGGCGGAACCCGGGATGAAAGGCATCTGCCTTCGGGGCCAGCCGGGCTGGGGGCAGGTCTTCGCGCCGCTGACAACCGTGGTCAACACCTTCGGCGGTACCTGGTTCGATAAGGACTGGAACGCGAAGGTCAATTCGCCCGAGTTCACGGAAGCAACGGAGTTCTACACCAAATTGGTCCGGGAACATGGTCAGGCCGGTGCAGCCCAGGCAGGCTTCACCGAATGCCTGAACAACCTGACGCAAAGCAAAGTGGCCATGTGGTACGACGCCACCTCGGCCGCCGGCGCCTTGGAGGCGGAGGCCTCCCCGGTGAAGGGCAAGATTGGCTATGCGCAGGCTCCGGTGAAGGAAACTTCATCCGCCGGCTGGTTGTGGACGTGGTCATGGGCTTTGCAGGCGGCGTCGAAGAAGACAGATTCGGCGGAAAAGTTCATCGCTTGGGCCAGCTCCAAGGAATACGAAGAACTGGTGGCCTCCAAGCTCGGTTGGGCAAAGGTGCCGTCAGGTAAGCGCATCTCCACGTACGAGAACGCCGAGTTCCAGGACGCTGCCCCGTTCTTTGAAGCCGAACGTTTTGCCATCGAGAATGCAGACCCTAAGAACCCCGGCGTCCAAGAGCGGCCCGCCGTCGGCATCCAGTTTGTCGGCATCCCCGAGTTCGCCGCTCTTGGCACCAACGTCTCCCAGGGCGTCAGCTCTGCCATTGCCGGTCAAGGCAGTGTGGCTGATGCCTTGGCCAAGGGCCAGGAAGCCGCGCAAAAGGTCGGCGACAAGTACAAGAACAAGCAATAACCGAACCGCAGGAGAACATCATGACTACCGCAACGGCGCGCATCTCCCGCCCGGGACATGCCACACCAAAACCTTCACGAAGCAAAGCATCGCGGGAACGCGCCCTGGCCTGGGCCCGGCGTGCGCCGCTGCTTCCAGCCCTGATCTTCCTCATCATCGTCACGCAGCTCCCGTTCGTGGTGACACTGATCATTTCGTTCCTCAACTGGAACAGCCTGAGCCCCGGCACCACGGGTTTCGCCGGCTTCGAGAACTACGTCACGGTCCTCACCGATCCCGACCTCCGCCAAGCCATCTTCACCACCATCCTCCTCACAGTTGCCGTGGTCCTGGCCAGCCTGGTCGTCGGCCTAGGCCTGGCCCTGCTGCTGGATAAGAAATTCATCGGACGCGGATTGGCAAGGACGCTGCTGATTGCCCCGTTCCTTGTGGTGCCCGTGGCCGCAGCCCTGATCTGGAAGCACGCACTGCTCAACCCCACCTACGGATTGATCAACGGTGTCCTGACGTGGATCTGGTCCCTGTTCGGCAGCGACACTCCTCCGCAGTTGGACCTGCTGTCCCAAGCGCCGCTGATGGCGGTCATCATCTCGCTGGTGTGGCAGTGGACTCCGTTCATGATGCTCATCCTGCTGGCCGGGCTGCAGTCCCGGCCCATGGATACCGTGGAGGCAGCCCAGATGGACGGAGCTACACCGTGGGCCATCTTCCGGCACCTTACACTCCCGCACCTTCGCCAGTACCTGGAACTCGGAGGCCTGTTGGGTGCGATCTACATTGTGCAGAATTTCGACGCCGTATTCACCCTTACGTCCGGAGGCTTGGGCACCGCAAATCTTCCGTACGCGATCTACCAGACCTTCTACTACGCCAATGAATACGGGCTGGCCTCCGCGGCCGGCGTCGTGGTGGTCATCGGCACCATCCTCGTTGCGACCTTCGCCCTCCGCACCGTTTTCTCGCTCTTCAAGAAGGAGGCAACACGATGAGCACACTCAGTCACACCGCAGCCCGCATCACGCCTGAAAAATCCAGCACGCCTACCGGCGTCCGTCGTCGCGGCAAGTCGCGGATGGACCCCACCCGCAACAACACAGCTGCCGGCATCGCAGCCTGGCTGCTGGCCCTGCTTTTCGCTACGCCCGTCTTGTGGATGATCCTGACCTCGTTCCACTCCGAGTCGGACGCCGCCACCAACCCTCCGTCCTTGGCTGCGAATCTCACCCTGGATGCCTACAAAGAGTTCTTCGGTGAGACGTCCGGCGTTAGCCCTTGGCCTTCGCTGATCAACTCCGCCACGGCCTCCATCCTGTCCACCGTCCTGGTGCTTGTCCTGGCCATCCCAGCCGCGTATGCCCTGTCCATCCGGCCGGTGAAGAAGTGGACGGACGTCATGTTCTTCTTCCTCTCCACCAAGATGATGCCGGTGGTCGCAGCGATCCTTCCGCTGTACCTCTTCGCCAAGACCGTAGGCGCGCTGGACAACATATGGTTCTTGATCCTCATGTACACGTCCATGAACCTGCCTATCGCGGTGTGGATGATGCGGTCCTTCCTCGCCGAAGTCCCAGTCGAAATGCTGGAAGCTGCACAGATCGATGGCGCCAACCTGATCCTCACGCTTCGCAAGGTCATAGCACCCGTGGCGATGCCGGGCATCGCGGCCACGGCCCTGATCTGCTTCATCTTCAGCTGGAACGAGCTCTTGCTGGCCCGAGTGCTCACCGGCGTTGTGGCCGGCACGGCTCCCGTGTTCCTGACCGGATTTGTCTCCAGCCAGGGCCTCTTCCTCGCGAAGGTCTGCGCGGCCGCCGTCGTCATTTCGCTCCCTGTGCTGTTCGCCGGATTCGCAGCACAGGACAAGCTCGTCCAAGGCCTCTCGCTCGGCGCCGTCAAGTAATTCGACGCGGCTAAGTAACCAACTCCAAAGGACCCCCATCATGACAACCTCAACCACTCAGACCCCGCTGCTCGACCAGCCTGAACTGCCGGCCACCATGCGCGCCGCCGTCCTGCAGCGCCAAGGCCAGATGACCATGGAGACGCTGCCCGTCCCGCACCTCGACGCCGACCAAGTGCTGGTGCAGGTTTCCGCGGTCGGAGTGTGTGGAAGCGACGTCCACTACTACGAGCACGGCCGGATCGGTGATTATGTGGTGGACCACCCCTTGATCCTCGGCCACGAACTCGCAGGGCGGATTGCCGCCGTCGGAAGCTCCGTGGACCCCGCTCGCATCGGTGCGAGGGTCGCCGTCGAGCCCCAAGGCCCTTGCCGGACCTGCAAGCAGTGCAAGGCCGGACGCTACAACCTCTGCCCGGAGATGGAGTTCTATGCCACCCCGCCGGTGGACGGCGCGTTCGCCGAGTACGTCACCATTCAAAGCGACTTCGCGTACGACATCCCGGATGATGTCAGCGACGAAGCCGCTGCACTGATTGAGCCGCTCTCGGTAGGGCTCTGGGCCTGCGAACGCGCAGAAATCAAACCCGGCAGCCGGGTCCTGATCGCCGGCGCCGGTCCTATCGGCATCATCGCTGCGCAGGCCGCGCGGGCCTTCGGCGCAAGCGAAATTTACGTCACGGACATCGCCGAAGACCGCCTTAACTTCGCCCTGAAGCACGGTGCGACGCACGCGCTGAACGCCCTGACGGATAAGGTGGAAGGGCTCGACGTCGATGCGTTTATTGACGCTTCCGGAGCACCTCAGGCGGTCCGTTCCGGGATTAAAGCCGTGGGTCCTGCGGGCCGCGTAATCCTGGTGGGACTCGGCGCAGACGACGTCGAACTGCCTGTCTCTTACATCCAGAACCGCGAGATCTGGCTCTCCGGCGTCTTCCGCTACACCAACACCTGGCCGCTGGCCATCCAACTCCTCGCGGACGGCAAAGTAGACCTCGACATCCTAGTCACGGGCAAGTTTGGGCTCGCTGATTCCGAGGCGGCGCTGACCGCCGGCAAGCAGCCGGGGCAGCTCAAAGCCGTGGTGTACCCGGGCCGATGAATCACACGGATCTTTTAGTCACGGTGGTTGGGGAATCGCTGGTGGACGTGATCAGAGATCCCCACGCGGCTACGTCCCAGGCTTATCCCGGCGGGAGCCCGCTGAACGTCGCTGTTGGTGTTTCACGGCTCGGCATGCGGACCAGTCTTGTGACGCACTACGCCGATGATACCCACGGCGCATCGCTGGAGAAGCACCTCAGCAGCAATGGCGTCGGAGTCATCAAAGGCGGCTCCGCACCGACGTCGACGGCGACTGCCACCCTGGGTGCCGACGGTGCCGCGACGTATGTCTTCGATGTCAGCTGGGACCTAGACGATGCTTGGACTTCGGCGGCGGAAGCCGTGCGGTCCGCCGGTCACGTTCATACGGGGTCGATCGCCTCCGTCCTCGCGCCGGGGGACGAGTCCACGTTGTCGCTTGTGCGGGCAGCCCGGGAGTCCGCAACCGTCAGTTTCGATCCAAATTGCAGGCCCGCCATCAGTCCGGATGTGGCTCGGGCCCGGGCGCGGGTTGAACAGTTCGTTGCCGCCAGCGACGTCGTGAAGGCCAGCGACGAGGACCTCCTTTGGCTCTACCCGGACAGGACACCAACGGAATCACTGGAGGCATGGCTGGAGCTCGGTCCTTCATTGCTTGCGTTGACGAGGGGTGCGGCCGGTCCTGTGATCCTCACGCGTCGGGGTCGGGTGCAGATGCCTGCCGAGAGGATCGTCGTGGCGGATACCGTGGGGGCCGGGGACTCGTTCATGGCGGGGCTCATCTCGGGTCTGGCCCAAGTGTGTGCCCTCGGTGCGGCAGGCAGGAAGAAGCTGAACGCGTTATCCGAGGACGAGCTGTTGCTTGTGGCCGCGTATGCCACCAGGGCCGCTGCAATTACCTGTTCCAGGGCAGGGGCAAACCCGCCAACCGCGATCGAACTTGGGCCGCTGTCTACTTTGGGTCGGGCCCCTCGATAATGCCCAGCTACTCAAGTCCTTGGAAGCGACGCTCCAGCAGCCCCCGTGTCCTGCGAAACGTGGCCCGCGAACGCTATCCGACGTTAACGATGACGACGTTAACGAGGACGACGGCGGGAGTTATGCTCCCGCCGTCGTGCGCCGTTCGGTTTGCTGCCTCGCATTGTTGGGGCGGCGCTCAGCCCTCATACTTGGAATGCTCGCCCAGACGGTGCCATGAGCGGTTGTGGTAGACCAGAGCGTCGCCGGGTTCGCCCGCCTGGACGTCACGCATCACGCGGGACTCCAGGGCGTGAACGGCGATGATTGTGGAGGTTCCCACCTCCATGCGATTGATGACGGCGCAGCGCACCCAGGCGCGGACATCGTCATACACCGCTTCGCCGGTTGGAAGGGTCGACCAGCGGTGCGTCTGGTCAAAGCGGTCGACGCCGGGGGTCGCTCCGAACTTGGCCAAGTCGACGTCGTGCGCGTCCAGCAGGTGCACGACGACGGTTTCGGCGCGTGAAAGCGCCTCGGATGCAGAGGACAGTGCCGAGACCGAGAAGATCAACAACGGAGGTGCCGCGCTGACTGACACCACCGACGATACTGTCAGTGCCACGGGTCCTTCGCCGGCATCGGCCGTGATGACGGCGACACCTCCCGGGTGGCCACGGAACAGGGCTTTGAAGTCGTCGGCCGAGAGGGAGGACGGGAAGCTTTGCGCCGGAGCCTGGACCCAAGTGTCTGGGGGGTAGGCGTGAAACATGGTTATGACACCTGGGGGGCGGAACGTGTGAGCTCCTCGCGAACGATGTTCGTTCCTGCGCTGAGGGCGCTCAGTTTGGCCAGTGAGACGTCGCGGGGGAACGGTGCCATGCCGCAGTTGGAGCTGGGGATGAGCTTGTCCGCATCGACGAACTGCAGGGCTTTGCGGAGGGTGTCGGCCACCTCCTCCGGCGTTTCAATGGTCTCGCTTGCGACGTCGATTGCCCCGAGCATGACTTTCTTGCCGCGGAGGAGCTCGATGAGGTCCATGGGCACGTGGGAGTTCTGGGATTCCAGCGAGATGATGTCGATGCTTGAGCTCTGAAGCAGCGGGAATGTTTCCTCGTACTGCCGCCACTGTGAGCCGAGCGTCGCCTTCCAGTCAGTGTTCGCCTTGATCCCGTAGCCGTAGCAGATATGCACGGCGGTCTCCGCGCGCAGTCCTTCTGCCGCTCTCTCGAGCGCAGCCACGCCCCAGTCTTTGACCTCGTCAAGGAAGACGTTGAACGCGGGTTCGTCGAACTGGATGATGTCCACCCCGGCCGCCTCCAGTTCTTTCGCCTCCTGGTTCAGGATCGTGGCGAACTCCCAGGCCAGCTTCTCGCGGCTCTTGTAGTGGTCATCGAAAAGAGTGTCCACCATGGTCATTGGACCGGGGAGGGTCCACTTGATCGGCTTGTCGGTGGTTGCGCGGAGGAACTTCGCGTCGTCGACGAATACCGGCCGCTCGCGGCGCACGGGTCCGACGACGGTCGGCACACTCGCGTCGTAGCGGTCACGGATGCGCACGGTCTTGCGCTGTTCAAAGTCGACCCCGCTGAGGTGTTCGATGAAGGTGGTGACGAAGTGCTGGCGGGTTTGCTCGCCGTCGCTGACGATGTCGATGCCGCGTCGGGTCTGTTCGTGGATGGCAATGCGCAGCGCATCCTGCTTGCCCTCGAGCAGCGTATCTCCATCCAGCTTCCACGGAGACCACAGAGTCTCCGGCTGTGCGAGCCATGATGGTTTCGGCAGGCTTCCCACAAGGGTTGTGGGCAAAAGTGTGTTCATGATTGGCGATTCTCCGTGGGTCAGTTGACGAGGGCGGGGTATTTTGCGGTCCACTGGTCCAATAGATCCTTGTGGGGCGTGATGAAGTGTTCCTCCGTGTACTTCGCCTGGGTGATCGCGAGCTGACTGCGCTCGACGCGGTCGTAGGCGATCTGGGTCCGCGAGTAATCCTGCTCGCCCAGGCTGGGCTGATATACGACGGCGGCGGCGGAGTTCGCGTTGTAAATCTCCGGGCGGTAGATCTTCTGGAACGTCTCCATGGTGCTGATGGTGCCGATCAGCTGCAGGTTGGAGTAGTCGTTGAGCAGGTCGCCGCGGAAATAGAAGGCGAGCGGCGCAACGCTGCCGCGTGGCATGAAGTAGCGAACCTGCAGTCCCATCTTCGCGAAGTACGCGTCCGTCAGCGAGAACTCGTCCTGCTGGTACTCAACGCCCAGGACGGGGTGACGGTTCTCGGTTCGCCGGTACGTCTTGCTGGTGGAGACGCTGATGCACACCACTGGCGGTTGCGGGAAGCGCTCCTGGCATGCCGGGGAATCGAGGAACTGCTGGAAGAGTTTGCCGTGAAGATCGCCGAAGTCCCCGGGGACGGTGGGCTTGCCTGCCTCGGCTGCTGCCGCTGGCAGTACAACGCTGAAGTCGAAGTCACGGACGTAGGAGGAGAAGTTGTTCCCGACGATCCCTTGGTGGCGGACCCCGTTCAGTTGGTCGACGATCTGGATGTCGAGAACCTCGAACAGCGGGAACTGCTGATCCGTACCTTCCGCCGTGAATTCTATCTGCACGGAAACGATCTGAAGCTCCAGCGTGTAACGGTCGCGGTCCGGGTTGTCCCAGCTTGCGAGGTCGTTGAAGCGGCGCCGAATCATGGTCAAGGCGTTGCGGAGGTTCTCCTGGCGGTGCTCGCCCCGTGCCAGGTTGGCGAAATTTGTTGTAATACGCGAGCCTTCGGACGGTGAGTAGTCCTCGTCGAAGGGAGTCGTGGTGATGCTGAAGGTGAAGTCGTCTGCCATGTGCTGCCAATCCGTTGATGGCCGGAGACGGCCTTTCAGAAGGTGATGTATCCATGGTGCAATCATCCTGAGGGTATCGGGTAACTAGGCGTTACTATGCGTTCATATAGACTTTTCCTATGCCCCAACTTTCGAGCGGACTGACCCTGCAGCAACTCCGCTATTTCATTGAAGTTGCAGCTGAGGGTTCGATCTCCGCGGCTGCAGATCTTCTTTATGTAGCGCAGCCGACCATGTCAGCAGCAATGAAGGACCTTGAGGCCCGCGTGGGCCGTGAGCTCCTGGTCCGCTCCGCCCGCGGAGTCACGCTCACCGCCGACGGGGTGGAGTTCCTGGGCTACGCGAGGCAGGTGGTGGAGCAGTTCGCTCTCCTCGAGCAGCGCTACCTTGGTAGGCCACCGCGGCGACGTCTGCTCGGGGTGTCGACGCAGCACTACTCGTTCGCGGTGGACGCCTTCGTCCGGATGGTCAAGGCCTCTGATGTGGCTGAATACGAGTTTTCCCTGCGTGAGTCCCGTACCTGGGACATTATTGAGGATGTCCGGACGCTCCGCAGCGAGATAGGCATCCTCTACCGGAACGAATTCAACCGGAAGGTCATCGACAAGCTGCTCCGGGAATCCGGGCTCGCGTTCACACCGCTCTTTCTTGCCGATCCGCACATCTTCATTTCACGGAAAAACCCGCTGGCCTTAAAGAAGCGTGCGACTCTCGATGACCTCGCCGGTTTGCCGCGGCTGACCTTCGACCAAGGTGCGAACAACTCCTTCTATTTCGCCGAGGAGATTCTCTCGACCTTGTCCAGTAAGCAGGAGATCCGGGTCTCTGACCGTGCGACGATCTTCAACCTCATGATCGGGCTCCACGGCTACACGATCTCGACGGGCATCATCAGCGGGCAACTCGACCCGGAGATCGTCGCCATCCCGCTGGATGTTGACGAACGCATCGAGATCGGCTGGATCGGCCACGCTGCGATTCCTCTCACCGACCAAGCGCAGCATTACCTCAGGGAGTTGCGGGCCGTCGTCGCTGAGTTTGGCGTCGCGCTGATCGACTGACCGCTGTTGAGCGGGTGAGTCTTTGCCACTCAGCTCTTTGCCACTCAGTGACTGGACGTAGTTGTGGGAACCGGGGGTGCTGGTTTTGGCGTAGGGCGCGTTCAATGACCTTTCATTACATGCATTCTGTGTTGTCCTTGTCACATCCATTTGCAGGGTCGGTCATAAAGCAGCGAGCCTTTCCATATCGACATTCACGCAACGACGCGTGTGTCAACTAAGGAGCACGACCTATGACTGATGTTCTCTGGTTTTCTGAGCTTGGCCTGTCCGACCTCGACCAAGTCGGAGGCAAGAACGCATCCCTTGGCGAGATGGTACGCAACCTCGCTTCCACCGGCGTCAAGGTTCCGGACGGTTTCGCTACGACGGCCGATGCGTATCGCCGGTTTCTGAGCGAATCAGGCCTGGATGCCCGCATCGAAAGCATCCTGGAGGGTCTTGACAGCGACGACGTCGTCGCGTTGGGGCGGGTAGGGCAGAAGATCCGCGACCTGATCCGGCAGACGCCTTTCCCTTCCGCTTTCGAGACGGGCATCCGCACCGCGTTTGATCGCTTGACCGCGGAGCACGGTGGGGATGTTTCGTGGGCGGTGCGCTCAAGTGCCACAGCCGAGGACTTGCCGGATGCATCGTTTGCCGGCCAGCAGGAGACCTTCCTCAATATCCGTGGCGTGGAGAATATCCTGGTCGCCATTAAGGACGTTTTCGCGTCGCTGTACAACGACCGGGCCATTGCCTACCGCGTCCACCACGGGTTCACCCACTCGGAGGTGGCACTCTCGGCCGGAATCCAGCGCATGGTCCGCTCGGACATTGGCGCCTCGGGGGTGATGTTCACGATGGATACTGAGACTGGGTTCAACGACGCCGTCTTCATCACTTCCTCGTACGGACTTGGCGAAGCGGTGGTCCAGGGCGCGGTGAATCCTGATGAGTTCTATGTGTACAAGCCTGCCCTTGCGGCGGGTCGGCCGGCTGTGCTGAAGCGGGGCCTGGGGGAGAAGGCTGTGCAGATGGTCTACACCGACTCGGGGGAGGTCGGAAAGACTGTGGACTTTGTACCTGTGCCGCGGGATCTGCGGAGCCGCTTCAGCCTGACGGATGCCGAGGTGGAACTGTTGGCGAGCCACGCACTGGCCATTGAAGCGCATTATGGGCGTCCCATGGACATCGAGTGGGGCAAGGACGGAGCCGACGGGGAACTCTATATCCTTCAGGCCCGCCCGGAAACGGTGGAGTCCCGCAAGGCTGCCGGGACGACGTCCCGGTACACCCTCGCCGAACGCTCGACGGTTCTGGTGGAGGGCCGGGCCATTGGTCAGCGGATTGGTGCCGGCCAAGTCCGGGTACTGAGCTCGATTGATCAGATGGCGTCTTTCCAGGAGGGCGATGTCCTGGTGGCGAACATGACTGACCCTGATTGGGAACCAATCATGAAGAAGGCTGCCGCGATTGTCACTGATCGTGGCGGGCGGACCTGCCATGCTGCCATCATCGCCCGTGAACTTGGCATCCCCGCCGTCGTGGGGACCGGTTACGCATCCCAGATCCTGAAGGACGGAACCCCGGTGACGGTATCCTGCGCCGAAGGCGAAGCCGGCTTGGTGTACGAAGGCCTGCTGGACTACACCCTGCATGAAACCAGCCTGGACACCATGCCCGAAGCGCCGGTGAAGATCATGATGAACGTCGGCACACCGGAGCAGGCCTTCAGCTTCGCCCGCCTCCCTCACCACGGGGTTGGATTGGCCCGGCTCGAATTCATCATCAACCGCCAGATCGGGATCCACCCGAACGCGCTATTGGCTGTTGCCGGAGAAATCGAGCGCCCGGCAACACTCGATGACTTCACGGTGCGCCAGATCCAGGAAAAGACGGTCGCATATGCCGGGCCCCGAGACTACTATGTGCAGCGCCTTGCCGAAGGCATCTCCACCATCGCGGCTGCCTTTGCTCCGGAACCGGTCATCATCCGGCTTTCCGACTTCAAGTCCAACGAGTACGCCAACCTCTTGGGCGGGCCGGCGTTCGAACCCGAAGAGGAAAATCCGATGATCGGGTACCGGGGCGCATCCCGGTACCTGTCCGAGTCCTTCCGGCAGGCTTTCGAACTCGAGTGCGAAGCCCTGAAATACGTCCGCAACGACATGGACCTGACCAACATCAAGCTCATGGTCCCGTTTGTGCGTACTTTGGACGAAGCCAGAGGTGTGACTGAGCTCCTCGCTGCCAACGGGCTCAGCCGGGGCGAGAACGGGCTGGAGATCGTGATGATGTGCGAACTTCCAGCCAATGCCCTTCTGGCCGATGAATTCCTGGAGTACTTCGACGGTTTCTCGATCGGTTCCAACGACCTGACCCAGCTCACACTCGGGCTGGACCGGGACTCCGCGCTGGTCGCTGAAGGCTTTGATGAGCGCAACCCCGCAGTCACCAAGCTTCTGGAAATGGCCATCACTGCCTGCCGCGCCCGGGGCAAATACGTTGGCATCTGCGGGCAGGGACCCAGCGACCACCCGGACTTCGCCGAGTGGCTGCTGGATCAGGGTATTAGCTCCATTTCGCTGAACCCCGACGCCGTTACCGAAACCTGGCTTCGCCTGGCACGAACCAGCAGCGAGACCTCCGTCTAAATGGAGGATCTGCAAAGAAACACCGTGGGGGAGGACCACGCGTCCAACCCCACGGTGTTCTTCCTCTCGGACAGCACCGGCATCACCGCCGAAACACTGGGAAACACGCTATTGAGCCAGTTCCCGGGCCAGCGGCTGGAGCGAAAAACCATCCCGTTCATCACCACCGTCGAGCAGGCGCGCGAGGTGGTGGCAACGATCGACAGGATGGCCGGCTCGGGGCCTCGGCCTATCATCTTTTCAACGGCGGTTGGCCAGGACATCCGTGCCGTGCTGGCCCAAAGCCGGGGCCTCTTCTTCGATCTGTTCGGCACACACATCGGCCAACTCGAGACAGCACTGGGCGCGTCCGCGAGCGGACAGCCCGGACAGGCCCATGGGCTCGGTGACGCGGTGCGGTACCAGTCCCGCATGGCAGCTGTTGAGTACGCAATAGAGCACGACGACGGTCAGTCGCTCCGGGCGCTGGAACGCGCCGAACTAATACTCATTGCCCCTTCACGCTGCGGCAAAACCCCAACGACCATGTACCTTGCGCTGCAGCATGGAATTCTCGCTGCCAACTTCCCCCTCGTCGAGGAAGACTTCGACACCATGGCCCTGCCTAAACCCCTTTTGCCGTTCGCACGCAAGTGCTTCGGCCTCATCTCCCAGCCCGTCAGGCTCAGCCAGATCCGACAAGAACGACGACCCAACAGCAACTATGCGTCCTTGACCCAGTGCACCTACGAGCTTCGCAACGCGGAAGAGATGTACCGGGCCAACAACGTTCCGTACGTAAACTCGGCCTCCATGTCCGTGGAAGAGATATCAGCCACCGTCCTTCAGCGCATGCAGTTGCATCACTGAGTGGCATGACTGCGCTCTGCCGCCTCAAAGGCCTCCCTGATCCACTGACACACCTCGGCATCAACCATGCTTGGATCGTGGAGTTCCAAGTGATGCATCCACACGGAAGGAGCGGGATGAACGATTTCTTTGAACCGTGGGGAGTCGAGCTCATAGGGCAAAGCCAAGGACAACACCGCCTGTACCCTCGAATGGACGTACTTGTCAGGCCGCCACAAGTAGGCGAACCCACGATGCCGCCGAAGGGCGATCTGGCTCTTGGATACGTTGACCCGAAAATCACCGAGTCCACCCACAACGGCAAGGACGGCCCGGCAGATGGCGAGGCCTTGAGGAGATCCATCAAAAAACGACTCTGCGTCCGTGGGCAAAACTGGTCTCATAGCGCCCTTTGGAGGCTGCGTCGTAGGAGCCACGCGCCAAACATAAGGAGAATAGCGGCCATCGCTGCCAGGATGCCGAGAGCGGGAAGGATGTCCGTGAAGGAAGCGTCCCGCCGTTGGATGGCGGCCAAGGCGTCGTAGGCCCACCGATGTGGAGTCAGCCACGAGATGCTCTGAAGGGGTTCGGCGAAGAACTCGGGTGGCACCATGCAGCCTCCCAGGCCAGCCAGCACGAGACCTGCACCTATTCCGATACCTGTTGCGGCGCCGTCGTGATCCAACAGTGAGCCGATGATCATGGCGGCTGCCGCGGCGACGGCGCTGAAGGCTATCAAGACCATTGCCGTGAGCCAGAGGTTGCCCCAATCAACGCCGAAGAGCAGGGCCGTACCTACCAGGATGTACGCACCTTGGACTGATGCAATCCCGAATCTTCCCACTGCCTGCCCGGCAATCGTTTGGCCGCTGGATACGGGTGCTGACATGGTACGCGGGATGACGCCGTAACGGCGGGCCTGGATCAGCGTGGCGGCACCGGTCAGGGAACTGAGGAAGATGAACAGCAGCAGCTGCTGCACCGCTCCGAGTTCGAAAACCCCAAGTCCACGGAACTCCTGCGCGGTGTTGTCGGTGTCGAGGATCTCTACGCGGGGTGGCTGGAAAGCTTCCTGCGCCTGCGCCACGGCAGCCTCCGCTGCCTCGGCCGGCAGTCCGGCCTGCTCCAAAGCTGCGAGCTGGCTGTGCCGCATGCTGATGGCGCCCAGGGAACCCCTGACTTCCTGTAGTGCTGCTTGGGCTGATGCTTGCGACGCAGTGAGAATCTGCAGCTCCGCACGGCGTCCGTCGTCGAACGCGGCGGCGGCTTCGTCGCGGATGACGAGCCCGACGTCGGCCCTTCCGCGCGCCAGCTGTTCGTGCATCACTTGGGCGGTGACAGATTCCACCTGCAGGCCGTCGGCTTCCAATTGTTCCGTCACAACGGACTCAAGCGCCGTCCCGGATCCACCAGTGAGGCTAACCCGGGTTTCCGCGCGGCTCGAACCGAACTGGGTGCCCAATAACAGAATCAGCAGGAGCGGGAAGGTAAAGACGAAAAAGATGTTGGAGCGGTCCCGCAGGAAGCGCCGCACCTCCACGCCGGCGATGGCCAGGATCGCTTTCATGCCTTGGCTCCGCGGTCCGGCAGGAAGAGGGAGACCATGACGCAAATAACCGCGAATCCCCACATCGTCACCAAAGGCACGGCGATTTCTGCGACGCCGCCGCCACCGGCAGAGATTCCGAGGCCCCGGATGAATGCACCCACCGGGTTCAAATCCATCAGGACCGCCATGAAACCTGACGCTTGGATGGGGAAGAAGGCGCCTCCCGCGATACCCAGCACCATGGCAACAATGGATTGCGCCACATTGGCCTGTTCTGCTGTCCGAACCATTTTGGCCACGACAAAGGTTAGGCTGGTGGCCGCCGCCGCTGCCCCGAGGACTAACAAGCCCAGAACGGCCGGGGAGCCGAAGTTAACGCCGAAGAGGAGCGTGCCGCTGGCAAGCAGCACGCCACTTGCGACGACTCCCAACGAGAAACCGACAAGAGCTTTGGCGGCGACGACGGTCCACTGCGGTGCGGCGGTGGATCTGATCCTGGCGAGTGTTCCCTGTTCCTTCTCCGCCAGTAGTCCTAGGACCCCGAACCCCACCGTGAACAATAGAAACAAGCCCGTTTGACCGGCCACCAAGCCGGCCCGAAGCGACAACTGCCCGGCTGGCGCGATTCCTTCCGTGACATGGAGGATCGGGTCGCCGGTCACCGCGATTCGTCCAATGCCTGCCGCAGCATCAGGGGGGACTCCACCCAGTCTCGCCGCTGCCTCCGTTACCGACGCAGCGGTGAACTGGTCCACGATTCCGGTCACGATTGAGATCAAAACACTCGTCTCGAGGACGGACCCGCTGCCTTCGATAAGTTGCAGGGCGGACGGTTGCCCGGTAGCCAAGGCTGAACTGAAGCCGGCCGGGATGACGATGCCCAAGGCGGCACCGGTAGTGCGGGTTTCCGGGCCCACGGCCTCCGATGACACCTGACGTACGGTGACCTTCATGGATTCGACTGAAGCCAGCGATTCGAGCAACGCAGCACCGAGTGGGCCGGAGTCTTCGACGCTTGCTATGACAGTGGCTGGTTGCAGGTCGACGCTGCCGGTACCCAGTCGACCGAAAGCCAAGCTCAGCACGCCCATCAATGCCAAGGGGACGATCAGCGAAAAGATGAGCACCGACTTGTCCCTCAGCCGTTGACGTAGATCATTGCCGACCATGGTCCATAGTGCTCGCACGGTCAGTCCCTGAGCGCTTTGCCGGTCAAATGCAGGAAAACCGATTCGAGGTCCGGACGTGTCACGGATACCGATGCCAGGGTCATTCCTGATCGGGCTGCGGTAGTTACTATGCCTGCGAGGAGAGCTGCACCGTCCGTGACGGTGAGTATCAGTTCGGTTCCTCCGGAATCAGTGACGCGGTGAACACCGTCGAGCGACGTCAGTGCTTGAGCTGCTGCCGTGGTCCGGCCGGTCCCCACGAGGCTGATACGGTCCACTCCGCCGGTGAGCGTAATGAGCTCGTCCCTGGTTCCTTCAGCCTGGACCTGGCCTTGGTCCAAGATGGCAATCCTGTCACATAGGCGCTCTGCTTCTTCCATGTAATGGGTGGTGTAGAGGACCGCGGTGCCCTCCGTTGAGAGGTTTCCCACCGCTTCAAGAATTGAGTTGCGTGACTGTGGGTCAACTCCCACCGTCGGTTCGTCAAGGATCAGCAGACCGGGGCGGTGGAGCAAACCGATACCAATATTCAGACGACGCTTCATGCCACCGGAGTACTTTTTGGTTTGTTCGCCGGCACGCTCAGTCAGGCCAAGGAGATCCAAAACCGTGTCCACTCTGGAGGACAACTCCTTACGGCCAAGACCCTGGAGCCGGCCGAAGAAATTCAGGTTCTCGCGTGCCGTCAGATCAGGATAGATCGCGAGCTCTTGGGGGACCAGCCCCAGGTTGCGTTTTGCGGCGACACTCCCTGGGTCCATCCTGATACCGGCCACATCAACTGATCCGGAATCGGCAGGGATCAGACCGGCAACCATGTTGATGATGGTGGTTTTTCCGGCCCCGTTCGGGCCAAGGAGGCCGTAAGTCTCACCGGGACCGATGGCGAAGGAGACGTCGTCGACGGCGGTCAGGTCACCGAATTTCTTGACGAGCCGGTCTGCTGACAAAACTGTTCCCGTCAGGGGAGGTGCCACCTGATTTTTCAAGGGCGCACCGCACTATTCCCGGCCGGTCCGTGGTGCGTCGTTGAGTGGAGTCCCGAACGACATCGGCGCTGAAAGGTCGAATCGTCTCCCGGTCACTGAGGCCGGAACAATTCTGAAGACTTGGTCCTGTCCCACTCCCTGCCATGGGAAAAGGGCCCGCCTGGTCTCATCAAGTCGAGGACCATCGGCCCCTGCATCCTCAGCTGTGCCCTTCACCACCACACTCCACGCAATTCCGAATTCGGCACTGACGGAGTCTGCCTCCATGGCTACCACGGCGTCATCCTCCATGGCCCACTGCTTGGTTCCCGGTCCGGTCCTGAAAACCACCGTGTTGTTGTCTACGGCGAAGTTCACGGGAAAGATATCCGGGTGGCCGTCGACGATCACAGAAAGCCGCCCGACGTTGGCCTCACTTAGGAGCCTCCAACAATCGTCCCATTCAAGTACTTCTGCCTCAGGCACTAGGTTTTTGTCGGTCATGGGGAGATCCTAGGCCCGGCGCCAGGCCCCCAACAGGGCACAAAGGCCCGAGTGATCCCGGAACGTCTGCGGCCGTCCTCGCGGCGGCTATTAGCGAAAGCCGCACAGCGGACACCGCCTCGGCTGCAAAACCGCGACGGCGACCACTCGCCGTCGTGCGTTTCCTCGCGACGCCGGTGCTACCGCGGCGATGCGGCCGCCAATCACGGCAGGTCGGCCCTTCCGTCAGCATTCGGGGGCTGCAGTGGCTCGGGATCGTAGGCACCCTGGTCCAGGCGGAAGGGCGGATACTCGTCGCGCAGGAGGGCTCCGTAGATGAGCACACGGTAGACCCAGCGGTTGATGCCCATGGTAAGGCCGAACAGGGGGCGCGGATAGCTGCCGGTGAACAGCAGGATTACCAAGGCGATGAGCACCAGCAGACCCAGTAGGGACAGTCCTCCGCCGCGATCATTGATCACGCCGGCGGGGCCGTCCTCGGTCCTCCAAGCCCACGTCCCCGTTCCCGTGAACGCCCCCACGATCAGTAGGTGCGGTATGAGCAGCAACCAGGACTTGACAAGTACCAGGCCCCGGGAGAGGCGCGCCGGATAATCCACCTCCAAATTCGCCGGGTAGTCCGTCCTGGAGAGGCTGAACGGGGGATACCGATCGGTTCCACCTACGCCGTAGGCATAGAAGGCCACACGCCAGTTCCATCGGAGGACGCCGACGTTGAAGTGAAAGAGGGATAGCGGGTAGCGGCCCGTGAAGAGGATGGCGAACCAGGCAATGATGCTGGTGACAGCGAACGCGAACCAAAGGAAAAACAGCACAAAGAAATGGGGGATGGCGAGGAACCATTTCACCAGCCACATCCATGGAGACAGGGCGGAGTCCAACTGTCCGGTGAAATGAAGCGGTGAGTTCATGGCGCTCGCCGGTGCAGAGTCTGGTGCTGCCGCAGATCTCGAGGGGGGCTGGCCCGGCGATCCGCCGCCACGGCCCAGCCCAACTGCGCCCAACACCAACAGCGGCACGCCGATCAAGATGGCCAGGACTCCAGCGAAGAGCAGGCCCATTGCTGCGGGTTTGATGAGGTCGGAGCGGAAGCCGGCTTGCAGGTCCGCGGCGACCCCGGCGCTGGCATCAGCGTTCATCACCACCACCGTCCAATTTCCGGGGGCTATGTTCCACGTGAGCTCTTGCTCACCCGGGCCGGAAGCTGATGCTGCCCAGAACTGCTGGGCGCCGGGTACTGCGGGAGTGGATGATCCTGGTACATCCCTGTAAACAGGCCGGAAGGGCTGGAATTTCACGTCACGCAATTCGGTGTGGTGTACCCCTGCAAGGTACGCGTCCACCTCGGTTTGGGGTGCAATTCCGATGAACACTTCACGGCTTGCCTCCGTCGCGGTGGCCCGGAGCCTGAGGGTTCCGACGTCAAAGGGAAGCCTTTGGGGCGTACCCTCGCCCACGGCATCGAGTTGGGGGGAGACCAATGCTCGGGACGAAACCGTGTACCGCTCTGTTGGGGAGGTGAAGAAGGCTTCGTCGTCTTGG